>Ga0214543_1008266_pt1 | contig 17200 bp, 12 predicted proteins | sample CNSS2metaG_FD_160094 | JGI IMG/M metagenome (GOLD analysis project Ga0214543, IMG submission 160094) | Root nodule microbial communities from cowpea collected in UCLA plant growth center, Los Angeles, California, USA - CNSS2 | ecosystem: Host-associated > Plants > Roots > Nodule | place: USA... | reverse complement strand
ATTTTTAATGAGAATACGTAGGACCGAGGTCAATCCTTGTCGGGCCCAAAAAATTAAAAAAATATTTTTTTGTTTCTTTTTAATATTTTTGTCTTATTATTTTTGGGGAAAATTAATATTTTGAAAATCACATTAACTTTGCATTTTTAATTCAAGGTACCGCCCTCGGGCGGGCGCGGTAGGGTGCTAACACCTTCCCTGCGCGTAACCGACTCCCGAATCCAAAATATGGTTTTTCGCAGACTTGCTTTATTTTTATGGTTTTTCCATAGTTTTCCAAAAATAACTGTGGTGGCGACTCCCAATCTCTTTTTAAAACCCGTTTTCTTTGTCGGTTTGCCTTTCCGTCGCGATTTCGGTTACGACAGTTTATGATTAACAAATATGTTTAATTTTGTTTTAAGTCTTCAAGTAGAGTTTTTGATTAAATTTTATTGTTTATTTAAGTACTAAAAATATATATTTTTAATTAAATATTATATATATATATATATATATATATATATATATAATGTCATAGTTAAAAACATTACATGGATTAATACAATTAAGAAAAGTGAGGTTTGGTAGGAAAAATCGGCAACAAAAACATAGAACGAGTGGATTAATAGAAATATGAATTGACAATTTTATTTAACCTAATTTTTTCTACAACTTTGGCTTATTTTCTATACTTCTTTTAAAGGATCCGGAGCATCTATATCATGGTATATGTTATAATTTGAACTCATTTTAATATGTTTTGTTGAAATTTTCACATCAATTAAAGATAAGACAATTTTATAATATATATAAATGGGTGCAAATCTTATCTTAGTTGATTTTATAGAATTGAATTAGACTTAAAGTTCACTCCCTAACATAATATTAGATTCCTAATTAAAACATATCCTAACAAGATTTGTGTTTCTTGAACATTTAATTCTAATCATTAATGTGTAGTGTCATATCGATTAAAGATAAAATAATTTTATAATATATAAGTGAATGTATATTTTATCTTATAAACTGATTTTGTGAAAGTGAAGTAAGTTTGAGATGTGATTCCTAACATATTTATTTAGTGGACGTAATATTTGAAATAATACATTAGACGGAATATTACGTAATTTTAACTTGGTAATGTAAAAATGAAATCTAGAAGATGCATGTAACAAAATCCCAAGAGAACAATGGATTGCATGCACCGGTCGAATGAAGGTAAATGAAACGCTTATTTATGTATCGATCGAATTTGTAAATTAAGGTTAAAGATGTGACAGTGTACAATTCAAAGCATGTACCTTACAAATCCACTGAAATAAAACTGGAGAATAAATTTCACGGATTTAGAATTAAGATCAAACCATGCATTGAATATACGATAAACAGATTAAAGACAACTCATTAATATGTTATGGTAATTTAAATCGAAGTGGTTTAGGTTGCGATAATGAAAAAGAGTTGATCATTAAGTTGTTTCGAATAATACATCAATGTTAGTGTTTATATTTTCTTCTGTAAATGAATTATTTATCTAGTTTTTATTTATGAAAATTTAAAAAATGTTCATTTTTATACGTAGAGTTATCCCAATACACAGATTATAGGCAGACATCAATGTTACTTTTTGATTTTTGATTTTTGGAAAAGAGTTTGTTACTGATAAATGAACTATTAACCATCCTAACGTTGTTGAAATGTTAGATTGAGAAAATGATGAACAATGTGATGCTGGAAATGTGAAAGGGAGATTAGCTGAAATGACACTTAATCAAAAACAAGATACGGTGATAAACTTCATCCAGTGGTGGCCTTCGTCTTAATTTTTCTGGTCCGAACATTATTTTCTAAAAAAAATAAAAAAATCCAAATCAGAAACGAGAAAGGTCCTTCTTCCACACATAGGCGTCCACGTGTCCAAAGTTGATTATCTTATCCCTGAGATAAGAGGCCACAGTGATCCTCTCAATCCTCCAAGAGCCCCTTCACTTGCTCCACACCATCACAAAACAAAAAACAAAACCAAAAGAAAAAGAGAGATATCACAATTCACAACACAATCACGCACATTCCTCACTCACCGCAAAAATGGCGTCCTTGCAGCATCCCACCGCTTCCCTTCAATCCAAACACGTTCTAATCCCCGGAAAGTCCCTTTCCCAGAAACCCGCGCTCACCGTCTCCTTTCCCCGTTCCACTTTCTCCGCCCTCAAGCTCAAGCTCGCCGCCGCCACCCGCCGCTCCAACGGCGCCGCGGGCGCCAGAATGTCGGCCACGGTGGCTTCCAGCTACGCCCAGGCCCTGGCTGACGTGGCGAGCGGCAACAGCACGCTGGACGCCACCGCCGCCGACATCGAGAAAATCAGCGAGCTGTTCTCGGACTCGACGGTGTCGGACTTCTTCGCGGATCCCACGCTGGACGTGGAGAAGAAGCGGCAGCTGGTGGACGATATCGCCGAGTCCTCGGCGTTCCAACCGCACACCAGAAACTTCCTCTACATCCTGGTGGACGCGCAGAGGATCGATCTCATTAACGAGATAGCGAAGGAGTTCGAATTGGTGTATAACAAGTTGACCGACACGGAGCTGGCGGTGGTGACTTCGGTTGTGAAGTTGGAGTCCCAGCACCTGGCGCAAATCGCGAAGCAGGTTCAGAAGCTGACTGGGGCCAAAAACGTGAGGATCAAGACCCTCCTTGACCCTAGTTTGGTGGCCGGTTTCACTGTGAGATACGGCAATTCTGGCTCCAAATTGATTGACATGAGCGTCAGGAAGCAGCTTGAGGACATTGCTGCTCAGCTTGAGTTGAGTGATATCACACTCGCCGTATAACCCTCTCTACCTTCTCTATCGTCATATCTTTTTCTATTCCATTTCGTTTCCTATTATTTTTGGGCTAAGTATAATGTGTATGTAATCTATGAGATATGATGAACGATTTCTCACACTCTCTGCAATCTTATAATACTTACCTCGCCTTTATTTCTTGAATTATTTTCACGTTAGTTTATCTGGGAACTCCACTTCTTGATGACAATTCAATCACATCGTTAGACCTTATCCAATAAACCCCGTGAAGAGACTGTTTCAGCGGGAGGAACCATAATTCAAATGCTACAATTCATTTACTTCCTTTGATCCGTGGGTTGAAAGAAAAAATACAATCTTAAATGTATTTGAGGATTTGTTCATCGCAAATATGTACAATTCTATTTAGTTACAACATATTTCAAGGTTCAGCATGTTTGACGAGGAACAAAATCGATTACTTCAATTCCCTACAGATTGTTGTATCAGGAATCATCTCTTACTTATCTCCACATCTTTCTTACTTTTTAAATTTTTTTATGTATACGCATAATAAAAACGGCTTTAGAATTAAGAGGGACAAACACATAAAACAACCACTTTTCTACTTAGTTTTACAATTGAACACAACTTTTATTGCAGAGATAAGAAAACAATGGATGAAAACACCCCTCCAAATACTGGCAGGGTAAATACAGCAGCAACATAAATCTCATCTCACTTGTGTCATGTTAACTGCAATGGGACTCCTAACATGGTGCTTTTTATCAGTCCACGTCAACCATCCGAATACAAAATCAGTGGTGCTTTCAGTTTTCTTCTTCAAAGTCAATGCCACTCTGAACTCCTTCTTTTCACCCGTTTTTTTAAACCTCAGTTTCCTAGGCTCGACTGAAACTTCAACATGTGGTGGCGCTTTGATGCGCACTCTATACGTGCTTCCGGACCCAACATTAGTGACAGTTCGAGAGACATTCACAGAATGTCCAGGGCCAAACTCAGAAATTGTGATTGCTGGATAATTGAAATCTGCTAAACTGAACGACTCTGGACAAGTATAAGGCTTGTGGTTGAACATCTTAAGCTGGGAACTGTTGTAGCCACGACCACACAAATAGTTCAAATAATCAGTAATATTCAGGTCATATACAAGTCCAGGGTCCACAGCACTGTTAGGTTTAATGTGCCCTGCACCATAGTCAAATGGAGTTGCCTCGTTCAATGACGAGTCCTGGATAGGTTTTCTAGAGTTATCTGTTGAAGTTGCTGCAAAATGCATGAAATGTTATGATTAGGGTGTGCAAGAATATGAATGTAAAATTCTACATGCGTGTAAAATGTAAGGCCTGTGTATATAGTTTTACCTGAGGTCATGATTGCTGACTTTATAGCAGCTGGGCTCCAATCAGGATGAAGGGCTTTGAGCAGCCCAGCAAGGCCAGCAACATGAGGACATGACATTGAAGTACCACTAAATAAAAAGTAAGGAGTTATTCGTGTGTCAGATTCTAGACCTGTAGCAGATACGGCTTCGGTATAAGCAGCTATGATGTTGAATCCTGGTGCAGTGATATCAGGCTGAAACAGAAACCAAAAATTACACTCATACGATCACTTTACATTTGGTGATACGATCATCAAAATCAAACAATTGAACCTTGAGGATTGCCGGATCAATATGATTGGGGCCCCTTGCTGAAAATGAAGCCACATTCGGAGCTGGCTTCACACCCAACTCTGTTTTCACTCTGGAAATATAAGCTGTAGGAGACCTGATAATGTAAAATGTTAATTAAGAAAAGTTCCAATCCAGAAATCAAAGCTCATAAAAACTGAGGCGTGAGGAAGGAAGTTACTTGGTGCTGCTGATGTAATTGTAAATGTAATTGCCATCATCAAAGCCAACATTAGCAGCAGGAAGCAAGTAGGGTTGGGGTAAAACTTCATTCCCTGCATTCCTTTCATTAAGCAAAAGCAACCCAACGGCGCCTACCCTGATAGCTTCCACATTAGTCGCTAATTTATCTCCAAAACAGACCAATATTTTCCCCTTCACCTTCTCAGGATCAAGAGTTCCATCCTGGCAATTAAGTCTGCAACAAGGACTGAATTACAGAAGAACATCCCCAATGCTAAGGTAATTTAGAAGGTCAAGTTTGTATGAGTGTTCTTACGCTTCAGAAATAGATGCATTGAAATATTTGGCCTCTACAGAACTAATCAATGGGTACGCATCATCAGATGATAATCCATGCTCTGAAAGGCTACCTCCCTGACAATAACAGAAAGACAAGAGGGTAGATTTCTGACTGTACTTGATATTGATATTGAAAATGTTCGGCTTGAAAATGAAAAAAAGGCAAAAGCTCAAGATACATGTTTTCCTATGAGAAGAAAGACAAGGTTTTAGAAAAATTATACCTTGATGATTTTGTTGTCACCAAGTGTAACATAACTAGCGAAGTCTCTATCTACTGTGCTTGCAGCAACTGTGAGCATCCATGGTCCAATGTTGGATACAGATTCAGGAAAAGGTCCTGAATTTCCTGCAGAAGCCACTACTACTATGCCATTGGCAACTGCATGGAAGGATCCTATGGCAATAACGTCTTCGAAATAATCTTGTGCCTCCGTTCCCAAAGACACCGAAAGCACATCAACCCCGTCACCTATGGCTGCCTCAAAAGCAGCCATAACGTCTGCATCAAAACATCCACCACTGAACGCGAGACTTGGCCAACACACCTTATATGCTGCAACTCGTGCTTTTGGTGATCCACCACTTGCTGTTCCATTTCCAATGCCAAAAACACTAGCTCCAGGAACAAAGCTACCACCAGCTGTTGACAAAGTATGTGAACCATGGCCTTCGTTGTCACGTGCACTAAGCAATGACTCATTCAGTTTTGTATTAAACTTTGCCTCGTAGCCTTTGTAAAAATATCTTGCTCCAATAAGCTTCCTGCATATGGTAAAAAAATGTCACATTGATGAAAATACCAGACATAGTTAAGCAAATGAATATCCTCACGATGCAATAGCGATGCCTTGCCACCAAATACCAGTTCATGAATAATACTTAACGAACACATATTAACACGGAAAAACTCATCACCACAAGGGATGTTCATGAAGTATTTGTTCGGAGAAATTAGCTAGAGTAAAAAGAATGAACCTGTTGCATTGGAATTTATCTTGAGCTTTTTTATGTGTTTGACATATTCCACGCCACCGTTTTGGGATGGGCCCTAACCCTTCGTCACTGAAGCTCTTGGATTCGGGCCAAACACCTGTATCACAAAAGTTTTGACATTGGTACGAGAATTTATTAAAATAAGCTAGTAATAGAAGCAAGAACGTTAAGAGCTTCATGAAATGTATTATATTGCTTGAGTACCAAGAGCAAAACAGATTACTTTAGTTTAACTGTTAACTTATCATAAAACAGGTATTACATATCAGAACACCAAAAAATGTAATGAGCAGAGGGAAAATAAACACCACGCAAACAAAGTCAAAAAGAATAAATATTAGGATAAGTGTGTGAATAACGTCAAAATTTTCAAATTCGATACATAATTATCTAAATTCATATTATTTTATGTTTGTTTAAATGAATTTAATCCATTTAACCGAAATTGAACCAAACATAGTTGAATATATATTCTTTTTAAACTTTTGAATATCCAAAATTAAGATAAGTCTAAGTTGGTTCGGAAATTAAGTCACACTCAAATAAGACGAGACTAGGCTAGGTTGGGCCTAGTTCATGTAAGGTTCAATTAAATTGGATCAAAGTCATGTAAAGTTGGATTGAAAAAGAACCAAAACAAATTGGATCAATCACACTAAGTCACGCTAAGCTAGACTAAACTCACATTAGATTAGGTCAAGTCAGATCAAATATAGGCTACGCTGGAATGGAACCAAAGTTAGGTCGAGTTGGAGTCAATCTTAGTTAACTTGAGCACAAGTCAAGTTAATTTGGGATAAAACTATATCAAGTTGGCCAAGATGGATCTAACTAAATTAAGCAGGGTCGTGTCATGTTGGTTAGGATCTAGGTCAATTTGAGTTGGTTTGAACTTATGTTAGGATAAATTAGGGTTGACCCATGTTAGGTCAAATTGAGGCCGGTCCATGTCAGGCTAAGTCAAGTCAAACCCTAGTTGAGCCAAGTCGACAAAGTCGAGGAAGAGCTGAAGTAGGTCAAATTGAGTTGAGTTGGGTCAAGTAAGCTTGGGCCTATGTAAAGTTGAGTAATCTCAAGTCCATTCAAAATCAAATTGACGGGCTCACTTTAGGCCAAATAAAAAACAAGCCCAATTTAAGCCAATTCAGCCTGAGTCCATGATAAGTCGGGTTGGGACATATCCACATTAAGTTTAGTTTAGCTTAAACTAAGTCGGGTTAATTTGGTAAGACCTAGGTTGAGTTGAAATAGGCGAGGCCCAAGTTAAATTAAGGCGGACAAGGCTTAGATAAGGTTGAGTTAGCTTGGATCCATATAGATAAGGCTAAGTTGAGTTAGATAGGGCTAAAGTCAAGTTAAGTTAACTTGAGTTCAAGTTTGATTTAGTTACTCCATACTTAGTTTGAGTCAACTAAGTCCACATCTAATTGAGTTGGAAGGGGTTTAAGTTGGGCCATGGTAACCTGGGCTAGGTAAGTCAAGTCAAGTTAACTTTAAACACGTCAAGTTGAGATAGGACAAATCCGCACAAGGCTGAATTAGGTTGAAATCAAGTTGGGCCAAGTTAGGCAAAGTTGACGAGACCCGAGTTAATTTGACATAAGTCAAGGCCAAGTTCAACTTAATCTAGTGTGGTCTAGGTCAAGTTAGTCCAGATACTAGCTTTAAATCATTATATATTAACAAATTTAAAATAACCACAAAATAATAGATTTTTAAAATAAAAAAATTTAAACTATAACATTTGAATTTAACTTGAATCCAGCTGTATTAAGTAAATTTTCTATTTAAGATTATTTTTATGTTTTTCCTTCAAATTTATTTAAAATACTTAAAATATATCTAAAAGGTTAAAATTTAAAAAAATCTATAAAATGCATAGTACATGAAAAATTAATCTAAAAATAGAGATACCAAATATTTCAATAGTAAAATAAAATTTTCTTTTGAAATTAAAGTTAATTTTTAAAATCTGTATTTTAATAAAATATAATATATTCAATATTATCATATTATTTATCTTAAAGTAATTGATAATATGTGTCCGTCTAATTTTTCAATAGAGAGACAAAATATTTCAGCAGTAAAATAATTTTTTCTTTGAAATTAAAGTTAATTTTTAAAATCTGTATTTTGATAAAATATAATATATTCAATATGATCGTATTATTTATCTCAAGGTAATTGATAATAAGGGACAGTCTAAATTTTAATAACCAAATCACTTACTTCATGACTAATTGGCTTATTCTTAATTTTAATATTTCATTGTATTATACATTAATTGTTTAAATTAATTAAGTAACAAATACACTTTTTAAAGAGTCATTATTCTTGTCTGATCTGTCCAGCAAATATGAATATAAATATTAGTGCAAAAATGATTACAAAAGATGTTAATGATTTTTTATGATAAAGTTAAATTAAAACTAAGAGTTAGTAATATTATCAAAGTATTATATGATCAACCTGCAAACAGCATTCATAGAAAAAAAATTCTGAAATCATCAACCTGTATTAATTAAACAAAATTATTTACATGGAAAGGCTAAAAAGGAAACTGTATAAGGCAATCGAAAGCAAAAAAATAAATTATTGGTTCATTTCATCACTTACCTGTGTCAAGGTTTCCAATGATCACATCTTCACCCAATGTCTTTCGCCATGCTGATGCCTCAGGGAATTCACCATTTCTCTCTAACCCAAGAAAATTCCATGAATGTGTTGTGTGCAATTTTCGTTCTTTGTTTAAGAAAACTGATATCACACTGGGATGCTCTACATGCATCAATCACAAACAACAGTTACAACATTAAAATAACAGTTTCTCAAATAATACATTTTGCAGAATAAAATGCTCATACTTGCAACATTCGCTGCTTCATCTTCCTCAAGTACTGCAGCAAACCCATTAATATATCTATTATAAGAATAAAAGATTGATTCTTTCGCCTTTTCAATGCTGTGAAAAACAAGAACAAGAAACATGTAGTTAATCTATATTGCTTTTTTCAACAAGTATTTCATAAAGTTGGGATAAAATCTATACCTTCCCACGTAAGATCCAAGAAAATCGTAGTGAGAGTTTGTGACAGTTTCAAGATCAACCAAAGAAGGATTTGGACCAAAAGAATGTGATCCTAAGTATACAATATACGACTGAAAAGAAAAAAGCAAAACATATATTAATTACTTCAAATATGAAAATTATGAAACTTTAAAAGTATCATAAGCTGTGTGAGTGGGGTTTTGAGACAGGGTTTACCTGTTTGATTGCTTGAGTTGGTTCAGCCAACACAACCCCAAAAATAAGAGATAATAACACATGAGAAATGGTTAGTGACATTGTTTTGTGTTATGAAGGTGTTTGTTGAAATGTGTTTATGATTTCTATTTCTTATATAGCTGTTGTTATTATGTCACAGTATCTGAAACCAAATCATGTGGATTCAAAGTCCACCCGATTATGCTCCAAATTGATTCTAAGGCAAATATTCTATTAAATAAAGGAATTGAATGGATAATAACACTTTTCTATGAAACATAAATTAAAATGTTATGAACATTATTCTGTATCTGCATAATAGTAGATACAAAAAAAAAAAACGTAATTACTTAAATAAAAAAATTTGAAATACGGTATATTTGAATTATTAGTATAGTTTTTCTTTTTCGAAGTTGTAGATGTTTTGTTGAGATGAAGTAATTCAAATTGCATTTATTTAGTTTATAGAGTAATTCAATTTCACCCTGTTGCAACATTTTAAGATATATTTATTTAAGTTAAAATTTTAATATTAAAAGTTACCAGATATAAACATTAGTTAACTTTTAATATTAAACAACTAAATCAGATTTATAATATTTGCCCGTAATTAATAATTAAAAATAATTGTAATATTACATGTTATTTACATTACAAGAAATTTTTTGAAGAATAATCAAATTTAGTGACAAAAATTAATTAGTTATTATAGTGACCAATTTAAATATCAATTTATAAGCTAAAAATTATTAATAACTAAAATAGTTTCAAAAAATTATAATTGATAAACTAAACTAGTTTCTATAAATTGGTTCATAAATTGTTCTTTAATTAAAAAATGATCTCTAACCATATTTTTAATCACTAAAATTATATATAATTTAAGAATTTTTTTTTGTAGTTAATGATTTCAAAATAATATTAAACGCCCTTTATTATTTTCTATGTAAATTTATAAATATTATTTTATATATCAACACTATATTTAAGTCAACTTCAAATGTAAGAAATGAAGACAAAATATACTAACAATAATTTATTGTTTACCAATATTTCTATTCATATAATCTTTACTAATATTAGTAACTTTTAGTTTAAAAAAATATAATTGGTTCTTAAATTAATAACTAAAATAGTTTTAAATTGGTCTCTAATTAGAAAATGTATTTCTAAACATATTTTTAATAACTAAAGTTGGTCATTATTTAAAAGTTTCTTTTTGTAATTAATAATTTAAAAATAATATTAAACACCTTTTTAATTATTCTCCATGTAAATTTGAAATATGAACAATATATTTAAGTCAACTTCAAATGTAAGAAATGAAGACAAAATATACTAACAATAATTTATTATTTACCAATATTTCTATCTATATAATCTTTATCCTTCTCTTTGTTTAATAATAGTAAAAAATACGCAAATTACTTCAATACATCTTTATAACTTAAAATTAAGTTATACTATATATGTACTGTTTTACTATTTTGATAAAAAAAAGGGGTTTTGTAAATTGAATATAGTAAATATTATTGTCTTTCTATATTAAAGAATAATACTGAACATATAATGATTAGTGAAAGCGCAACAACATTTTTATGAAATACAATAACTATAATTAAAATATTATATAAGTATTTTTCAAATAAAATTATATTAGGTGTTACTATAAACTTTGACATCTCAACAATGCGAACATCCTAAAGTCCATCAATCATTATTACATCAAAATTTATTAAAAAGTAAAATAAAATAAAAGAATATAAAAGCATGGGGATTACACCAAACCATGACAAAAATTACACTTCACAAAATATAGATATACTATACTTATTATGAAAAAAAAAAAAACATATATCGAAGTAAAACATTAAACCACTTCTATTATTCTTTATGAATCAAAACTAAATTAGTTAAATTATTAAGACAATGATTTTTTTTTCACGAAAAACAAGAGTAACTTTGAATTGCATATATACTTACAAAAATGCAAGTATCCATGTCATATTTCTCTAAAGACTTCAAAGGATTACTCGTTGATCAAAATAACCATGAAAGACTAAAAAAGTATCATTCTCCAACCAAAATTTTTGAAAGTACTTCCTTCAAACATGTTTTAAAGTATAAATGACCCCTATAAACTCAATATAAATAAAATTATGCACTCCTAACAAAATGAAAAAACTACCCATATAAAAGTAAGTTATCACGGCTCATCAATTGTTTATTTGGAAGTTATAAAAGTAAAAGGTTTTGTTGACAGACGAAAAGAGTTAAAATAATGTATACAGAAGAAAACTAATTATAAAAATTAAACTCATTAATAAAAAAACAAAAAATTGGATCATGAATCATTCCATCAACATGTCTACATAAACTGAATCTAAGTTTCATAATGATATAAAATACATGGATCAATAAAAAACTGAAATTTTTTTACATTTATATCTGTTTGGCTATGATAATTTTCTATTAAAAGTAATAAATAAAATTAATAGTTTAAAAACGCTATTATTAATTACAATAATATTTGGCGTCTGAAAGTTGTTTAAATTTAACATTTATATAGGTAAATTTTACAGTTAGCAAGTCAAAATGAATATTTACATTAACAATCTTATACATAATAAAACCTATCAATATATATGACAAACTCACAAACAAACAACTCAACCATTGACCTATCAATATATAAACTAGAAACAATTATACAATTTTTCAAAGAAAAGTATGTACTAATTAATAAAGTTTCAAAAAAAAAAAGAAATATATCTATATATATGTTTAACCCTCAAAAAAAATATTTAATTCAGACTCTATAGTTATATAATTCACATTTTAATGTTAGAAGAAAATTATATAATTTTTTCAATATTAAAAATACAAATATTAATCACTCCTAGAATGTATCACTAGCTCCATCACTAACACAATCGATTTATATTATCCCTTTGAACAAAACACATTTATGTAGTATTAATATAATTCTATGTTAAAATAATGGTTGGGCCCAACATAGAGCCGAAAGATCTATCGATTATGACCTCATTCTATGGAGGAGAGATTCTACCAGAGTCATGTCTCTCTTATTCATGTGTGTTTTATTATATTATAATTTTATAATTATAATACATAGCCAAATACTACAAAAGACTTCTCAATTTTCTTACCGCTAAAAATTGATGAAAAATTAGTTTATAAAGAATATATATTGAGAACTAAATTTTGATACTTAGTCGATCGAAAACAAACAAATTGTGAGAACCCTTGTATCAAAATGGCTACTATAAACACTGCAAAGGATGTTTACGCCTCGTTTTAAATCTAACATTGATGTTGAAAGAATTCATTAGATCTTCCTGAAACATGTAGCCTTAAACAACTGATGAACATTAACAATGGCTGATACATTCTTCTCTTCTAAGATTCCAGAGAGCTTCGATTGTTCAACAGAACCCTTATTGCAAAGATAAAATACAAACACAGAAACCTCAGAAATTATTCAAGTTAACTACAATTGGACTCCTAACGCGGTTCTTGTGATTAGTCCACGTCAACAACCCATATACGAAATCAGTAGTGTTCTCAGTTTTCGACTTCAAGGTCAATGAAACTCGAAACTCTTTTTTCTCACCCTTTCCCTTGAACTTCAGTTTCGCAGGCTCAACAGAAACTGCAACATTTGGTGGCGCCTCAATGCGAACTCTATACACGCTTGGGGACCCAACATTTGTAACTGTTCGCGAAACATTAACAGATTGTCCATATTCAATCCGAGGAATCGTGATTGTTGGGTAATTGAAATCTGCTAAATTGAAGGACTTGGGACAAGTGTAAGGCTTGTGGTAGAACAACTTAAGCTGGGAACTTTTGTAGCCACGACCACACAAATAGTTTAAATAATCAGTAGTAGTTAGGTCATATATAAGTCCAGGGTATGCAGCACGATTCGGTCGAATGTGACCTGCACCAAAGTCATATGGTGTTGACTCCTTCCATGATGAATCTCGGATACGCCTTCCAGTGTTATCTTTCGTAGTTGCTGCAAAATGCATGAAATTCTATAATGAATGTGTGAAAAATTAAGCGAAATTAAAATTGCAATGCATGCATATATATAATTTACCTGAGGTAATGATTGCTGACTTAATAGCGGCTGGGCTCCAATTAGGATGGAGGGCTTTGAGCAACCCAACAACACCAGCAACATGAGGACATGACATTGAAGTGCCAGACAATACAATGTAAGGAGTTAATGTTTGGTCAGATTCTGTGGGATCTAAGGCTTCAGTATTAGCAGCAATGATACTGACTCCTGGTGCAGTGATATCAGGCTGAAACACAAAACAAAAGTTGCAGTCATACAATTATTTCATATTTAAATACTAAAGGGTGAGTTCATCATCAAGGAAAAACCGAACCTTGAGGATTGCTGGGTCGAGGAGATTGGGACCCCTTGATGAAAATGCAGCCATAACTGGAGCTGGCTTCGTACCCAGTTCTGTTTTCGCTCTAGAGATATAAGCCACGGGAAACCTGATGATGAAATAAAATGCTATCTATGTAAAAGGTCCTAACCATGAAACCAGAACCAGCATAAAAGCTTGAAGTACGAGAAAGAGAATTACTTGGTACGGTTGATGTAACTATAAATGTATTTGCCGGTCTCAAAGCCAACATGTGTAGCAGGAAGCACATGGGGGTCGGATATAATATTATCACCGTTGCCCTCATCATTAACCAGAATCATTCCAACAGCTCCTAAACTAGCAGCTACAACACCCTTCTCTACTCTACCATTTACACCGCGAAGACACACCAAAATCTTCCCCTTCACCTTCCTAGCGTCAAGAGTGCCATTAATGCAATTAGGCCTGCAAGAATGAAAAATGTTACAAGAGAGAACAAGAACAACCCAAACATGAAGTCGGTATCATGAGTAATTTTTACGCGTTAACAGAAGATGCCGATGTAGTTTGTGCTTGAACAGCGCTAATCAATGGGTACTTCTTGTTAGATGGTAAGCCAGACCTTGAAAGACTAGTTCCCTAGCAATAACAAAACAAAAAGGAGTCTTGAAAACAAAAAAGAACAAAGACAAAAAACAAGGTTGTATTGTATGTGTAAACAACATACGTACCTTGAAGATTTTCCTGTTACCAAGTACGACATTACTAGCGAAGTCTCTGTCGATTGTGCTTGCTCCAACTGTGAGAGTCCAGGGTTCATTGTTGGATACGGATCCAGGAACAGGTCCTGAATTTCCTCCAGAAGCTATCAATGTTATGCCGTGGGAAACTGCATGGAAGGAGCCTACAGATATAGCACTTTCAGAAAACTCAGATGGATTTTCTGAACCCACAGACATGGTAATCACGTTGACACCATCACTTATGGCAGCCTCAAAAGCAGCAAAAATGTCTGCATCAAAACACCCCGGAGGCCAACAAGCCTTGTAGGCTGCAACTCGAGCTTTTGGTGATCCACCACTTGCAGTTCCATTGCCAAACCCAAAAACATTAGCACCAGGAACAACGTTACCACCAGCTGTTGATAAAGTATGTGAACCATGACCTTCGTAATCGCGTGCACTAAGCATCGACGCGTTCAGTTTTTCACCGATACTTGCCTCATACCCTTTGTAGAAATATCTTGCTCCAATAAGCTTCCTGCATTTACAGTAAAAACGTTAAATCAGTTCAAATATTAAACACGATTAAAACTATGATCTTAGGTATAAAATGAATGAACCTGTTGCATTTAAAATTATCTTCCGTTTCACAGATTCCACGCCACCTTTTTGGGATGGGTCCAAACCCTTCATCACTAAAACTCTTGGATTCGGGCCAAGCACCTGACACACGTCACAGCATCAACAAAAAGAGGGTTCATACTTGGCAACGAAGATTGATTAAAGATTCATAAAAATGTCAAAGCATTTGAAGAGTAACTTATCTCGATCCTTGCTTTTCCTTAATTTAACTGTTAAAGAGTTACTATTTAAAATAATTAAAATAAAAAGTAACTAACTTAAAATTCATAATTATCTTGTAGTGTAAAAGCTTTTACAAAACAAACTCCTGAAAACTGTAGTGTACTTGTTTAAGGCATATTTTTTGCACTATTGTATTTATCATGACAGTTACATTCAAGATTAATTTATTTGAAATATTCAATTATATATTTTCTTTGATTTTAATAATTTATAAATGTAATGATAAAAATAAATTATTTGATTAATTGTCATTTACCTGTATCTATATTTCCAATAATGACATCTTCACCCTTAGTCTTCCGCCATATTGACTGAGGTGGAAACCCACCATTTCTTTCTAACCCAAGGAAGTTCCATGAATGTGTTGTGTGCAATTTTCGTTTTTTGTTTAAGAAAACTGATATCACACTGGGATGCTCTACATGCATCAATCACAAACAACAGTTACAACATTAAAATAACAGTTTCTCAAATAATACATTTTGCAGAATAAAATGCACTTACTTGCAACATTCGCTGCTTCATCTTCCTCAAGTACTGCAGCAAACCCATTAATATATCTATTATAAGAATAAAAGATTGATTCTTTCGCCTTTTCAATACTGTGAAAAACAAGAACAAGAAACATGTAGTTAATCTATATTGCTTTTTTCATCAAGTATTTCATAAAGTTGGGATAAAATCTATACCTTCCCACGTAAGATCCAAGAAAATCATAGTGAGAGTTTGTGACAGATTCAAGATCAACCAACAAAGGCTTTGGACCGAAAGAATGTGATCCTAAGTATACAATATACGACTGAAAAAAACAAAAACATGAATAACAAAAAGTTACAAATGCTATTGTAAAATAAAACTGTGTTAATTAGGTAACACTTTCTTTTTCCATCACAAGAACCTTAAAATCACTTCGCAATGCTAAAAACTAGAAAATTGTTGAACAATAGAGCTTACCTGTTTGAGTGCTTGGATATGATCTTGCAGCAGAATACAGAGAACAAGTGAAAATAAGACATGAGAAATGGGTCGTGCCATTAGTGAGTTGTTTTGTTTTCCACAATAAATCTAAGAGATATGCAAGTTTTTATATTTTTTCTTGCTTATATCACTATTATTATTTAAAACTTATAAAATCAAGTCAACCTTCTTTCCTGATTGAGTATTCCAAATTGAGCCAACTATGCCCATAAATCATTTAATATTTCTTAATACAAGGATTGTGTTTAGTAATAAACTTAATGAATAATCAATTACTTTAAAATAAAATGAATATAGTAAATTTTACTTTTGGTAAGAAATGATCATATCAATATGGCAAATATATTAATAATAACAAATATAAAACACAATGATAATGCTTCAATACATTAGTAAAATAATTAAGATTAATTATTCTATATCTAATTAGTAATTAATAATAATATATAGTAGTAAAATACAATGATAGAATGAATGAATTGGTGATTACCCGACAATGCATCTAATTGATATTAGTTTTTATTTCATGGAATGTTTTAAATAATTAATTATCATTTACTTATGTTCCATATCCTTTTTTAATCCTTATATTTATTTTATATATTTTATTTTTTAAAATAAAACAATACCTATTTTTTATATGAGACCATGATTATGATTAGGGATGACAGCGGGTCGGGTCGGGTCGGGTACGGATAGTGCCTACCCGCAACCCGACCCGCAAAAAAAAAAATTCACTCGTTACTCGTCCATTTATCTGCTGGGTATCTGCTTAAAAAATACCCGCAGATATTTTTAAAATTCGCGGGTACCCGTGGATACTCGATACCCGCAAATATTTAAAAAAATATGTTTTATAAATTTTTTAATATAAAATTATAAAAATAAAATATAAATTAAATTAAATTATAATTATAATTATAATTATAATTATAATTAAATTTGACATAATAAAATATACTATTACTTCTAATTTTAA
>Ga0214543_1008264_pt1 | contig 17203 bp, 12 predicted proteins | sample CNSS2metaG_FD_160094 | JGI IMG/M metagenome (GOLD analysis project Ga0214543, IMG submission 160094) | Root nodule microbial communities from cowpea collected in UCLA plant growth center, Los Angeles, California, USA - CNSS2 | ecosystem: Host-associated > Plants > Roots > Nodule | place: USA... | reverse complement strand
CAATTCATGAATCTTCATCAAACAGTGGCAGTGCTTTAGAGAGCCATTAATTTGTTTGCCCTTCTTGACTTCTTTTGAAAAGACTTTATAACTAAATATATTGAGCTTGAACATATATAACAGTAAAAATAAAAGAATCTAATTAAGTTCATGTAACTCAATTCAAAATAAATAATTTAGTACCAAAATATATTTTTTCTATCAAAAAGAATGAATGATTTTAAGTTGAATACGTGGTGACCTTTATTCCACCCACCAGCAATAGTTCAAAATCAAACATTGTAGAGTAAAAGTAAGGCAAGGGCTTTGAAGTTCCTCTTTCAATTCTAGAAAGAATAAATCAGAAAGTATACAAGTTGTTAACTTGATACTAAATTTAGAAATCTTGGCAATTGTATATAAATATAACAAATAAGTATTATTTATATGACAATTCTAAACATGTTTCCGAATACAAATAACAAATTTTAATCAACAAAAACAATTCACACAAATAAGATGCAAACTTTCAATAAAGAAGACATTAACAAGGATGTCTAAGAGACAGAAAAGTATAAACACAAAGCACACAGTCCGAATGCTAATCATTCACTATTCATATCAACTCAAAAACATGAAAAGTATTTTAATCAAGAACTAGGTTATAAATAGAACATATATACATTTTGACTAGTCACATATCATAGTATTACATATCCCTTTTACAGTTAAACATTATTTCTTCACAGTAGTCCTCTTCATACGAATTGAAGAGTCTTCTCTATTATTCCCTTGGGATTTTCTTTATTGGAGCCTCATAAGGAGGGTATAAAATATGTCTAGGATACAAGACAAAGTATAATAGAAGAGTATAAAAAACCCACCGGAAAACTAAAATGGTGGTAGGGATGACTATGTAAGATTTGAACAACTAACAGATTGAAAGCAAATTGTGACGATATATAACTGAATGATGCAAGATAATCTTGGTAGCTTGATGTAATTTTATTTATCATGATTATATTGTCCATCATATGGTCATTTGTGCAGTCTCTTCAATCTTGAGCTCTCTCAAAATATGTATCATACACATGAGTTAACATATTAGTAAAATCATGACCTTGTATTATTTTTTCAGAACTTGATCTCACTACAACAATTTGCTTCTTACTGTACCAGGATACCAATTTTAATCCAATCAGGACACATGCAGGAGCAGATCGTCTACCATAGGATATAAAATTGGCCCAGTCGGACTATCTCTGAGAAACCTACTATCTGAGCATGCCCCTTGTCTTTATAAACAACACAATTGCCTACAGCACTCTTAGTGTAGTTCACTATCTCCATTATTACTTTCCAATGCTTCTGGCAAGGAGAGTTCAAGAATATAAAGACTCACCACACTTACTAGAGAGGGAACATGCGGAAGAATGACTGAAGATCATTCAACTTTCCAATCAACCTCTTATATTTTCCGAGATTCAATAAGGGTTCCTCCTAGTTGGGTGCAATCTAACATATGGATGAATGACAATGAGATAATTCAATTTTCCAATCGGTCATATAATTCCTGAGATTCAATAAGGGCTCCTCCTACTTGGTAACAATCTAACATGAGGTTCCATCGAAGGTTCTACTTGCTTGGCATTTAGTAGATCGGTTTCTGGCAAGATGTCAAGAAAATATTTCCTCTAATAGGTCACCAAATCATCCTTGGATTGAGCAATTTCGATACCTAGGAAATACCTTACCAAGGTCTTTAATCTAGAACTAGCACGAGAGGTCCTGTTTGAGGTTGTGAATGTTACACTGACCAAAGCTTATAAGGAAATTATCATTTACACAGACAATAAGATAAATGCATCCCTGAGGTGAATGTTCATAGAAGATAGAGTGATAGACTTTTCTACAAATCATACCAGTTGTTGCACAATAGTAAGAAAGCAACCAAACTAGATTGGAGGGGACTATTTGGATCCATATAGGAACTTGTGAAGCCCGACAAACCATAGTAGAAGACTCCCCCTTAGCACCCTAATTTGCTTTTTTGTTCCATGTATGTAAACTTCACCAAGATTGTCATCCAATAGAGCATTCTAAATAAATACAATATGTTATGCTTCTATTTTCAATAATTGACGTCAATATGATGCAACTATAGATACGTGATTTCTACTTTTCTTCTTGGATTCCAGTAGGTTACACGAAGTAGTACATTACACGTGTAGCTAGAATTTTTGAGAACTCATGATAATCATTGTATGAAACGATTTTTAAGAGTTGGGTGATAGAACTTGGTATATATACTATACTTGTGTCATTGGCAGAAACTAGTAATTTGAGACATTGGAAACAGATGGGAAACTTAAAAAATTTCTAATATAGCTAATGTGTCGGTGAACACAAAGTATGATCTATCATTAGGCATGCGAGGCTAAAGGTGAACGATGTGACAACATGTCCAACACGTATAGGACACTAACTCGACACTCGTACGGCACATATTGGTGAAGTTTCTAATTTAAAAGACATTCTTTTGTCTCTAACATAATTTTATAGTTCAAACACAATTTTAACAAAAACAAATACAATGATTTTCTAGAAACTTATTGCATAAACTTCTATTATGATTATAAAAATAAGGAGCAAATTTTATATGATCACTATTTTCACTTTTTGGATATTAGATAGATGGATTAGATTCATTTTCCTATTAGGTGACAATATGTTTAGATTATTATATTTGACACATCTATAAATATTGGTCGTTAAATTAAATAATTAATAATTATCTAATATATAGATTCATGTTCCCGTGTCCTACATTTTGGAGACAACACGTATTGAAGTGCATGTGTCCATGTTCAATCGTGCTACATACATGATGTCAGCCTACATATTGGTCATGGCCTTGAAGTGTGGCCATGACACCTAGCTTAGCCAAAACAGCATCATCAATCTTCAACTCAATGGCAAGCTCCTTCAATACAACAAAGTCTTTGCCATCTGTTAGATATTATTTGATATTATTAAAATATTGTTACATACTGTTAATCACAATATCAAACAATATCTTCTATTTACTCTATTTATTTTCAGATACTCCTTTTAGTTGTACCTCTCTATTATAAATAGATTATCCTATGTGTGGTTTATACACAAGACAGATTAATCTGAAACCCTATTTTCTCTATTCTCACCACCATCCATAGCAATCTCCTTGTTTGACTCCTCAATTGACCAGTCAAAGCTCAAAAAGTTGGCATCATCAACAACAAAGTGGTTGAGATATAGGCAGTTTTCGTGTTTCATGTTGTGAAGTAGTTGTGTCATTGAGTTCCTCAAGTTAATATATTTGTCATCGACAAACAAGAATCTCTAGTTTGAAAAGTAGGGAAAAATAAGACTTGTCAAACAAATTATTTTAGTTTTTCTGTTTTGAAATAATCTCGAAACATTTTAAAACCAAAAGGAACAAGAGTGAAAAGATAGACAATCTCTACAAACTTATTTGTCTTATAACATCAATAAAAACTTTGTAGCTCGGAAAAGGCATCCATGGTAGTTCATCAAGGCTACCATTTTATTCTGTTGAAAGACCAACATTGATTAGTAATGTGGTCAAAATAGTGTATAAAAGTGGAGGGACAATCCTGTCTCTACGAGCTAGCTTGAGGTTGAGATAGTAACAAACCCAATATTGTAATATTTTATAGAACAACAAGCAATTCTGTTATGGTTATTTTAGACAGATGTAGATTGTAATGAATCAAGCAGAACAATAATAAACTGTTTAATATGCTCTCCAAAGACTTCTCTTAAAACATTGGCTTCTAGTTTATTCATAATGTCCTACATCACCAGTATGTATTGTGCTGAATGAAAAAGTCAACATACACCCTTACCATCAAAAAAGTTTAAAGTGAATTAAAGGATAAACCAAAATTAACCATTACAAGAGATGCCAAGCATGTGCGCGTTGTCTCAAATTAGGTCAAGGAAGTTATGAAAATTCATACAATGTTGCTTAATTCTATCTTGTTTTCAAACATATGGTTAAGCTTTGCGAATGGACTTATTCCACATTAGATTCTAACTTATTTACCTTCATAAAAGTTCAAATATTCTAAAACGATGGTATATCAAACTAGTTAAGATTTAATTTTACAAAGTAAAAGCAACAAAAAACACTTTAAAATTGAAAATGGGAATAAAAATAATAATATTACGTAATGGCACACCATGAAGAATTGTGTTACATAAAATATGATTTGAGAAGGAAAAAGTTAACAAAGAAGATGTGGAAATAAAACCACTCACGTACGTCTGCAAACTCATTACTCTACATCCCAAATGTTGCCAGAAAAAATAAGCACAAAAATAGGGATAGAATAAGAAAGTCAATTACAAACACACGGTACTACATGTGACTAGCGAAAAGCATCCTAAAGAAAACCTTACACATTAATTGAATTCCATAGTTGTTTGTTCCATTACAAATTTCCACCATGTTATTTTCCATCAACTTGATGAGAATTGGCCTAGACGTGTGACTGCTAGGATAGCTAATCGCACTTTTTTCTTCAAGCACTGCTATAAGAAGCAACATCGACCAACTCACAAACGAGAGGAGTATTATACTTTTTACCGTGAAATAAAAAAACTAAAGGTATAACTATACAGTGCAGTACCACCGTTGAAACCCAAGGAAGTATTCCTCAACACGATACTCCTAGTGAGTGAATAAAAACGGAGAGAAAAAGCAACCGTCAAACAAAAAATTAAGCAATTCGACGGGGTAAAGTTTACTTTTAAAAGAATTGAAAAGTTGTATATATTAAAACATAAAGCATTAAGAGAGATAGTGCTAATTATATTTGTTGTGCAATGTCATTTGTTTTAATGCTCAAACAATGGAACTCTAAGTTTGATTGATATAACCAAAGCAACGAACCAACAAAGTATACTGAATTATATAAAACTGTACAAAAAGTTGCAAAAAGAAAAAAAGGAAAGAATAATAACATATCTATTTATTAAAAACAACTAAACTATCATACACCGTACATGTAGGCTCTTAGTTACCTGAGATCCAAACGCACGTCTCCACCGAATGTGACCATTGCTTCGGAGATTAAATAACATCTCTAACCTATATATAACATAAAAATACACCGGTAAGTGCACGACAGGAAAAGCACCCTGTGATACCGCGATGATGCTAAAAAACAAAGAAAAACAATTCTCCTTTCGCTAAAAGTGATCTAAAAGAGAAGAAATATGTTAACCGTTAGGGGACGGTGCAATTAAGATCATCGTTTATTTTCAGTTCTTCGGTTTTACTTTTACCTGTGCTTTTCGCGCGGTTTCTTAGAAACCAAACGGATTCAGAAGAAAAATACTCTTCCCCGATGTAAGGCGGAAGAGAAACACCGAAAACTCGTTCCATGAAAGTGGAATCCACGAAGCAGCGAGGAAAGCGAAGCGAGCACGGTTAGAGCATGAATGCGGTTTGGAAAATGAATTTTGATGAGAGAATCGGAACCCATGGACTGATCAGAGAAAACAAGAAAACGAAACATTGTAAAGGTTAAATGTGAGATCTGTGCGCGTGAGCGTTGGATGATTGAAAATTGAATAGTGAGTGACCGTACGCAGAAAGAAAGAAACCAAAGAGAGAGAGAGAGAGAGAGAGAGAGAGAGAGAGAGAGAGAGAGAGAGAAATGTGTGATGGAGGTGTGAGGAGCGAAGAAATATCAAGAGGCACTCTAACAGACATATATTTGAATAAATAATCATGGGAATTATGGCATCGTTCCCGACTTTAATTATTAGAAGAATGTTAATCAAAGATTTAAGATATAATTAAAATTTTGCAAAAATTTATTGTTAATTATAATATTAGATAATTATAATTTTAATAATTATTAGTGCAATTTGATTTTATTTAAAAGATAAAATTATTTACAAATATATATATATATATAATTGATAATTATTTAAAACATAAAAAAATTCTAAAATAATTAAAGAATAAAATAATTATATTTTAATATTATTAAAAATCAAAATACAATTAAACATAAAAGAAATTAATAAAAAATTAAAACATTGTATTTTTAATATAAACAATATTATGTTTATTAAAAAATAAATAATGTTTTATTTTTTGCTAATTAAATTATATTTTAATTTTTAATAATATTAAAATATATTTATTTTATTATTTAATTATTTTTTTATTTTTTTGTGTAGAATTAATAAATTATCAATTATAATTAAATAATATTTATGAATAATTTTATTTTTTAAATAAAATAAAATTACATTCATAATTATTAAAATTAAAATTTATACAATTTTACAATTAATTATAAATTTTTATTAAATTAAATAATCATTAATTATACCTTAAACTATATACTTTTCATTATTATAGTTCATAAAAGTTTATCAAACCTTATGAAGTTAAATAACTTTCCTTTTTCTTATTTCTTTTATATTGGAAATAGTAAGAAGTGTATTTCTGTTATTTTTTTATAATAACAAAATACATTATTGTTATAATAATTATCAGCAAAAATACTAGTATTATTGCTCTTGCGTGTTCGCATTTTTTAATTTTTATAGAAATTTTAATTAAGATCAATAAAAAATATATAATTAATTTTTAAAATAGTTGCTAAATGTAAAGTTAGAAAAATAAAATATATACACAAAAAGATGTTTTTAAAATAATTGTTAAAAGACAAAAGAGGTTTCTATAACTATTTATAAAATAATTAATTTTTAAAATAATAATGAAATGAAATGTAGACCAAAAAGATGTATCATTTTTATATATTGTTATAAATTATATATTGTTATAGATTATGCAGTTGGTCGAGTGGGTGCTCGCTTAACGAATATAAAGTCAAGAAGTTACTGACTTTGTAGGTGCTCAGCAAGAATATACTAGTTGAGCGAATACAAAATAATGGAGTTACTGACTTTGTAATGATAATACACGTTGAGCAAATACAAAGTTAGAGAGTTTACTGACTTTGTAGTCATTGAGCGAGACTACACTTGCTGAGCAAATACAAAGTTAGAGAGCTTACTGACTCTAGTCGTTGGTCGTAAACACTCTCGCTGAGTGAATTTTGGAGGAATTTACCATTGTAAGAGTTCTCGTGATTCACGGGTTCGGCGAACCATTTGGTCGTTGAACAAATGGACATTTGTACACTTTTTGTCGAGCAAATGGATAGTTTTGTTGAGCGAATGCATCATAGTCTAGTAGTCATTCTTATGCTCAATTATGATGTTTTGTGTCAAAATGTGGATTGTTGCTTATGAAATGATTGGTGTATAAGTTTAAATTGAGATTGGTTGTATGAAATTGATGGGAGAATTGTTGATACTAATTCAAGGATAATTAGTAGTGTTTTATAGTAGAGTATGCATTAGTATATTGATTCAATTGGAAGTTATCTGGTAAGAGGAGCATGAGATCCTAGTGGTACGATCCTTACCTGAAATATTACTATCTTTTTTGAATTTGAATAACTTATGTGAAATAACAAAATATTTAAATCATATAAATAAGAGTTTATAATTTTATAATTATAAAGAATGTGAAATAACATAGAGATGGAATGCGCCACAATTAAGCATGTTGATAAGCAAAGAAAATTTCTCCATAAAGAGATGTTAGAAAAAGATTAAAGAAATAATACTATTAATAGTAAAAATATGAAATAATATAATAATAATTATTAGAGCAATAATAATACTAACATGTATATGAATCAAAGAATATTAATCAGAGACCCAATAATTCTTATAACAATAATAAAAAATAAATGAGGTAAGGAGTAGGAATAGTCTGGGTTGAGGCACGCATAGCACTATCCTTAGAGAGAAAACACCCCCACTGCACAGGACAATACAAATACACAATACACAATCATATGTGTTTCAAATCACATGTGTGTCTCTCCCAAGATACAACAACCCCGTTAGATCGATCGAGTGCAACGATGGATCTTCGAACCTTATGAACACCATTGTCTTAAAGATAATATAGAGAAAAAAATAAGAACATTTTTTAGAAAACTCTAGTGTTTGTTGTCTCTATTGTCTTTTCTCATGCACCTAGGAGGTATTTATAAGTAGAAAAGGGAGACACAAGAGTAAATTGTAATCAGAAATATAGTCGTTAACCATAAATAACATTAACCCATAAGATTAAAAGTTCATGAATTTAATAATAATATAATTTTTATTTTAATTATTTATTTTTTAAATTATAATAAAATAGTTCCAACAAGAGATCCCTCTTGGATAAGAACCCAAACAAAAAAGGATAGACACTACATTCAAAGATATATAAGTCTAGACGACACAATCCAATCCAGGATTGATAAGTCAAGACACCACTATCAAAATTGATAAGTTTAAGGAAGGTTTGTCACAAAGACCCTTGTCTTTGATAAAAACCAAATAATATTGATACAACAAAAGATCCCAACTTTTGATATTCGCCACAAAGATCTCAGTCTTTGCTAAAAACCTTGACACCTAAGCCCGCCAATGATCGAGATAATCTCTCTTTAATTAAATAACTTTGTTAATGACTCTAGGAGGGATTACAATTGTTGTAGACCTAGGAATTTATAGGTCTTAAAAGATAAAAGATAAAAGATAAAAATGGAAAAATATCAAAAGATATACTAAATATCAAAAAATATCCAAAATATCAAATATAAAAAAAAATCCAAAAATATCAAAAGATAACAACAAAAGATAAAATAAAATAGAAAAAAAAAATTAATTATATAAATTATTCTTTAATTGTATGATCTTCATGTCTCATGTCCTTCTAACGCTAAAAGATTCTCTTCAAGTTTTTTGTGTATATATCCAGGAGATAGTTCTTCCTCAAAGACGTTAACATACTAAACCTTATGTGTCGCAAGATGAAACTTATTGACAATGACTTTGCATTATTTATTTTTTATTAGGATTAAATAATGTTTTTGAGTTGTTGTAAAAAATATTGTTTTGATCTTAAATTATATTATGTTTATTTTTTTATGATAATAAAAATAATATAATAATAATTATTTTTATTATTATAACTAGCGAAAACATAGGTATTGTCGCGCCTGTACGTTCATATTTTTTAATTTTCATAAATTAAGATTAATAAAAATTATATAATTAATTATTAAAATAGTTGTTAAATGTGAAATTAGAAAAATAATATATATATATATATATATATATATATATAAAAGAAGTTTTTAGAATAACGGTTAAAGATAAATTATTTATAAAAAATTATTTTTTAAAATAATAATTAATGATAAAATTGAAATAATAAAATGTGGACAAAAAAGAGATAAAAAAAATTATCATACATAATTAAATGAAATGATTAAATTTTAAAACAAAAGAAAATACTGTCGAATAGAAAAAAACTGTTAAATTTTGAAAAACCATTTAAAACAAATATTTAAAGATCAAATTATAAAAGAAATGTTTATATCAAAATAATAATTTTTTTAGAAAATAGTATAGATATCGACCGTCATGTGTTGAATTTTAGATAATATAAGAAATATCATTTCACTTTATTTGTTTTGTATATAATCAAATCAATTATGCAATTGTTGAATGACATAAAAGAAGTTTTAATATAATTATTATAAATATTATAGTAATACTTCGTACCTTTAGCAAATTTATATATGATGGCTGTCGGAGAAAAATATTGCTAATTTAATTTTAATTTGTAGATGTCGGATAATAAAGAAATTATATACATTATATAAAGTCAGTATAAATTACACCATATTGATTCTATTAAAATCAGTAAAAACACACGTGCATGTGTTTACTCTTTAACAAAAATAATAAAATTTTAATTATATTTAATGTAAAATCCTAGAAAATTATGTATTAAAAGTAATAGTAATTTAAAAATAATGAAACTCGATTATTTTAATGTTAAAAAGTTTTAGTATAAATAAAATTGTTATTAAATAGTTTTATTATTTTAAGACACACAATCTTTTTAGAAACAACTCTTCTAGAGTTTTTTGACTTCTCTCTAAGAGTTCTCCCTCTTTGGTCATATAATTGAAGAATCGAGACGGTATGGTTGATCCTCTTAGTGAGCTTCTCAATTTGGATCGATAATTTTTTTCATTTGTGTTAGTTTTCTACCCCTTTTCTCGGTCCAATATGTTTTTTGTCTTTGCGTGCAGTCTATAAGATCCGAGAAATTTAAATAATTAAATAAATAATTATTTAATAAATGCGAGTAATGAAAGTCTTTAATAAATGCGACCGAGAATCCAAGAGATAGAGTCCATTGGAGAGGAGACAAGGGTTGGAATAGTGGTGGTGCAAGAGAAGTTCTAATTCTTTCAAATTGAGCAAGAATTATCTAGGTAAGGGGAGCTACTCTTATCTAATTATATTCGTGCTTGTTGTTTTGTGTCTGTCATGGCCTAAATTGCATGAAATCCCACCTTTTACGTTGTTTTTCGTAAGTTTATGGGTTTTTGCCTAGAAATCGCTTGGCGGTGAGGAATGAGCTGCCAGGCGACGCATCACGTTAACCTAGTTTTTGGGTTCTACTATGAACCACTTGGCATCGATGAACACCCGCCAGGCGACGTGAGTACGATTTGTGCGGTTTGGCTATTTTTTAATGTATTTGTGATGCTTCAAAATTCCTTGCGGAGTATTGGACATGAGTGATTCTGTGATGGCATATAATTGATTATTAAAAACAATTGGTGATGTGAATTTATGATGAAATATGAATGTAAAATTTTGATTATAGAGAAGGTAATTATTATTCAAATTTCCAATGTCAATTGTTATATGATTTGTAAAAATACTCTGTGTAAAGTATTCCTTGAATTATCCATGAATTGGTCGAATCGCATGATTGAGGGCGAGTTGGAACAAATTTGAACTTTTCACAAAAAGTGGGAAAACTGGGTTTCCCCATAATCTGATATGTCACCTGGTAGCACATGATTTGCCGCTAGGTGATGGCTAGAAATTTTCCAACTTGGCATTCTGACAGTGTTGGACTATAGAGTTGGGTATTGGGTATTGGTATAAATTTATGTGGACGAGGATATTGTGCTCAAGCCTTGATAAATTGGGAGGTTCTACGGGAATGGTTAAGAAGCTATGCTTAAAGTATTGGGTATGTGAGGATTGATGTGAGTATGTAATTGGAAATAAGATGAAGAATAATGTTAATTGAGATTGTATGTGTTGGAAAGAAAATATGTTTCTTTTTGGGTATTAGCCTTAGGAACAAATTGCTAGGACATTGAATAATTAAACTGTGGTGGGTAAGGTATCAATCATGGTTGTGTAGCTTTAATTTAAGGATATTTGAGGGGAAGGTTTGGTGCTACTATAGTGTATCAGAAGCATGTGTCTGATGATGAGATACTGGATAGTGTATAATTTTTATAAGTTTGATGAAGTCATGGTGTAATGATAGAGTGGTTGGTAAATCACAGGTTTTGAATATTTAAATTGTGAATATGAGTTATAGGTAATTAAACCATGTGTGATGTGGCTGGGTAATTAGAATCAATTCATGATATGTGAGTTTGCATTATTGTCTTTAGGAAGTAATTGAGATTGAAGAAGAATCTATTTTGGGTGTCAAAACCTGCAGAACTGCACTACTGGTGTGGTGCCTGGCGGCTTATGAGTGTCCGCCAGGCGATAGTACTAACAAGAGAGTCCCTACAACGCGTGGCGCTTGGTGGTGAGGTGTGAATCGCCAAACGATAGACCTTGAGATAATGGGTCTGAATGCAGCCTGGCGCCTGGCGACGGAGGTGTCCCGCTAGGCGGTTTGCGCAGGAATGTCGCTAGAAGGCGCTGCAGGCAGTGACTTTATTGCTTGCATTGTGTGTGTTGTGATGTGCGACTTGGATCAGGAGATGTTGATTGTGTCATGAGCGGGTAGGTTCATGGCTGGTGATGAACATGTGATGAAATGAGTAGGGAGGTTCATATCATGATGCTCTCGTGTGGGGATACTAGCAGGGAGGTTTGTATGTTCTGTGCTCACACTTGAGAGTTGTTGCGAGCACGGAGGTTCGTAGCTGGTGGATCACGTGTGTTGGACTACGGGCGGGGAGGTCCGTAGAGTTGGACTACGAGCAGGAAGGTTTGTAGAGGTAGGACCACGAACGGACAGGTTCATGGAAGCATCATATATCCTGAGTCCATGGTCAATTATTTGTGTGACTTGCAGGTTGAAAAACCTTGGGGTAATAAGGTCTTGGCCAAGAACTATCTAGAATAAAATAATTAGGTGTATTTTGATTTTATTAACTTATATGTTAATTATTTATGAGCTCACCATTTTTTTTTGTGTTTAGCGATGATCGTGTGACAAGTCACATAAGAGTAGATGATATTCCAAGTGATGTCGATGATGCCTAGAGACGAAAAGAGGGCTCGCATGGGATTTGAATTGCATTTATTTACGAGTTTAGTTTTCAATTAGTTCATCGGACCCGTCCTTGCTCTTGGTCGTTGGGCATGATCGACCCGTCTTAGTCGTTTTGCCTGTCCGACTTGTTTGGGTCGTCTGGTTCGCCGACCCGTTTGGATTGCCAGGCTAGCCTGATACGTGTGGATCGTTGGGTCTGCCCCGCCTATGTGGGTCGTCAGACCTGCCCGACCTGTTTGTGTCGTCAAGCCCGTCTGATCCGTCTTTGTCATCGGGTCCGTCCTGGCTCTTGGTCGTCGGGCACGACCGACCGTCTTTGTTGTGTCTATCTGACTTATCTGGGTCGTCAGGCTCGCCCGACCCCTTTGTATTATCAGGCTAGCCCGATACGTGTGGGTCGTTGGGTCTGCCCACCGCCTGTGTAGGTTGTCAGGCATGTCCGACCTGTTTGTGTCGTCGGGCCTACCCGACCTGTTTGGGTCGTTGGGCTAGTCAAGTCCGTATTGGTTGTCGGGCCCACCCGCCTCATCTTGCTTGTCGAGTTGTCTACCCAACTCATCGAGCCTACCTATGGACTAGGCCAAATTGGCAACTCTACCAAAGATGTCTAGAGTGAGGTTGAGTGAGAAGAATTTCAAATTTTACCTACTTTGAGGGTATATTAATTTCTACTAATTTAGCTAATTGAAATGCTTCAAAAAAAATGTTTGTATTTTAAATTCTTTTTAATTTCTCTATTCAAACAAAGGATTTCATCACAAAGAAATATAAATTCTTCAATAAAATGAATTACTTCATTAAAATGCTCTATTTAAACACACCATTAATTTCCTTAAGAACAGCCACTGGCTACACCGTGTATGATAGTTACCAATCCTAGGTTTTTTGTTAGGAGTGTCTCTAGATGTTTTGGTTATAATGATTATTGTTTAAGAAATTGTTGGTATATGAGATTGAATTGAGATTGATTTTATGAGGTTAAGTTGAGAAGGGTTGATGCTGATCCAAGCAAGATTAGTATTTGGTTTTGTTACTGTATCCATTGACATTAGGTAGATAGTAAGGAGGTATCCTTATACTCTAATAAACATTCACACTCAAATATAGTAGAATGTGTTATGTGGTAAGAGTGGCAGAAGGTCTTAATCTAACCTTGTGTTTGGATGGAGCATTTCAACAGTGCTCAGAAATTGAAATGTTTTGTATTTGATTGCAATTAAATCTCCTTCATTTTCTAAATAACTTGTTTGGATAAAGAAATTAAAATACCTTACATTTCAATTTCTTGTTTGGAAAAAACAATTGAATTTCATCTAAGATAAAATTTAATTTTTACAATATTTATTTTAGACTTAATTATATTTTAAGTACATGATAAATTTGGTAACGGGCTCGACGACCAAGATGGTCGGGCTGACCCGACTACCCATCCAAATTTGTCTGACTCGACAACCCAAATGGATCAGGCCAACCGGAATACCCAGACAGACTGGGTCAAGCTGAGGATCCACACAAGCCTAACAACTCATACCTGTCGGTTGTGCCCGACAAGTTCATCAACCTGGCTCGACACGACCCAGCCCAACTTGGCATGTTTGGGTCATTGGCCCGACTTGGCCCCAATAGGTCGTCAAGCCTACTCGACCCATCTGGGTTGTTAGGCCCGTTTGTGTCATTGGGTCTGCCCGACCAGTTTGTGTTGTTTGGTTGGCCCAAACCAGCTGGGTCGTTGGGTCGGTTGGGTACGTCTAGGTTGTCGAGCCAATTGGGCCTGTATTGGTCGTTGCGTCGGTCGGGCCTGTCTGGGTCGACAAGCCAATCGGACCCATCTAGGTCGACGGGTCGGTCGGGCCCATCTAGGTCGTTGGGCCGGTCGGACTTGTCTAGGTCGTTGGGCCCGTTTATGTCATCGGGCACACTCGACCAAGTTTGTGTCGATGGGCCGACCCGACCTGGCAAGGTCGTCGGGCTCGTTTAGGTTGTCAGGTCGGTTGGGCCTGACTAGGTCATCGAGTCAGTCAGACTTGTTGGGTCAACGAGTCAGTCAGGTCGTTGGGCCTACTCGACACATTTGGGTCATCAGGTCACCCATTTCGTTTGGGTCATATGGCCCGCTCGACCCATCTGGGTTGTTGGGCCTGCTCGAACTGTCGTTTGTATCGTCAGGTCGGTCTGATCTGTTTGGATTGTATGGCCAACCCAGCCTGTCATGGTTTTCGGGTTTGTCGGATCCATTTGGGATTGAGTTCAGTGTGTGAGGTTGAGTGAGAAGAATTTCAAATTCCACCTTTTTTTAGGGTATTTGAATTTCTTCTAGTTTAGCTAATTAAAATACTTCAAAAAAAAATGCATGCATTTAAAATGCTTTTTAATTTCTCCATCCAAACAAAGCATTTCATTATAAAGAATTTCAAATTCTCCAAATAAATGAATCACCCTTTTGAATTGCCTCATCCAAACACACCATAACCTTGTGTTTGGATGAAGCATTTCAACAATGCTTAGAAATTGAAATGTTTTGCATTTGAATTGCTTCCAATTAAATTCCATTCATTTTTTAAATAATTTGTTTGGATAAGGAAATTAAAATACCTTATATTTCAATTTCTTGTTTGAAAAAAAATTGAATTTATTGTGAGATAAAATTTAATTTTAACAATATTTATTTTAGGCTTAATTATGTTTTGAGTTCATGATAAATTTGGAAACCCGACGATCAAGAAGGGCCTGACGACACAGACGAGTCCGACGACCCGAACGGGCCCGACAACCTAGACGGGCCAAGGACCTGGACAAGTCCGACGACTCAGATGAGCCTTCCAAACTGTAGGGCCCGTCTGGGTCGTCGGGCTCGTCCAGATAGTTTGACCCGTCCAAGTCATTAGGCTTGTCTCTGTCGTTGGGACCGTCCATGTCGTTGGGTCTGTCTGGATTGTCGGGCTTGATGGTTTGGAAGGGTTCATCCGGGTTGTCAGGCTTGTCCAGGTCGTTGGACCCGTTCAGGTTGTCGGGCATGTCCGAGTCGTCGGGCCCAAAGGTTTGGAAGGGCCCGTTCGGGTTGTTAGGCAGTCCGTGCTATAGGACCCGTCCGGGTCGTCGGGCCCATCTGGATCATCGGGCCCGTTCAGGTCGTCGGACTCGTATGGATTGTCGGGTCTGTTAGATCATTGATCTTGTCCGGATAGTCTACCCCGTCCGAGTCGTCGGGCCCGTTCTGGTCGTAAGGCCCGCTCGGGTCGTCGAGCCCGTCTGGGTCGTCGGGCCCGTCTCAATCATCAAGCCCATTCAGGTCGTCGGACCCGTCTGGGTCATCCGGTCTGTCTAGGTCGTCGGGCCCGTCTGGGTCGTCGAGCCCATTCAGGTCGTTGGTCCCGTCTGGGTCGTCGGACCTACCAAAGAGTCTAGAATGTGAGGTTGAGTGAGAAGAATTTCAAATTCCACCTATTTTGAGGGTACTTGAATTTCTACTAATTTAGCTAATTGAAATCTCTCAAAAAAATGCTTGCATTTGAAATGCTTTTTAATTTCTGTATCCAAACAAAGCATTTCATTAAATTCTTCAAAAAAGTGAATTACTTCATTAAAATACTCTATCCAAACACACTCTAAGGGTTTTACCTTGGCCAAAGACATTAATGGACTTACCTTGTGAGTAGTAGGGTGATAACCCATTTGTTTATCTACAAGTGCAACCTTCCAATGGTCTCATATTTTCAAAGGCACGTATCTGGATATTTGAGTCTTGTTTTAGTCATTGTGTGTGGTATGCTTGGCTTTCCAATGGTTCATATGATTAAGTATGTAATGTAAATTTTATTTCTATTGTATGAAAACTATTTTGCATATTAGCTTACCCTTCTTCTGTGTTTTTGACTTGTATTATTTCTCTTTCTTTTGTGATGATCACTTATACGGTGGGAGCATATGTGGTTGTAGTTATAGATGCACCACTAGAGGATGAGAAGCCATCAGTTAAGTTGGTGGAAGGTTTCATTGAGAGTTATAGTGAATAACAAAGCTAACATTTATTTTTAGTTGGTTTGTATAGATGTTATATTTTTATAATCCTATCTTCTGTAATATATTAATATAGTTTATACACTTATGTATCTGTTTTGAATTCTAGGACGAAACATCTTATTTTATTAGTTTTTAAGCGGCTAAAATTGGGATGTTACATATACGCATATTTTTATTATTTTAAATAATAAAATTTTTAAAAATATATATAATTTTGTAAGAATAATATAAAAATATATAATTATATATAATTATATATATATATTAATCACAATTTAAAAAATATATGTATTGGCTATTTTTTTAAATAAAAAATTATTTAGTTATTTTAAAATAAAACATTTGTTTAATTATTTATTTTATTAAGTACAATATAATTATTTTGAGGGACGAAATGAAGTTACAGTCCCTTTGTATAATAGTATGCATGAAATAGAATAGATCAAACTCAACTAAATAATTTAATAATACCTTTTTTTCTCATTTAATAATAGGCCGTGCACAAAAACACGCCAAATAAAACATGCATTAGATGTGTTATTACCAAAATTATAAATTGTTAAATAACTATTTAAAATTTGAGATTAAATATACTTTTTAAGACATTATTTGAATGGAATATTACTATATCATTAATAAGTGGCAGAAATATATATATATATATATATATATATATATATATATATATATATATATATATATATATATATATAT
>Ga0214543_1008257_pt1 | contig 17215 bp, 23 predicted proteins | sample CNSS2metaG_FD_160094 | JGI IMG/M metagenome (GOLD analysis project Ga0214543, IMG submission 160094) | Root nodule microbial communities from cowpea collected in UCLA plant growth center, Los Angeles, California, USA - CNSS2 | ecosystem: Host-associated > Plants > Roots > Nodule | place: USA... | reverse complement strand
CTCTCCCCGGTTGATACATGTCAGCTTGAACCCAGGAGGGGTTACCTGCAGAAGAGTCTCCGAAGCTCAAGTAAGTCAAAGCTCTCAGAAAGTCAAATCAGTGATTAATGAATGCGTACCTTTAATTCATGGGGTCCATGCGTATTTATAGAGCATTAATGATGTTCGTTTATCCAATGGGCCGGGCCTTGGCTTGGGCCCTAGCCTAGGTTATGAGTGGGCCTGGGCCCTAACCCAGGCCCCCAAGGTCCATCGAACGCGGGGACCTCCATTTTACTAAGTCTTCGTGGGCGGTCCGATCCGTTTACTTCTTGGCTTGTCAGATGTCGTCCTTGGCCGCGTACTATCCGTGTTGGCCATTTTGTTGTTACTTTAGCCTTTGTTCAGTTAAATTCGAGACCATGGCGGCCCAGGTCGTGTACTTGGGTTGTCTTTGGCATGTTCGTGAGGTTTATCATTTATATGGTTAAATTGACCAGGTCCGGTATAAGTTAGACTTACTCGGCCTAGGCTGAATACTTGGCTGCCTTGATGTATTTTTTACTTATTTGATTGAGTTCGGTTAGGTGTGGTACAATTTGTGTTGGAGTACTATGATTTGGTTAAATTTGGGGTCTTGGATAAAGTTAGTGGAGTGAGTATGGTTCCAAAGGGAATTGTTAATTTGGGTTCAGGTGTAGTGAGATTTTATGTGTTTATTAAGAATCCATCAGTTGGGTCAATGTTTGGGTGAATTTTAGTTCTTGGTTTGCATCTTTCATTTTCGAAGTCAAATCCACAAGTTGTGGTAAAATACCCTAGTCACTTGTGGAACTCATTGTTTTGACTCTTGCACATTAGAAGCCAAATCTACAAGTTGTGGGAAAAATCCATTGGTCACTTGTGGAACTTGTTGTTTTGACTCTTGTATATTCGAAGTCAAATCCACAATTTGTGGAAGAATCCACAAGTCACTTGTGGAGCTCGCTGGTTCACATTTTTTGTTTTTTGGAGCTAAATCCACAGGTTGTGGAAAACTCCATTGGTCACCCGTGGAACTTACTGTTTTGCTGTTGTGATTTTTTTTAACATGACATTGTTACTAGTTTAAAAAATGTGGTTATTTATGTATTATTTGGTGCATATGTCAATATCCTTAAGTGTAAGGGAATATTGCTTGGGGTTATGTTATGATAATGATTTATGATTAATCTTATGATGATGTGACATGATATGATGTAATTGCATGATGAGTTGATGTATGTTTAATATTGTGATGAGGTACGATATGTAGGGGTGTACATATGTGATGAGACTGTATGAACTCTCTAATAGTTGTAAAGCTAGGATGGTTTCTTTACCTAGAGGACTTTGTTGAGTCAAGGTAAAGGGGTTTCATTCCTTTGTAAGTCTTTGGCATGAGCTTAGCAAGAGTGTTGAGTGGGTTGTTGTTGAGAACCCAAGGCTTTGTCGAGCGGGTTGAGTTGTTGCCAGTAAGTTTATGGAAAGTAGGGGAAAATATTTTTCCAAGAGGCGTTGGTGTGCAAGAAGAATATAATGGTTGGCTATGAGAGAATGACATACCGTTAATATTACTTGGTGGTAATATTCTGATGAGTTCAAGTTGTGGTGTTGAGAACATGTATTGGTCATTTTTTTTATGAATAAATTATGTTACATTATAATATGCAACGTGAGTTACATGTTAATATGCATGTGATGTCATACATGGTTACCTCACCTTTGCATGTTTGTGGATGTGGTTTCCACCTGCGATGATCTTATGACTTACATTGTACGGGAGTAGATGTGGATGCAAATGCTAGTAGAGAAGTTTAGCTGTGAGGAGCTCGTGGGAAAGCTTTATGGGAGTTTTATGAAAATTATTTAGAAGTGTTACTTTTGAATAAGGCAAATATATTAGTTTGGCTGAGTTTTGAACTTGAAATGACTTGTAATGAGTTTTGGTTTTAACGACTTAAACCGGTTTGGTTTATTTTATTATTGCCTTATTTTGAATAATAAAGTTTTATTCAGATGCACTTTTTGGCAATTGGTTGTCGAAAAATGTTGTGAAGTTTCCTATTTAATAGGTGTTATCAAAGTTTTATATTTTGGCATTTTGGAAATAATAAAATTACATGTGGCATCTCGAAAAGGGTGTTATAGATTGCCTGTCTAAAAACATTTTTCAAACTTTGCTTTGGTAAAATTATCCTTATGAGATTAGTTACAAGTAAATGATATGTAATATAAAGAGATAAATTAAATAAAGATTTACATTGTGTTTTTGTACCCATTTAAATCTAGCTTTAATTAACTGATTAGGTTTCACTAGGTTGACTATTGATGCAAGATACAAATGACTGTTATTTGAACATTGGCCACTCCTAGTTAAAATGAGTATTATTCAAAACATAGCCACTCATGGCTAAACACAAAGTATGATTTGGAGCATAGCCAATCTTGACTATAATTAAGTATTATTTTGAATGTAACCACTTTTGATTATGATAATGATGCCAATGTTATTTTTGGTGGGGAGAAAATAATTGGCACAAAAATACAACAACATTATCATCCTAAGGTGGTTGGTGCACATGACGAGACTATGGACTCTTTAGCGCAAGTGGTAAAACTTGCAATGGAGCCTATGGTGTAGTCTGTGGTGGAGCTTATGGTGGAGCTTGTAGCGAAGCCTATGATGAAGCCTATGGTAAAGCTTGTGGCTCAGTCTTTTGTGGTGCAAGATGTTATGGTATAGCCTGTTGCTCAATCACAGCCTAAGCTAGAGGTGGTTAATCATGATAATGTTTGTGTTGAGAATGGATCTTCTCTCGATAAGAATCTAGATGGTGGCGTGCCAATGAAATTTGATTCCTTTGCTGATATGCTCTCTTTGAAGGACATCACTCTCATTGTTAATAATTTGTAAGGTTTACAACAATAAGATTCAACTTTGAGTAGTTCTGAGATAGTTCCTTAATTCTTTAACGTCTAAGAAAATTCGTTTTGAAGAGGAAATGAAAATAACCTCTAAATGGACTAATATGCTTGATGAGAGAGAAGATTCTAATACTGAAGTAGATGAGCCAATTCAAACTACAATGAAACCTGGTAAGGGTTGGGCAAATAAAGTTTATACAAAATCCTCCAAAGTAAGGACTTTTAAAAATTAAAGGCCTCCTAGGTTAGCTAATGATATTTTTTTTTAATATGTCCAGGAGTTTGTATTTTTCCTGGTATATGAAGTTCAAAGTATTGAATGATTTTTGTGAAGAAAATCAAGGGTTTACTATTATCCATCCATGTTTTTACTTAGTTTTTTTCCCTTTTATAATAGGTGTTTCTTCCCATATGTACAATGTAATTTTATCATGGATTTGGTGTGGTTCCTTCATGTTTTTCTTTTTTATTTTTAATAAAATTTTCATGTAATGATAGTGATGCCATGAGTTATTTGGAAGTTAAGAAACGTACAAAATTACAATAAAATTAAATAAAAATTTAAATACTTAGGTTTTTATTTTTTATTTTGTTTTTATAAACAATAAACTATTGGTTACAATTTTTTTTTTCAATTTATAGTGTTTTATTGCATATATTGAATATATTTATTGTGTAGAATATTTTTGGTAGTCAAGTCAAAATCATCTAATATTAATTAGGAAATGTTAGAAGTGGGCTTTAAGCCTAACTCAACCCCACAAAACCGGCTTGTAAGGTTAGGTTTGCACCTCACTTATATACTATGAAATTGCCTTACCTCTAGTCAATTTGGGACTTCCAACACACCCTCTCACGCCGAGGTATATACATCTCGTGCGTGGGATAAAAAATTAGTGGGTGGTTCGTTAGCGGCCCGATATTAGGTGGAATAGAATGTCCAAGAAAGTTCGTTAGGATAGGCTCTAACGTGGCTCTGATACCATGTTAGAAGTGAGTTTTAAGCCTAACTCACTTATAAGTCTAAGTCCCACATTGGCTAGAAATGAGAAAGTAAAACACTATATAAGAATAAAGACCCATAAACTCATTGCCTTAAGGTTTTTGGTTGAGAGTGGTGTCAATGCCTTATGTGGTTGGGCTCAGGTCTCATTGGTGTTGTATCTCCCTAGGGATATCCCCTCCTTATAAACCTAACAAATGGTATCAGAGCCAAGTTAGAGCCTATCCTAGAGAACTTTCTTGGACATTCTATTCCACCTAATATCGGGCCGCTAACGAACCACCCACTAATTTCACGAGATGTATATACCTCGGCGTGAGGGGGTATATTGGAAGTCCCACATCGACTAGAGATAAGGCCAATTCACAATATATTAGTGAGGTGCAAACCTCACCTTATAAACCGGTTTTTTTTAGGGTTAAGTTAGGCTTAAAGCCCACTTCTAGCAGGAAACATATCTTCTCTTTTAATTTTAAAGGGTTAAATATGCTTTTAATACCTTAGCTTTCATGCAAAATTGGATTCTGTCCTTATTCCAGAATCATTTTCATCAACATGTGGATACACGTGACAATGTCATTTTCCATATCAACAAATCTTTAATGTTGTTTGGTGACAAGGATTACATCCATTTAATTTTAAAATTTGGAATCAAACTGTATCAAAGTTCAATTTTTTGTCATAATTTAGAGGGACTAAAAATATATTTAACAAAAAAAAAATTAAAAAGAAATTAAAAATTGAAAAGTACTCTCTGATCACAAAGAGCTAATGCTCAATCCAACAACATATCATCATCTTTTCCCTTATTCTTCTGAACTAATTAGCATCTCAAATGACTAACTCATTAATATTATAATTATCTGAACTGATTTCTCCTCCTTATATCCTAACACAACACAAGTCCTAAGTCCTGAATTTTGATTTAGAAGATATAAACACATAGCTTCTTATTAACTAATGAACAAACCGTGAAACTAATTACAATCATAAGGAGAAAGAAGATACATTAAATAAGGCATTTTAAATGCTTAAATGAAAGTTGTTGCGTTATATGTCTCAAACAGGTATAGTAAACTAGTTATTATTTAGCTTGTTCATATTCTACATATCGTACACAAAGATACAAATAAGGCTATCTCACTGGGCATAGTAGAAGTATAAACCCTGGTATTGACATCTCTTTCTCATTTGACTTATTTCATCATAGGTGTTTTCTGATATTATATATATATATATATATATATATATATATATATATATATATATATATATATATATATATATATATATATATATAACTCACTCTAATTAATAAGTAATTGGGCCAACTGAATTAAAGTCACACTTTATGAAGTATATAATTTTTTCTCTGATACTTATTCCCTGATACCTTAGACCGACTTTGGCATCAAAGGTTTTTTCAGATGTCTCCCCCCCCTCTTTTTACAAGACCAGAAGAAGAGTTTCTTTTGAAACCGAATCCGTGGACTCTTGAAACTTGTTTAAAATATTTTACAAAATATACTTGGAAATTAAAGTCACAAATTGAATTGAAAGATATCTAACAAAAGATAAATGCAAATCAATGAAATCAAACAATAAAAAAGAAACGAAACATAAATCAACATGAAAAACAAAACTCATATTGAATCAACAAACCCTGTATCATAGAGATGAGAATTCGAGACAAACTAGGTATGAGAACAGTCGAGAAGAGAGAGGTCTGTATCAAGAGAGAGAGAGAGAGAGAACGTTGCGAGAGGAGCGTACACATGGAGTAAGAATTTCGAGTTCTAATGTTTAAATTGATTAGATATATGATAAAAATATTAAAAAAAATTCCTTTTTCTCAAAATTCCTAATTCAAACAACACAATTCTCCATATAGAACAAAAATATTCAAAAAATACTTTCTCAAAATTTCTCATCAAAATACACCAATTGTAAAGGTTTTGTTACTAAGTTGCATGTACACCTAACCAATGGCACCTAAAACTGAGAAGATCATCTTCTCAGATCGTAATCATCTGTCACACATATCCTTCGAAGTATGGGAGATGAAACACATTTTGTATTCTTTGAAGAAACTGTAACATGGGCTCTGGGCATGTAGCAGAAGAAAGAGAATCCAAAAGTGCAATACATATATCTCTTAGTATCAAAGGTGATTTTTCCTGAACCCACTTCAAGTGCTCAATGGAAATTGGAATCTCCTGTGCATCTGACAAACTTTTCAACAAAATTATATGGGATTCTGCACATCCTGTATCAGGATTGAGACTGCAAAGTAATTTGGATGCAGCCATAAGATGTCCTGCTTGAAAAAAATACAACATATGTTAAGTTGTGATGAGGCAATAAGCTGACAAGCACGCATTTGCAGTGCATTATGTTTCAAATATTTGATTGAGTGAATAATACCTTTCCTGCATAATGATGATGTAAACGAGCTCAATATTTCTCTTGCATTGATTATGTCGTGTTTGAGAGACTTGTTATAGAGCTCAAAAGCTGCTTCTAGCTTGTCTTCTTGGCAGAGTCCTTCTAGAAGAAAATTGTAAGTTGTAACATCAGGTTCCACTCCCTTGTCTAACATGTGGTAAAAGAGCATTTGAGCCTCTTCAGCTTGTCCCACTTCAGAAAATTTTCGTATAAGAATGTTATACGTTTTCAAATTCCCGCAACAGCCATTCGAGAACATCTCATCCCAGAGCTTCCTCGCAGGACGCAGTAGATCCTCCTTACAACACGCTTCCATTATGTAATTATAAGACAAGACATTGGGTTGGAACCCTTTCTTCTTCATCTCCTGCAGAACAGTATAGCCTTCTCTCACTTTCCCAGCCCTGCACAAAAATGAAATCATTACATTGAAACCCTCCACATCTTTGAAGTAGTTTTGAGAATTCAAAACATGGAACACCTCCAACAACTCATCAACCTTGCCATGCCTACACAGATTCCTACTCAAATCACTGACGGCCAAAATAGTAGGGAACCTTTCTTTCTCAACCATGAAATTGAAAAACATTATCGCTGCAATAGGATCTACACTTGATACCGATCCTATCAATGTATTGAGAACATCGTCATCAACAGGAAAATTACCACCAACTATAACCTCTCCGACTTCTTTTGCTTCACACATCCGTCTCTCCGTAACCAAGCCAAGTATCAAGTCCCTGTAATCACTGCTTCTAGGAGCCACCCCTAACTTCCTCTTCATCTTCAAAACCTTCACTTCATCAGCCACATTTCCCATTGACCGGAACCCTGCTGCAACAACCCAGTAAGCCATGAAATCGGGTTTCCAGCCCCTACTCCTGAGATCATCCAACATCCACAAAGCCTCCGATACCTTAGAAGCCCGACACAACCCATGAACAATCAAAACCGCCACAACAGAACCATTAATCCCAGAACCACATTCCTTAACCTCATCCAACAACCTCACCACCCTCTCCAAATCACCCTCTCCACAAACCCGCCAAATAAAAACCCCAAATCCCAGCGTGCTGAAACCAATACCCCTGTCAGTCATTCCCTCAAACAGCTGGCAGGCATTTTCCAAGCACCCATCAGAGGCAAGGGCAGCCAAGAGCGAGTTACACGTGGGCTCTCCAATTTCGGCACAAAGGGGAGCAACACTACCCAAGAGCGAAAAGGCTTCGCGAGCACGGTTGTGGGCAACATGGGATGCTATGATGGAGCTCAAAAGTGAAGGGTGGATGGAAAAGTTGAGGGCTTTGGCTTGTTTGAGGAGTGAATGAATGGCAGTGAAGTGGTTGTTGTGTGAGAGGGATTTGAGGAGTGAGTGGTAGGTAAAGGGTGTGTGGGCAAAACCAGGGTGCTGAGAGGCCCAATTGAAGAAGCCAAGAGCAAGAGAATGGTGCTTTAAGAGGAAAGGGTCAATCACATTGGCCACCAATGATGGGGTGAGGCATTGGCGCCAACCCAACCTGTGGAGTGTCTCCTCCACTTGAGAACCCCACAAACATTGCCTTCCCTTCCTTTTTGAGGCTGAGATCACAGCCTTGCTTAGTCCTGTTGCCAAATCAAATGTTGTTGCTCCACCTCTCATCATCAATTTTTCTAATATGGATCAATCCCCTACTCCTCCAATAAACAAATTTTATGAATGCTAGTTGTACATGTAGAATGTAGCATGGAGGGTATTTGACATGAGGAACCTGAGTACGAGGAATCAACACAAGTAGCAGAGGTTAAGAAGAGATGTGATGGAATTGGATTTAGTGTATGAGTAATTCTCTATCCAATATAAAGAAAACATCTTCATGTGTATCAAATATCTACAAATGCTTCTATGGAAGTAGATGAAATTTTTTAATAACCCATTCATTGGAAAATTTTAATTGAGGACATATTAGTTAGTATGTGCATTCATCTTTCGTATAACTATTCATGTATTTATTTGTAATTTTGATATTGTATAAATAAATTATTATGGATAAATAAGTTCGTAATCATATAAAAGATAAATTCTAATTATTTGATATTTTTTTAATCTTTAATATATAATATTAATAATAACAAATTTCATAAAACATTAGTATTATATTATTATTCATTTTGATTATAAAGTAAGGGTTGTATGAACTTATACAACATATGTGTTAATAATACTCTCTTCAACTAAAGTACACTAAGGGTTGTTGTATTATATTCATATTTTTTTATTAGATAGTGTAGCATTCTAGACATATGTATAATTATGTTCTTAAGATATCAATGTTTATAAAAAAAATTAAGCATAATAGTTAAGTTAATTATTTTCCAAATGATGTTAGAAGAGCAAAAGAAATGGAGTTTATCCAATTGAAACAAAGAAGTATGACAATAGAAAACTATGCTTTTAAGTTTGAAGAATTAGGAAAATACCCTACTTCTTTTTATCACCCAGAGGAGAGGATGAAGTGTATATAGTTTGAAAATGCACTTGGCCTGAATTGTGAAATGTAGTGGGAATACTAGAAACTTTTTATTTTTCTACGCTTATTCACAAGTGTAGATTTTTTGAATATTTTGAAAATAGTTAAGTCAACATACCAAGATATTTTGGGTCCCTAACAAAAAATATAAATAAATGCAATGAAGGAAAACCTTACAATCGTCCCCAATGGAGGTCTCAACCCAACCAATCTTCACCAGGAAATTTTAGTAGACCTGTGAATAATCATATAAGATGCTTTAAGTGCAAACAAGAACATTACACAAAGATTTTCATCTTAAGGGACCTATCAATTTCAAGTTTGGAAAACCTGGTCATATATTCTCTGTGGATAACAAAAGACACATTTCAATACTTAAGGCAAGACCCACCACAATAGGGAGAAGTCTAGACAATGACTGGAGCTAAAGCCGCTAAAAACCTTGATTTGATTCAAGGTATGCGTTTTATTAATGGTAAAACTTTAAATGTACTGTATGACTCAGACACAACTCGCTCATTCATTTCCAATGATTGTGTTCAACACCTTGACTTATCGACCTCTTTTCTAAACACTATTTTGATTGTTTCAATTCCCACAAGTAAGTCTGTAATTATCGATAAAGTTTTCTTAAATTGTGCTTTATTCATTGAGAATAGAAAACTTATTGTAAATTTAGTCTGTCTACCTTTGTCTTAATTAGATGTTATTTAAAGTATGAACTCATTATGATACGACCCTATCCAGGAAAGAGTATGGTCATTTCTGAATTTGAATCCTCAAGAGGCACGACACGAATAAATCAGAGAAGAACGCGGAATAAGACAAAGATGGAGGACGCCACAATCTAGCAGATTGATAAGTCAAGTGAAGATTCACCACAAAGATGTTAATCTTTGATAAGAACCGAAGGCCTAAGCCAAGAACAAAGAGAAACCTCTTTTTAATGAAATCAAATTCAATATATGACTAAAAGTGTCTACAATAGTTTTTGGTACCTCTATATATAGGCACATGAGTTTAAGAAAACCTAAGAACCCTACAAGAAGGCCCAAACCAAAACATAAACTAATTTATAAAAGAAAGCCCAAAGCCCAAAAACATAACTTATTTTCTAAAAGAAAACCCAAAGTTTAAAAATATAAATTAATTTCCTAATAAGTATCCTTCAAGAGTGCTCCAAGCCATGATCTTCATATCCTTTGAATTTCCACTTGTAGTTGCTTGTAGTATCAAGAGTCTTGAATAAATGTGATTTTCCAATCTCTTGCTCCTTGCCTTTGTCATAGGTCCTTTGAATTGTAAAGGTTCATCTTCAAGTTCTTCTTGTATGAAATCTAGGGATAGTCCTCTATCACTCCCTCCTTCTTGAATCGAATTTGTCCTCAATTTCGAACCTACATCAAATGGAGACAAGTCATTAATATTGAAACTAGAGCTTACCCCATAATCTTGTAGTAGATCAACAACATAGGCATTGTCATTGATTCTTTTAAGAACTTGAAATGGTCCATCTCCTCTAAGTAAAAGTTTAGATTTCCTTTTAGAAGGAAATCTCTCCTTCCTAAAGTGAACCCACACCCATATGCCAGGTTCAAACTTGATCTGCTTCCTCCTATGGTTAGCCTTAGAGGCTAACTTCTCCATCTTCTTTTCTATTTGGGTCTTTACCTCTTTATGCAAGTTCTTGACAAAGGTTGCTTTGGCAAGTCCATCTTTGTTAGTCATAGAATCAATATCAGGTAAAGGTAACAAATCTAATGGAGTTAAAGGATTAAAATCATATACTACCTCAAAAGGCGACATCTGAGTAGTAGAATGAACTACCCTATTATAAGCAAACTCCACATGAGGTAACCATTCCTCCCAAGTTTTCAAATTTTTGTTTACAAAACATCTAAGGAGTTGCGAAAGAGTTCTATTTACCACTTCTGTTTGGCCATTTGTTTGAAGATGACAAGTTGTAGAGAAGAGAAGCTTTGTACCTAACTTACCCCACAAGACCTTCCAAAAATAGCTAACAAGTTTGACATCCCTATCTGAGACAATGCTTCGTGGAAGGCCATGTAATCTTACCACTTCTTTGAAAAATAAATTGGAAGGAATGAAGTGGGCCATCGCTCTTGTGGCAAGGAATGAAGTGGGCCATCTTTGAGAACCTATCAACCACAACAAAAACATAATCTTTTCCCCCTTTGGACCTTGGGAGACCCAAAATAAAATCCATAGAAATATCGGTTCAAGGAGAGTTAGGAACAGGTAAGGGCATAAACATCCCATGATGCATAGACTTAGATTTAGCATGCTTACAAGTGATACATTTATTACAAAAAGAGTGCACATCATGTTTCATGTGAGGCCAAAAGAAATGATCATGCAATATGTCTAAGGTCTTTTGAACCCCAAAATGTCCCATTAAACCCCCTTCATGAGCTTCTTTTACAAATAATTTCCTCATTGACCCTTTAGGCACACACAACTTTGTTCCTTTGAAAAGAAATGCATCATGCTTGAAAAAATCTTTAAAAGCTCCTTTTTCACAATTTTTATAGATCTCACCAAAATCATGGTCATCCATATACAATTCCTTAAACAGTTCAAAACCAAGGATTTTAGTTTCAACCATAGATAATACTGCATGCCTCCTAGATAATGCATCAACCACAACATTTGCCTTACCTGATCTATGCTTAACAACATAAGGAAATTGTTCAATAAATTCTACCCATTTAGCATGTCTTTTTTTGAGTTTACCTTGGCTCTTAAGATATTTAAGGGATTCATGATCACTATGAATTACAAATTCCTTAGGAAGCAAATAATGTTGCCAAGTATGCAAAGCTCTAACAAGGGCATATAACTCTTTGTCATAAGTGGAATAGTTTCCCACTGCCCCTGTCAACCGTTCACTGAAATAGGCTATAGGATGCCCTTCCTACAAGAGAACACCGCCTATGCCCACATTTGAAGCATCACACTCTATCTCAAAGGATTTGTCAAAATTTAGTAAAGCTAAGATAGGTGCATGTGTGAGTTTGTATTTGAGACTATCAAAAGCATCTTGTTGTTCCTTTCCCCACTTAAACCCCATATCTTTCTTAACAAGTTCATTTAGTGGAGATGTTATGGTGCTAAAATCCTTGACAAACCTCCTATAGAAATTAGCCAAGCCATGAAAACTTCGTACCTCACTTGCATTCTTAGGGATGGGCCAGTCCCTAATGGCTTTGACTTTTTCCTCATCAACTTGTACCCCTTTTGAGCTAATTACAAACCCTAGGAAAACAACTTCATGTGCATTTGTCCTTATTGGCATATAGTTATTCCCGCCTCAGTACTTCTAGAACTCCTTTTACATGGCCCATGTATGAATCAAGTGTTTTGCTATATATTAAAATATCATCAAAATATACAACCACAAATTTACCAATGAAATTCCTTAACACATGGTTCATTAACCGCATAAAGGTGCTAGGTGCATTGGTTTACCCAAAAGGCATAACCATCCATTCATACAAGCCAAATTTAGTTTTAAAAGCAATTTTCCATTCATCTCCAACTCTCATCCTTATTTGATGATAACCGCTTTTTAAATCTATTTTGGAAAAATAACTAGCACCGTGCATTTCATCAAGCAAGTCATTAAGTCTAGGGATAGGATGGCAGTACCTTATAGTGATATGTTGATGGCTCTACAGTCACTACACATCCTCCACGATCCATCTTTCTTAGGTACCAGAATTACTGGCATAGCACAAGGACTCAAACTTTCCCGAATCCATCCTTTTTCCAAAAGTTTCTCCACTTGTTTCTGTATCTCTTTGGTTTCTTCTGGATTACTCCTATAGGTGGCCTGTTAGGAAGGGATGCACCCGGAATGAGATCTATATTATGCTCAATACCCCTCTGAGGAGGTAAACCATGAGGGATGTCTTGAGGAAAGACATCATCATATTCTTTGAGAAGTTGTTCCATACCTAAAGACAAAGAAGCTTGTACAGAAGACAAACAAATATTGTTAAGCATAAGCAAATATAAGGGTTGTTTTGAAATCAATGCTCTGTTGAGCTCTTTTTCTCTCAAGAAAAGACTTTTATCACTCTTTACTTTTTTACTTTCCTTTTTTTGTCTTTTTCTGGAATTTTCTCTCTTCCTTTTTTTCGCTCTTGCTCTCTTTTCACTCGCATCTTAAGTTGATCCTCACAAACCTCTCTAGGAGATAAAGGTGTTAGGGACACCTTTTGCCCCTTAAACAAGAAGAATACTTATTGGCTAGACCATCATGGGTTACCTTTCTATCATATTGCCAAGGCCTCCCCAACAGTAAGTGACTCGCCTTCATAGGTACCACATCACATACTACCTCATCAACATATTTACCGATACAAAAAGCAATGTTCACCGCTTATCTACCACCAATTCTTCATTCTCACTCAAGGCAAATTGAGGCAGAAAACCTAAATTGGTGCAGGAATCGAAAATGAGCAAGGAAAGAAATGGGCAACAGCGAAAAAAGCAACCAAAAATGCGAATACTTCAATATAAATGTTACCCAAACGGTAGAAAACGTTAATACAAGTTCAATGTGCTGTCCAAGACTAATAAAACGTGAAAAACGAATGGAAAACGTGAAAAATTAGCTTCTACCACCATGGGTCACCTTCCAAAGCTTAAAAACAACAAAAATGGAGGTTTGAGAGAGTGGAGAAGAGAGCAGAGCGGCTGCTGCATGTTGAATGACCTAAAACTTGTGGTCACCTCACTCTTTGCCACTAGTATTTACAAAAATGCCATTATGAGCTGCAGAATTACAAAAATACCACTTTAGGCCTCAAATGTTGGCCCATTCACTCTGATGACGTGGAAATGATGTGGCAACGATGTGACGACTCTCTTCAACTGAATATTAATGTCCAAACCCCAAAATTTGCTTTACCCAAATACCTAAAAATAATTAAAAACAAAAATTAGGCCAAATAATGCGAATTTAACCCAAATTCGGAATAGTGGCCCAATAAAGCCCAACAGATGAAAACACACTAAAGATGAACAATTAAGTACTGAACAACTGTCAAATGGGTACACAAGGGCTAGTGGAATGAAGGAAAATAATGACTCATCAATTACCGTGTTTTATTTTATTTTATTTATTCATTTTTATTTACTTAAAAGTAATATTCCTTAGGGATGTTACAATTGGTATCAGAGCAAAAGTTTTGAAAATATTTTAAATATTTTGGGACTTTTGGGGAGTGAGCTTATCAATTGTTTGTTTGTGTGAATGAGTTGAATGTTATAATTGGGTGAATGGCTTTGCTTAACTAAGTGAATTGATTCTTAACAGTTGAATGTGGCGTATCCAAGCTATGGCTGCTAACAGGAGGAGAAGGAGTAATGGTGCTGATGACATCGCGGAGGCTATTCACCGAATGGTGGATGCGATGCAGACACCTATAGCAGCGCAGCCTAGAACGGCGATTGCACTAGTCAGGGTGCCGACTGTGGTGGACTTCCTGTGCCACAAGCCAACAGATGCGTGGCTCCGCAAATGTGAGAAAATCTTCAAAGTAATGAACTACGCTGATGAGCAGAAGCTCTTGTTTACCACGTACCTGTTGATTGATGACGTAGATTATTGATGGGCGGGAATGCAATAGTAGATGCAGACCTGGGATGAACAGGTGGAGTGGACTAGTTTCAGGACTCGGTTCCTGGAGAAATAATTCCCTGACACAGCCAGGCAGGACAGGGAGGTTGAGTTTCTCACACTGCAACAGGGAGAGATGACAGTGCATGAGTATGTGAACAAATTTGAGCACCTGGCGAGATACTATTCACAGGACATTTTAGAGGAATGGAGGTGCCTGAAGTTTGAGCGACGACTCAAACATGAACTGAAGAAGGTGGAACACCTTTGAGAGAGAGAGACGATTCCCAATTTTGGTGGAACAGGCTAAGAGTGCTGAGCATCTGGAGAAGGGTCCAGGTCCTGTTACTAGACATCAGAAGAATGTCGCAGAGACGAGGCAAATGAAGAAGCCTTACAATAGACCACAGGCATCTCAGGGTCCCACTTGATACTAGTGTGGCAAACCTCATCTGAAGAGAAATTGTCCTCAGTTGACAGGTGGGGTAGGAGGGTCAAGCAACCGTCGCAAGTGTTTCATATGCGATAAACCGGGACACTTTGCCAATAACTGTCTAGAAAAGAAGAATTTGGGTGTGAAAAAGCCAGTAGCATCGCTAGCAGAACGAGCTAGAGCGGCTGGTAGGGTCTTTGCCTTGACCTCCACAGAGGCTACTCAAACAGGTAACCTTATCCTCGAGTCATGTTTATTATTGGGTCAGTTAGTATTAGTGTTGTTCGATTCTGGAACAACACATTCCTCCATTTCTAATGCTTGTGTGGGGAGATTGAATTTGGAGAAACGTGATTTGGGGTGTGAGTTGCTTGTTTTGACTCCCTCCTCGGGTTAGGTAGCTACCAGTTCAGTCTGCGTTGGGTGTTCAATGGAAGTGGCAGGTCGCAGATTCAAGGTGAACTTGGTGTGGTTGCCTTTGGAGGGATTGAATTGATTATGAACGGCATAATTTGGTGTTCCCAGAACATGAAGGGTTGGAGTTAATCTCAACTCAGAGAGCGATAAATGAAGTGGAAGCTGGAGCCACCTGTTTTATGATAGTGGCTCATACAGAGAAGAATAGCACCGTAGAGAAAATCAGTATGATTCCAGTAGTGGAGGAGTATACGGATGTGTTTCCAGATGAAATACCAGAATTGCCACCGAGCAGGGATATAGATTTCACCATTGATCTTATCCCTGAAGCTGCCCCAATATCCATGGCACCTTATAGGATGGCACCAGCGGAGTTGGCTGAGTTGAAGAAGCAAATAGAAGACTTGGTTGAGAAGAAGTTCATCCAGCTGAGCGCATCACCTTGGGGAGCACCGATACTCTTGGTAAAGAAAAAGGACGGCAGTTCGAGGTTGTGTGTTGATTACCGTCAATTGAATAAGCTGACTATAAAGAATAAGTATCCACTTCCGAGGATAGACGATTTGCTGGATTAGCTGAGGGGAGCTGCAGTGTTCTCTAAGATTGACTTGAGGTCTGGATATCATCAGATCTTAGTCAAACTGGAGGATGTGTAGAAGACGACTTTCAGGTCACGCTACGGGCATTATGAGTATGCAGTGATGCCGTTCGGGGTGACAAATGCTCCTGCTATTTTCATGGACTACATGAACAGGATATTCCGACCGCACCTGGATCAGTTTGTTGTCTTATTTATTGATGACATACTGATATATTCTGAGAGTCGGGATGAACACGCAGAGCATCTGAGAGTGGTGCAGGGAATTCTCAGAGAGCATAAACTGTATGGGAAGCTGTCGAAGTGTGAGTTTTTGCTGAATGAGGTACAATTCTTGGGCCATGTAATCTCAGCCCAGGGAATAGTAGTGGACCCAGCGAAGATTGAAACAGTGGTGAAGTGGGAGAGACCGCAAACAATTACTGAGGTGAGAAGCTTCTTGGGTCTGGCGAGTTATTACAAGCGATTTGTGGAAGGGTTCTCCAAGATGGTGAGTCCATTGACTCAACTCACTAGAAAGGACCAACCTTTCTCTTGGACAGACGAGTGTGAATTCTGTTTTGAGGACATGAAGAGGAGATTGACCACTGCACCTATACTAGCTATTCCTGACACAACCAATATATTTGAGGTGTACTGTGATGCCTCATATCAAGGCTTGGGATGTGTGCTGATGTAAGAGAAACGACCTGTTGCTTATGCATCTCGCCAGTTGAAGATACATGAGAAGAATTACCCGACGCACGACTTGGAGTTAAACATGGAAGCATTATTTGTATAGGGCACAGTTCCAAGTATTCAGCGATAAAAAAAGTTTAAAATACTTGTTTGATCAGAAGGAGTTGAATATGAGGCAGAGGCACTAGATGGAATACCTGAAGGATTACGACTTTGAGCTGTTATACCACCCTAGTAAGGCTAATGTCGTAGCAGACGCTGTCGCAACCGGAATCGCGATGGGAGGGGCGAATTGAAAAAGAAAACGGGTTTAAAAAGAGATTTGGAGTCGCCACCATAGTTATTCTGGAAAACTATGGAAAACCATAAAAATAAAACAAGTCTGCGAAAAACCAGATTTTGGATCCGGGAGTCGGTTACGCGTAGGGAAGATGTTAGCACCCTACCGCGCCCGCCCGAGGGCGGTACCTTTAATTAAAAATGCAAAGCTGATGTGATTTTCAAAATATTAATTTTCCCCAAAAATAATGAGACAAAAATGCTAAAGAAACAATATATTTTT
>Ga0214543_1008252_pt1 | contig 17222 bp, 6 predicted proteins | sample CNSS2metaG_FD_160094 | JGI IMG/M metagenome (GOLD analysis project Ga0214543, IMG submission 160094) | Root nodule microbial communities from cowpea collected in UCLA plant growth center, Los Angeles, California, USA - CNSS2 | ecosystem: Host-associated > Plants > Roots > Nodule | place: USA... | reverse complement strand
ATTTGTGCTTTTGGTGATTTATTATTGCTGCTCTTTGATTATTGCTCCTCATAGATTCTTGCAAGTTAGGGGAAATTATATCCGCTGCATTCTCTGGTATATTGTTTGTTGTTGTTTTCCCCATCACTATCCAAATTAGTAAACATTCCAAGCAGAAAGCCCGACAGCTATAACATCGAAAACAATCATACATTACTACTTCTCCTGCTCTTAATATTAAAAATACTGCAATCTAAAAATGTTAACAATAACAAGCACTCCTTACTTGTAGGCTTCACTGATATCCCCTCCATCATCATTTACTCAAATAGGCTTGATTCCTGGGCACACATTTGGATCCAATATCCAAACTGATATTGAATAGCAGAAACCAAACTTACTTTCATTTAACCATTTCCACGTTTGTAATTGTGCATCATAATTCACACTTATGTTAATTACTAATTTACTCAAAACTAACATCATTAGAGTTTACTAGTTAATCTATCACAATGGTACCCACAAATTGGGTGGTAATGCAATAAATTTTCAAGGTTTTTCAGACAAAATTGACACAAAATCATCATAAGAATATGCAATGTCTTAAATGATTATCATGCTCAGAGGTAAAGTCCTATTATGTTTATGTTTGAGAATAAATAAAATTAAAAAAAGTCTAATTCTCTATGTCTCTCTCCCTCTTTCTAAGCTTAAACTACCGAGTATCATCAAATTTAACCAAAGGATGAAGGGAAGGAAATGTATATTCATTTAGGTACAGAAGGAGATACTGATCCTATACTGATGAAGATGCACTCATAGATGGTTGACACCATTTATCAGTTTCTTCCATTAACTCTTGATTTGGCTATGCACAATATTATCATATATCAAACAAACTAAAAAAGTATATCCCACATTAATCTTACAGCACTAATCATATATTGTCATTCTTTCTTTGATATCATAACTTGTGCAGCACTTTGTTGGATCAATGCGTGCTGAAGTTGCAGAGGAAAAAAATATAAAATACTGGTGCAAACAATGCAGCCTGAATTTAACTGTAACCTGTGGCATACTTAGTTTGTGTTTTTGGGGTTTGATTACCTTCAATAATGTTTGGTCTATTCTTTGTGCTCACGAAGAATGTATGGACAAAGATTCCCTAGGAGTCTGATATAGAACACAGGCAAATAGCTGGTGCATGCATAGTCCCTAACTCCCTATCAAGTAACATCTTCTACAGGCTAAATTCAATCCATATCACTATCTAACATAAATAACAAGAAAAGAGGGGAAAAAAACACTGTTGTTGGGGTAATGAGAACAAATATTATTGCCAATTCCAAACACATATAACAATCCAAGATGATAATATCACATCACTAAACACAAACACGGCTCAAGCAAGATAGATGATGTTATATGAAGAAATAAAATTAGAGACATCAAGCTTAACAACACAAAACTAACTAGGTAATTAGTTACCATCACACAACTGGGACAACATAATTTGCCTCCTTTTCTCCTAATCCAAACAGAGTGTGGTTATGATGGGCGTTCTGGGAAAGCTGAAGACGATTCTGCCTGAGAAGCATCAGATTGGTAGAGTGCGTTCTGATTCTGAGCTTTCTCGAGATAAGGCTTGAAACCAATTTGTATGCTCAAGTAGCCGAATGCAAGCGTTCCCAGCACCACTATCCCAGACCTAATCGCGTTGCTCATCTTCATGTCTGACACTGGTTTTGGACCCATGTTTCTCCGAGTTTAATCAAGACACGACACAACACTCCTTCGATAGAAGGAAATAAATACCTATAGCGAAAACGGTGTCAATGACACTTCGTTTTTTTAAAATCTTCCAAATTGGGGATTTCCAAGTACAATTATCCTAACGCCAAACCTAGAAACCAAAAATTTGAAAAAAAGAAGAAATTTCTCACTGTTCTTGAATTCTCAGCTAAACTATGAACGCGGGCTGAATCTGAGACTGTGGATTTGAACTTTGAAGCCTCCTGGGTTTTTCTGTCTGGTATAAACATATGAATAAGATAATCTTTTTTATCAGATATGACATTCATGTGTTTCTCTGTTCTTTCCTTTCTATTTAATTAGAATAATAGAATATATTAACAAAGTTTTATTTTTTAGCTAAATTACTCTTAATATTTTTATTTAATTAGATCGATTTCATATTTTATCAATAAAAAATAAATTTTAAGTCTGGTCTCCTAGTGTTAATATTGTCCTTTTGGTCATTTTATTCTATAGGCGATAGTTAACAGTGAAATGTGGTCACTTTAGCTAAGGACCAACTAAATAATAACATTCATGAGTTTAAAAGATTAAGTAACTAAATATTTATTTCCCTTTTTAGCTTGTTTATGTTTTCTGAAACAGTTTGAATTTTTATTTATTTATCTGTATTTATAAAAAAAAAAATGGCATAGGAGTTCTGTGATTTCAGTTGGATCAGTTGAAAAGTGTTTGGAGTTTGAGTTTTTGAGACATTACATGTAAAAGGTTTTGGAGGTCTGCATAATCTTCTTGTTTGGGTTGAGAATAGTCAGTCTAGTTTGTTCAACGTTCATGAAAAGGAAACATGCCATGAATTGTGGTTATCCTTTTTGGGTTGTGCAAATACTAGCATGCCGAAGTTCAGACACTTAATAGTTTGATTAATTATAATGTGCAAATCAGTGCCTTTTAGTGTGTATGCTTGTGATAATTCTCACAAAAATTCCAGGCATATTCAGTGCATAATAGTCCTAATATATACTAACTTTGAAAGGCACACTACATATAAATCTTGATTAAACACTGTATCACAGACAAATTGTGAAAGCATCTGATAAGTGATGATCCTTTGATTGGATCCTCTGCTTATAGAAAATCAATGGCAACACAGATGAATCTCTGATAAATATAAATATCCTATTAGAGAGTTCATGATACTAGCGCAATTGAACTCAATGAATAACGTGACTTTCATATGCAATGCCATATTAGAGAGTTCATGATACTAGCGCAATTGAACTCTCTTCTATATATCTACGGAATAACGCCTTTGTGCTATGGAAAACACAGCAACAATCTATGAAACATATACTACGGTAGAGACCAGTTATGTCCGGTCATATAGTAGTAGCATATACTGCTTCAGCTCCCTGCAATACTCAAGCATTTATAATCAACCATATTCACAACCCCAAATTAACAGTAAATAAATAAAAGCAACATGAAACCATCAAATTGCGAAGGATAAAAGTTTCAAACATTCAAATTCAGTTTAAGAAACCATTGAAAAGGAAAATGAAAAGCAAAAGTCTGCTGAGCTTATTGACCATACACCGAATGCATAATTGCAAAGTTTTTCAGTGATTAACTTTTATCTGCTCAGTCATCATCAGAATCAGGAGAAGGGCTGTTCTCTTCTTCAGGGTTGGGTGGCATCATTGGAGATGGAAAAGTAGGGGGTTGCAGCTGCTGAGGATGAGTTGGATCAAGAAGGGGCATTCCCATGAGCATTGTTTGAGCAGCAGCAGCATCAGATTGTGAGCCTGCAGCAGCATGTTGATGAGGTGGCACAGGATAGTTAGGCATAATCTGAGACAGAGTCTGAGGAAAGGGTGTTGCTCCTGGTACACCTGGAAACACTTGAGAACCCCTAGTGTCTTCCCTGGGGACAATGTCAATAAGAAAATCATAGATATCAGACTTTGTCATTGCAGCTGCAATGTCATTCTTACTTAATGTTTTCCTTTTGTTCTCCTCAACATTAGACCATGCCCTCATTGTGAGCTCCATGATGAACATCTCACAGGCCTTGGCCAACAGCACAGGAGCCTCAGCTGATACCATTCTCACATCCTCATCAGCCTTCATTATCCTCTTGATCCTAGCCAATGGCAAACTGTGATGATTCCTCAACTCACTCGGCTCCTCAACTTCCTGACGCTGTTTTGCCCAGAAGTTGCTCAGTTGCTTCTCCAATGGTTCCTTTTTTTGTGACTGTGTGCTAGAGGAAGGTGCTGAGGGACCAATGGTCAGAGCCAGAGGACTGGCTGGAGGATCCGTCTTGGTGTCAGATTCAACTTTGCTCTTGCCGCGTCCTTCTTTTGCTCCTTCATCACGCTTCTTCTCATCCATGTTCTTATGCACTGGACTTCAAAATATTCTGATCAACATGGTACATGCAACAAGAATAAACATTTATGTATCTCAGATAAAAATTCACATTAGTCTAAATGAAACAGAGTTAGAACATACATAGACTGGTTTACATAACATAAGTGATAAAAGGAATAGAAATTTAATAAACATTATGTACATCTTATAACAAAATTAAAATTCGTAGAATAATACAATTTCTTACCTTATGTCCATTTTCTACTTTAGACACATGATCAGATTACACAAACCCATTCCATGACCCCTTGAAATTAAACTTAAGTCTTGGTTGTAGTTAAAATTCTAAAATTAAATGTGTCAAACCTTGAATTATATGGGAAAAGTTCTTTTTTTTACCAACAATCAGAATATCAGTGAAAATTGAGATTTTAGGAACAAAACCAAAGCTTTATAACACCTTTGACAACAATAATTTAAAAAGATTGAATATATAATGTTACTCTTGGTTGATATGCAACATGCACAACATATGTAATACTAAGAAGAAGAAAAGATAGAAGTACTAAATTAAGATTGTGCTCACTTTTAGCCTTGTGAACAAGATGACGCATGTAATCTTTTAAATTTGTTATTAAAAAATATCAATAAATTAATTATTAGATTTAACATAAAGACAATTATGATGTGTTAAATTAAATTAAGTTTGATCATCAATGAACAAGAAAAAAAATAAAGAAAAGATATGAGAGAAGAAAATATACCTGAAATTTGTTCTAAACAAGTTTAGATTTTAATTTCGAACCTAATACAAGAAAAGAAGAAGAAGAGAAAGAAAAGTAAAAAAAAAAACGCGTAATCAAAATAATTAAACATTGATGATTTACTTTAATGATATAATAATTTTTTTTTGATTAACTTGTCGGCTAGTATATATTATTAATAACAAAAAATATATTTAATAAAATTGAAAAAAAAAACATTAGTTCTTAAGGTTGAAAATCTCATATTATTAGAGATATGTTCAAAAATATTGCATAACTGAATATAAATTTCATTTTATAAATTAATTTTATATGTATAGGTTGAACTTAAAGAATATTCTAAGATGATACAAGAGTTATAATAAAAAGATTATTAAATTATCATGTCACTCGTTATTAGACCATTCATAAATATTTATTTTTGTATAAGATACCAACTTTTCAACATAAAAGGGTGTATTGAAGATTTCAAATTACTAAATATTAACAAATTATAATAAATGTGGGTCCAATCTCACTTTACCATGTAAGAAAAAATTATTAAAAATATTTAGATATTGTTTATAAAAATAATTTTATTAATAAATAAAATTAAGCATTTTCTTTAGTTTTACTTACAAAATAATTGAATAACAAAGAATCACAAGATAAACTAAATTTTATCATAAAAATATTAGTGGCATATTTATCACGTATAATTATTCACCACAAATCTAGACATCACAAAATATTTAAGAATTGTTTTCTCCATCACAAATAGACATAGAAAAATGACCATCGCAACTTCTAAAAAATAAATAAAAAAACATAATATAAATTGACATATTTAAATCTACTTTTCTTGGTAAAGACGAGTTTGTCAAATATTATAAAAGATTCTATCATTGACAAATTTTGAAAAGTTTTATCGAGTACAAATTATAAAAGATATTATCTATCAAAAATTGTGAAAGATATTTTTCATCACAAACTACATGAAATCTTAACTATTGATCTAGATTTATAGTTTTTAAATTTCAACAGTAAGAATTTAAGAAAAAAATAAGCTTTATCATACCTTTGGTAATAATTAAAAAAAAATCAAATATAATGTTATTGTAGACTTGAATACAACTTGCACAAATCTTGTAAAACAAGGAAAAAGAATAAAAATCCAAAGTCAATATCATGCTAGTTTTAGCCTTGTAAACAAAATAACTCATAATCTTTTAAAAAATTTACCAATAGACTAACTATATAATTTAACATAAAAAAAATTGCGATATATTTAACTAAATCAAGATTGATCGCTAGACATCAAGAATAAAAAAAGAAGAAAAGAAGGAAAAAGAAAAGAAAAAATTTACCTGAAATTTGTTGAACTCAGATCTCAGTTTCTGAGAAAAGATAAAGAGCAGAAGATGAAGAAATGGACGAAGAAACTAGTTAAATACTGATGATTTATTTTAAAGAAATAATAATATTTTCTGTAATAAACACGCCGGTTAGCATTCATTACAAATAGCCAAAAATATAAGAAACTGTCATTAATTAAATATGTGATCAAATTATAATATATAAGTAGACACAAACTTTATCTTATAAACATTAATTATATATACAATTAAGTTATAGTATATATAATTATGCTCGATCTCATCTTATAAGTCAGTTTTATATAGTTGAATTAAACATAGTTGATTTCTAAGACAATGTAAAAGTTTATCTTATCAAAGATTGATAAATTTATCTTGTCATCATATATATATATATATATATATATATATATATATAAAAGTATGTTGTACATGACATCAATTGTTTTGTACAAATTCAAAGTGTATCATAAAATCAAAATCAAATGTAACATTTATATTGCATCTTAAGTAAAAAGAGTTATGTCCTAATTAATAATTATAATTTTTGACATGGTAATTATTATTAAGTGATATAATAAATGGTATTAAAAATAAGATTACCAAATTCATTATTAGTGGGATAATTGTTGAACAAGTTTTCCTCTTTATTTTTATCTTTTAAATTTTTCTCACAAGAATTAAGAAATATAATAAATATTTTAATTATAACACAATAATTGTATGTAGTTTCACTGCAATAAACTATAAGATAATGCCTAAATAACAACTAAATTTAGATATAAAAAATAATTAGCGACAATAATAACAATTTTAGATTCTAATTTATAAATTAAAAATTATTGATTTCTAAAATAGTTTTTATTATGAATAAAAATTTATAATTGGATTGTGAATAGGTATCTAAATTGGTCTCTAATCTTAATTACCAAGGTTTTGGCTAACAAAAATATTAGTACAAAACACATGACATTAAAGTAAAGATGTGTCAAACGGTGTACACAACTCAAATGTTAATATTAACCGCCTTAGACACGTAAAAAACGTTTAATGTAATTAGATTAAAAAGACGATATTCAATCATTTCTAAAGTTTGGGTAACAAAATATATCAAAGTTTTGGACAGAAACAACTTTTAATTTTTGGTCAAAGTGTACAAACTAAAAACATATTTAACCACACACACACACACACACATATATATATATATATATATATATATATATATATATATTAAAAATTATATCAAACAATTTTAATTTTAATTTAATTCTTGTGAGAAAAAAATTAGTCCAGATTCTCTACTGGTTTTTTTGGTATTGTCCTCTGTTGGGCATTAAAATTACATTGTACTGGTATTTTAAATATCTTTTTAATATATTTTAAAACGTTAAAATTAATGATAATGATAATTAGTGTATTATGAAAGCACAATAGAGAAACAACACACAAAAAAATCAGCAGAGAATCAAAATTCAAAATTTAAGTGAAGATGAAAAAATTAAAAATAATTAATGAAAGTAATAAAGTTTTGCTTTAATGATATATTAATATTTGTTCTAACATTTATCACTAATAATAGTATATAATAAATTATATTTAATGAAATTAAAATAAAACTATTAGTTGTTGAAGTTCTCGTATTTATTATACATTTATATAATTTGGTCATTTATATATATATATATATATATATATATATATAAATGACCAAATGATTAAATAAAATATATAAGTGATACTAATAAATTTGAAATTTGGTTTGAGAAAATTTAGATTTAAATTTCATACTTGAATAAAAAAAAGAAATCAAAGGAAAGAAGAAGAAAAGTAAAAAAGATGAACAAGAAAAGTTAAAGGAAAAAAAAAATAACAAAAGAATGCAAGTGTATTTACGATGTCATAGTTCAAAATAATATTCATTACTAAAGAATCAAATATTTTATGTATTTTATTCTATAATTTTTTCGTAAAAAATATTTAAAAATTTTGTTATAAAAATAATTTGTAGAACATTATTATCATTTTTTTTTAAATAGTACGTACAAAACATTATTTACAAAAAAAAATTGTAATAAATACTTGTAATTTTTATAATTTTGTAAAAAAACAATTACTTATGAAAGAATTACTTGTCAATTAAAATTTTTAGAAAAAATTAAAAGAAAAATATTTTCTTACAAATGTTATAACAAAATTTTAAGAAAAATTTTATGAAATATGAAAAAATCTAATAATATTCAAAATTTAAAACTTTTAGAAAAATTAAAAGAAAAATATTTTCTTACAAATGTTATAACAAAATTATAAGACAAATTTTATGAAATATGAAAAAATCTAATAATATTCAAAATTTAAATTTGTAAGGAACAAAAACATAAAAGATACAAAAAGTAAAGGAAGTAGTAAAACATTCATAGTTTATTTTAATGATACAATAACATTTTTTATCAACTAACAAAGTTTACTAATAACACTATACAAGAAAATTATTAAATAATAATTAAATTAAACATCATTTTATAAATTATTAAAAAAAATTATATCTAAAATATTATTTATTATTAATAAAAAATTATAATTAATGTGTAAATTAGAGTCTAAATTGATCTTCACTAATAACTACCAAAACTGGAGTTACTTAATTAGTATTATTGATTATGAGTTAGTGTCTAATTTAAAAATAGCGACTAATTTAAAATAATTAATATTAAATAATTAAAACATTGATAACTAGTATTAGAAATTAATTTAAACTTTAATTACAAAATTAATTATATTGTTTATTTACAGTATAAATTATTTATTGTACTAATAATTTTTAGTTAATGGAATAGTGTCTAACTTAATAAATATAATAAATAATTATTTTAATTATTAAATTTTATTGTTATTTAATAGTTTGATAAAAGTATAATAAATTATATTTAATGAACTTTGGAAAAACAAAACTGTTACTTGTTGTTGAAGGTCCACATTAATTATATATAAAAAATTATAATATATAAAATATAATATACCTCAATTTTATTGTGAAGAGATTTAGATTTCAATTTCAAATTTGAGAAAAAAAAAATAGTAGAAAGAAAGAAAAGAAAATAACATTTTTAGAAAATAGCAATGGAATTAATAAATTATTGATATTTGACTCTAATGATACAATAATAGTTTTTCCACCAAACGTAACATTAATTGTTAATAATAAAAGTATAATAAATTCTATTTAATGAAATTAAAGAAAAACAATTATTATTGAAGTTTGGATCAACGAGTCAGTTTCTTTGACGAGTTATAGATAGAGATAACGTTTGGACTTAAATATATGTAAGCATACAATGTTTATAGTTTTTTATGTTTTTTCGTGAAGGAAAAGAAATCATTGTACTAACAAGTTAACTAATTAAGTTTTGATTCATAGAGAATAATATAAGTGATTTAATGTTTTAGCTCCATGTATTTATTTAGAGATTTTTTTCTATAATAAGTATAGTTTGCCCATGTTTCCTAATGTGTAATTTTTTTTCATGAAGTGTAATTTTTATCTTAGGTTTAGTGTGGTACTCTTGTGCGTTGTATTCTTTGATTTTATTTTTTCTTTTTAATAAATTTTCATGTGATTACAAATAATTGATGAGCTTAGATGTAAAGTTCATATTGGTGCCTAACATGAACTTTATATATATATATATATATATATATATATATATATATATATATATATGTATGTGTGTGTGTGTGTGTGTGTGTGTGTGTGTGTATAATTAATTAAGGGTATGATAAAATGAAAAATATTTTAGAGATCTAAGAAAAATTTTCAAATATCAATATAGTCAATAGTTGAGAAATAAAGAAAATTATTTTAAGGAAACAAAATAATTATTCAAATGAAACAAAAATTAATGATAATAGAGTAAGGAAGATAATTTTTTATAAGGTTAAATATGTTTTTGGTCCCTTAACTTTTAGTGAATTTTTGAATTAGTCTATTTCAAAACTTTGGACCAATTTAGTTATTCATCTTTCGAAATACATGGATTTAGTCTTTTTAATCAAATTTGGTTACATTTATTTGATGTTTAGTACGCATTTCAGGATTGTATTTGAGTTGTTTATACTATTTGACACATTTTTGCTTTAATGTTAAGTCAAATACTATTATGAAACACGTTTTGGCCCGACCCGTCTATGGTCCGTAAAAAATGGGTCGGGCCAGGTTGACCTGTTAAACATAAACGGATTAATAATCACAACCTATCCCATATAGGACGGGCTAACGGGGCGGACCGAGCTGGTCCGTCCATTTTTTTTTTCTTTTTTTTTTAAATTTGTTTTCATTTTTTTAAAATTTTGTAATTTTTAAAATTTGTTTATATATACATATAAATTATTATTAAAGGCATATTTAATCAAATAAAATATTTTTTAAACTTTTAATTGATTAGTTAATGTTTTTAATTAGATAGATTAAAATAATTATTAAAAATTTACATATTAAATTATTTGATTATAACTAATAATTAAAACTTAATTTGTAGGTTTTAGTGATTTAAATTGTAATACTATGATATATTTGCACATTTAAAAAATATATATAAAAAATTAATTTTTTTAGTTAATTTTATTTTATTTTATTTTTTTAAAACGGACCAACGGATCAGGACGGGTTGGCCCGTACTTTGGCCCGTCAAATTGATGGACTGCATGGGACAGGCTAGAACAGACTGACGGATTAACATTTTCAACCCAACCCGTCCCTTTTAACACTAACTGATGGACCGACCCGTTGAATCTGGCCCATTTTGCCACTCCTACAAAGTATCCATAATTGTTTTAGTCTCAATTACACTGATAACTTCAAATCAAATGTTTAGAGGGTATCCCTTATTAGAATCATTTTTATACACGATTTTGTATGTCCCTTCTAACTATTAAATTTATTTGGAAAGTTAAATTGTTTATTATGAAAAATATTAAATTATTACTTCCAATTGATTAAAATATATTATTTTCAATCGCAATCTCCTCGATTTAGAAAGTTATGTATACATATCATTTTAACGGTAATATTATACAAAACTATTTTTTATAAACTGTCAATATTGTAAACACCCAACTTTATTTTTTTATTAATTTAATATATAATATCAATAACTTAAATTAGTAATTTTTTTTGCTATCGATATCAATTCTAAAAACTTCCATTGTATATTTTTACTAAAACTTTTGTTAAATTTAAAAGAAAAAAAAAATCTAATTTAGTTGAAAGTAAATATTTTTTAAATTAAATGAAAAAAAATATGTGCTACCACATTTACTCAATTTTTTTGTTAAGGTACTCTTCGCTAAAAGATAAATTTAAAATTTTTAAGTCACTCTTTAAGTTAGTTATTAAGATAAAACAAAGTGTAAGGTGAATTTGATTTTTAACTAGTGAACTTGCATATAATATAACTGTTCAATAGAGGTACAATTAATCTTATAGAAGCGGTTTCGATCCTAGAAAGGTAGAATTATATTATTATATTAATACTTTAATTTTCTTTATTAATAATATATTATACATACTATAAAAAAAAAGTTAAAATTTGTTGAAGGGGTCTTCTTTTTTAAAAAAAAAAAATAGTTGTTTATCATAAATTTTAATAAATTCATCTCATTCTTATTCTCAATCTTCTTCCTTTTTTATGAAATTGACATCCTTCATTTCTTTCTTTTAAATATCTAAATCTATAGAAGTAATTAGTGTAAAGAATTCTACCATACAAAGTCAATCAACTTCATATTAGGATAGGTTCAAATTTTTCTCCTCTACCTGATAGAGAACCTCTAATTTTTTGTGTGCATGCAGTTTTCTCTAGTTGTATGTGATTCTTCTATTTTCTAGATATATTTTCATTTAGTCATGGTTCTTAAATCATTATTCAATCGTTCTGGGTTGTAAATATAGGATCGTGATAACCAGAGACATTGTGCAAGGAAAGAACGGTGATAAGAGTCTTACTTAAGATAAGAGGAGCTGATCATTTAAACTACTTTAAAATGATAATTGATAATTGTAAATGATTTGGTTAAGTTTGATTTAGTGAAATTGTGAGAAATTATGAAATATTTATTTTCGATTATTCTTTTAAATGCATTAGCTTTTCTTGTGTTGTTGTTTTTTTTTGTTGCAATGATATTATATTAATATGTGTGTAGGAGTAGGAACAGATGTGGTCAGTAGCTCAACGAGCTGAAGTAGTCAATCAGTGATGCTTAGGATAGTGATGGTTTAGAAGATGATGTCTTTATCTTTCTTTTAAAAGATTGCATGAAACCTATTTCTCATATTTTGAAATCCTGTGAGATATTTAGATGTTTAAGAAATATCATTTTAAAAAATGTTAAGAGATTGTAATAGGCTGTCAAACTTATTCTATCCTTTCAACTCACTCTATATAAATATGTATTATATTCTAAATATTTGTGTTATTAAATAATAACTTAAAGTTGTTGAGTTTGAAATTTTGAGTGCTACATTATAGGAGTTTTTCTTAGTGTTTGATATGCCAAAAAAAATAGGTGACAATATGCTAAATAACATTAATCTACATGTTAACCTTAATTTCCAAAATATTTCATGACCAAAGGATAAGAATGACTTTGAAATTAGATTAAATTTGATTATAAGAAAGCGAGTAAAAAACATACTCTTGTTATTTTGAAAAGGTCAATTAATACTCAGTTCCAGAAAAAACTGAGTTCTAAAGATAATCTCACAAAATAGTTAAATTAAACTAAACAATAATTTGATGTAAATTCATCAAAATAAATAGTGTAATATAAAATATCAGAAATCTAACAATAAATAACAAACAGATATACTTATATATGTAATTAAAAGGTATAAATAAGAAAATATTCTTACGTACACTAAATCCTGTATTCTGAATTAAAGAAGAGAAACAAAAGAAAATGTATAATAATTAGAAAATAATACCTAAATTAGAAAAGATTAAAAGTGAAATTTAGTAAATAGTTTAAGGAAAAAAGAAAAAAAAAGTTAAAAGCTAACATTTTAAAAAATGTTTTTAAAAGAATATTACAATCTCATATATTAAAAATTGTTTACTAAAGATTGCATATAAGGTTAAAGAAATCCTTAATTAGTAAATATAGTTAAAAATGAGTTGAAATGATTCCGAGAAACCTCAAGAATTAAAAGGACACCAACTGAGTTTTTTCTATTTTTCTCATTCTCATACAAATACTACTTTGTATAAAAAAAAAAAGAGTTTATATTTTCTTGATTTTTAATAAAAAAAAAAAAAGAAGAAGTTGAGGTTGTTACTTCAATAAAAATAACAGTAATATCACAACACCTGATTAAGTAATAATATTTGAATAATATCATTAAATATTTAAACACACATGTAAGAGATTATATATAAAAACTACAATATTTAATAAGGAAAAATACACACTGAGTCTATATATTCTTAAATAAGTAAAACGAAAGATAAAATTGTCCAATTAAATTTTAAAAAAAAGTGAGATATATCTCCATTGTGATAAATAAAGAGAGCATATTATAACCCTAACTATCTCCAAATCTTTTATGTCAACTGTTCATGCATAGAGCCAGCAGTATCTCATTCATCTATCGGTATATCTATCTATATTTTAACACCAAAATAATTTTTATGTCTATTTTACACCGAACTTTACTACTTTTTATTAGCCCCTTTTTTTATAAATATAACATTTCATTTTTTTCAAAACCATGTTAGAAATCTATGTCGCTCTAAATTCCGAATAAAAATAAGAGAATAAAATATCATATAAGGATGAAAACTCATAATTTTAAAATGGATAATGATAGTATGATACTCATATTTTGACTCTCATCTTTTATTTTTTTTTTTCTTTACGTGACTTAGTGTGGATCATTGATTAATATACTACTATCTTTTTTTTCTTTAAAAAATCAATGATCCACTTTAAATCACATCAAAAAATAAAGATTAAGAGTCAAGAAATAAAAATCAAAGTATAATTTTCCGTTTAAAATTAAAATGAAAATAACGTCAATCCTTTTGTCTAACTAGACGTAGATCTCATCGACGGTCTTCTGAGTAAACCTCTCCCCTCCTTATACCTAACATTTTACTACCATAGGATTGACATTTTACTATCATTGTTCCCTCTATATACATCTATATATCTATATATATAATCAATGCTCCTACGTCGTTTACATGCACAGAATCTGGAATAGAAATAACTAAGCATCAAGTTGCCACCGAAAAGAGTTTGATACGTTTTATTTAATTGAAATCAAAAGTACTGATAGAAATTGAACTGGAAAGGGAAAGAGAAAGGTTCATTTAAAGTCGAAGATACAGACCATAAAATTATCCTTAATGAGCACTGTCTTCACTTGGTAGCTTTTATTTGTTCAATGATCCTCGGTATTGGAAGGGTGTTGTTGATCTGGGATGGGATTGAAGTTGGAATTGGGTGGATTTGCAGCGGATGAAGAAGAAGCATTCCCAGGAGCAGCATATGGTGGTGGTGGAAATGACAGATAAGGGTAAGGAGTATTCTGATTTGGCGTTGGAAGCACTTGATGAGGTCCCGCCATGGCTGGGACTGTGTCATCCCCAGGAAGAACATCAACAAGAAAATCAAACATCTCATTAATTGAGATTGCAGATGCAACATCAGTCTGCTGAATTATCTTCCTCCTATCATCCTCCACGTGAGCCCAAGACCTCATTGTCAGCTCCATTATGAACAGTTCACAGGCCTTCCCTAACAGCATAGTAGCCTCACTTGATACCATCTTCACATCATCATCAAACTTCATGATCTTCTTAATCCTCGTCAGAGGCAATTGACTCTTCAAATCAGGGTTCTCCGAAATTTCCTTCATCTGTCTTTCCCAGAACGTTTTTACCCGTTGCTGCAACTCTTCTCGCTTCTTCTCCTGTATACCTTGCCCATCATTGCGATACCCTCCACCATAGGCTGAAGCCACAGGCACACCAACGGTCTGAGTTGGAGGGTTGGATGCATGATACTGGTTCATGCCTTCACCTTCTTGTGCTGCACCTGGAACAATTCCTTTTCCTGCTTGTCCACGCTGGTTTTTCTCCATCTTAACTGCTGTTATTCAATTCATAGGATAAGCAATAGGATTCATGAAAAATGGACATCGTCTATGCCCTAACAAAAACCAGTGTCATCTCAAATGAAAAATTGATCCAATTCACACTTGGTTCAGAAATTGACCACATTTCTCATATAGCTCTTTCAATCAAGAAGATTCCTCAGGTTTTAAGTGTGAAAAAGAATCATTAAGGTAAAATTTGTAAGAAAAATCAAATCTGTACAATAATAGAACTTTGGACATCTTGTTTGCGTAGTATAGCCAATCTTAGACACCAAACCCATAGTGCTACACACAATTAGAATCACAGTAAAAATTGATACTTGACATTAAAAATTAAAGCTTTTTCCGACAACTAGCAATGACTAAGAACAACAATATATATTATAGTAGAAAACATAGAAGGACAAAGACACGGAGAAGAAGATATGTATACCTCGAATTTGTTTTGATCGGAGTGAAATTTCAGTTCCCAAACAATGAGAGCAAATTTTAAGACAAAAGAAGGTGATAATGAAAGTCAAAGAAAGAACTGCAAATAGTTATGCTACAATTTTATGACAAAGTGTCTCGCACTGGCATTTATTACCTGTAAAATAAATTGTTTAATTTAACTATAAAAATATTTTTTAAAACAAAATACAACTTTTCTGAAAAAAAAAGAAGAAAAAACTATATACTCTTCAATAGACAGTAGAGCACCAAGTGTTATCTAAAAAAGCCCCACTAAGCTGTTTCAAAATTCTTCGTACAAATGACTAAAGAAAATTGAATAAAGATATCTATTATTTATTTTCTTTTATATATATATATATATATATATATATATATATAAAATGAAAACTTTATTTAACTTACTAATTATCAATATATAGCGCTACTTTGTTTTAAAACTACAATATTCTTTGTATGACAAAAAGGTTCCTAGCAAAAGTAAATAAATTGTGTTTATAAGATTTTTTTAAAAATAAACTAGTTTTTCAAAATTTCCATGTTCCTATTCCTATATAAGTAATTAGATTTTTTCGAATATAACTGTTTATAAAAATTAGTTACAATTAAAAATATTATTTTAATGTACTAAATGAACTATTTAAATTAAAAGTAGTCGTTTATAAATTTTAAGAACTTTCTGTATAAGTAATTCTTTTCACTTTATAAACAACTTTCTTTATATTCAAAGCAACATATGAATATATATGTACGTGAAACATATATTAAAATGAAATTTTTATTCATAAAAGCATTTCAAAAGAGGGTTATTTAAACTCTTTTTTTCCTATTTTAAAATAACAATTTTACTTTTAAACAACTCTAATTAACATGCCAGTTAAGCATCCTTTACTCACATTTATTGTTTTATTTTATTAGTCATCAATTCAAATTAATAAAGTTTAATTTAGAACTAGAATTATTAAAATTTTGCGAACTTCAATAAAACAAACTACAATTCTGCGTTTTAAAATAAGAAATATTTTTGTCAAATATAATGTCAGGATGAGTAAATATTTTTCATTAAAACTGCTATTTATTAATGTTATCCACATTTATTAATTATCGGTTACAAAATGCAAAAGTCTCATCAATTAAGCTAAAAATATTCAAAAGGCAAAGTTTTTTTTTCTTCTTTAGTTTGTCAACCAGACAACTCAGAACCTTTGAAACATGTCTTTGAAAGCAAAACTGACCAATACAATTATAGATAGAAACATAAATATGTTGTATGAAATTAGATTGAATCTTATCACCAAATAACAATTAGAAAACACGGAGGGGATAGTATAAACATGATTAGAACCTACAAATCCTTGCACAGCCCTGTTAATATATATATATATATATATA
>Ga0214543_1008251_pt1 | contig 17224 bp, 6 predicted proteins | sample CNSS2metaG_FD_160094 | JGI IMG/M metagenome (GOLD analysis project Ga0214543, IMG submission 160094) | Root nodule microbial communities from cowpea collected in UCLA plant growth center, Los Angeles, California, USA - CNSS2 | ecosystem: Host-associated > Plants > Roots > Nodule | place: USA... | reverse complement strand
AGTCCCTTCTCAATAGAGTTCAAAGTTGCAATTGTTATAAGCTTTCAGTCAGAGCTAAGTAAATTGCATAAGAAATCTGACCCCAAAATTCCAAGACTATGGGTAGGTGCAGGTGCTTTGTTAGATTTGTGATCATTTATCATTCTTCACTTTGAAGTATCATTTCTATGTTATGCTAGCAAAGACATGTTTCTGACTAACATTTTTCATTTTGTGAACTTTCAGATGGCGATGGAAACATTACCACTTGAATTGGTTAGGGCAAAGTAAGAAGATTTTATTGTATAGTTTCTGAAAATATGAATTGATTTCAGTTTGTGAATAGATATCGAACATGGCTTTACTCCAGCAACATTTTGGATATTTGGTTATTTCAAGTTTGATGTGATGTAATTCAAAATATACGCTTGCAAGATTTCATTGTGTTACAGAAGCATTGCATTGAAATAAATTTTCATCTCTCAACAGAAAGAAACTAAATGATAGAGGGATTTCTACTTTTCATCAAATAAAACTCTCTTTCCTTTCTCTTTGGATTTCTACTTTTCATTTTTCTTTCTTCATTTTTTTTTTTGTATTTCAATGCAGACCACTTTTTCATTCTCTTTTTCTCATATTTTTCAATTTTTCTCATTCATACCACCCTCCCAAACTCTCACAGTGCATCAAAAATAGTCAAAACAAATTCAACACTTATTCCTCCACACTTAGGCTTCTTAATAGGACTCAAAACACTTCCAAGGTTTCTCACAACACTAAGATTGGATTGATCATGGTTTTTAGGTCTAGGACTTGTAATGAGCTGAGAATCCACAAAGAAATGAGTCAATAAGACTCAAAGAAAGGTACAATGGAGAATAATGCAAGGCAAAACTGGTTAACAAAATGACCTAAATCCTCTCAAGAGGTCAATCAAACAAGTAACAAAAAAAACAATTTAATCAAATTTTGAATCACATTGCAAGCACGAGTAAATCACACAAGAAAGAAATTTGGCTCAAAGTTCATTAAGGTTAGTATTCACCAAATTGAGTACAAAACTCAATTATTATATTTATTAAAAAACTATTTTAAACCTACAAAAGAACATATTTTTATTAAAAGAATAACAAGATTAAATGCATTGAATATTGAATACGTAAATATATTCTTTCACTACCAAATTGAGTTTAATATTTAGTAAATCAACCATTTTCATCCCATATTTTATAATATTAATTATAAACTTTAAGAAAATATTAAATTTATAGATTCGATGTTATTTTTATTACAACTTGTTATATAACTGAAATTATTTATTTTTCATAAAACTATATATGAAATAAAACACATGAATGAATAACATATATAAAATTAACCAATTCTATAAATTTTATTTTTATTATTAAATGTTAAATATAATTAAAAATATACCCGTCCAAGTACAAATACTAGTTGTATACACAATTCATTTGATCAATGGTAGATAATAAGCTCAAGACCAATGAGCTACAGATTTCTACGTTCCAAATATGACAGAAGTTACAATATCAGAGATGAAACTGTCTTCCATTTTAGAAAGCATGGCCAAAGCTTTGTCATTGATCATAAGAGTATAAGTTTTTGAATTGTAACTCCTGTAATTCCTTTTTCCAATCACTTCTACATGTCATACCTACTTGCCTCTCCATACTCCTAAAAAAAAGCTCTATCTTTGTTGTTCCCTATTTGATAAATCAGAAAGGATTTTGCAGAGACAGGAAAATAACATGTAAAGATTATTTGAGAACTACAGATTAAGGAGATCTTGTCTTTCAACCTGCTACACAAGTTCTATGGTAATACAGGAAGCATAAAGAAACATAACTAGAATATATATGGAACAGTCAAATAACAGACAATCTCACACTTCACATGAAGTCCTAGAGCCTATAAGGGGAGTTTTATAGTTTCACTACAGATCAGATAAAACTTTCAGAAATTATAAAACAAGAATGAAAAGAAGTAGGAATTAAGGAAGAAAAGAGGGAACAGTTATCACATACAAATGCAAAATAAATTTGTATGATAATATCATTTTGACTTAGTTGCCAATGAATTCCATTTTTGTTCAGAATGTTCAAATGAAGGTTGTAATCCCATAAACAACTGGATTTTTAAGTGCTTGTTATGATACAATGTTAATTTAATTGCAGTTTTCTTATCAAACTAGAAATTTGAGGCACCTCATAACTTAATAATAGTGATACTAACTCAGCCTTTTTATAATTATATATGCTTGAAGGAAGTGTGACAACGTAGGATCTGTTAAAGAAATTCAGGCTAAAGAGACATGGCATATGCTATACCCGTACTGTCTTCTGCAACCTGATAAAAAAAATATGAAACTTATACTTCATTAATTTATCAGTGATCATCTTCTCATTGCATAATGAGTTAAATCATTATCAATAAGGTAACATAGTACCATAGTACGTTTCCTCAATGATGTTATTATGTGATAGAGAATCTCTAGAAGTACAATGAACTTGGAAAAAGAAGCCATCTGGATTTAGACATAGCCATCATTGATTTCAACTCCTCTACTAATCGTTTAAACAAATTCTACCATCAAAATTCAATTTCAAGGAACACAGAAGTTCGATGGCAATCAAAATGCAGGGGCAATATTTTAAAGAAAAATATCAACTCTTCACATCCAATATGCAACAAGGAAAACATCAAAGAGGCCACTGCATGAACCAATTCCTTTCTTCCAACATATAGTAAAAGTACAACTTGATATAGAAATGAGGTTTCACCTTTTATGATTTTAACAAGCCTTTAGAGATCATTTCACGAAGAAATATCTTTGCCTTATCAGTCTCATCCTTTGCAAAGAGAGCCCTAATCATTATGCCAAAAGTTACTGCATTGGGCATGCAACTATTGTCTTCAATGCAACTATTGGGCATGCAACTATAACTATATACATCTAAATGGTAGCCTTTAATTAAAAGATCGTGAAAGATCTCTTGTGCCTTCTCAACTCTTCCTCCTCTGCACATTCCATCAATAAGTATGTTCCAGGTGTACATATCCGGCTGAATTCCCTTTTCCATCATTGTCTTCAATAATTCAAATGCCTTGTCTAAATGATAGCTTTTGCATAAAGCATCTATCAAGCAATTGTAAATGATTACATTCGGTTGTTGATTTCTATCATGCATCTCATCAATAAGATCCCAAACATAAGCTATTCTTCCAGATTTGCATAAACCATCTATAAGAGAATTGTAGGTAACTGTATCAGGAACCATGTTTCTCTTATGCATATCCCGAAAGAGATTCATTGCCTCGTCCACTTTTTTACTCTTACATGATCCATTAATCATGATATTGTAGGTGTAAACGGTAGGTGTCACTCCTACCTTGGTAATAAGGTTGAATACATGTTTTGCATTCTTCACCTCGTTAACTAAGTAATACCCATCCATTAAAGTGTTGAGGGTAACAATATCAGGTTTCACATAAGCTTTCACCATCATAGCTAACACATTCTTGGCTTGTTTTATCCTTCCTTCTTTACACAAGGCATCAATGAGTATATTACAGGTATAAAGATCAGGAGAAATTCCCTTGGCAACCATTTCAGAATACAAATCAAAAGCCTCATTTGCAAGTCCATCAATGAATAGATGGTGAATAATTGTATTGTACATTACCACATTAGGTTTAATTGATCGAACTTCGATTATTCTGAGTAACTGTATGGCAGCTTTGGTTTCTCCAATATCGCACAATCCCTGGATCAAAGTCCCGTAACCGACTTCGTTGAACCAAAATCCTTGTGCTACCACCTTGTCATGAAAGTTGAGTGCTTTTTTCACCTCACCATTTGTACAGAGACCTCGCATGAGTGTAGTTAAGGTTACGACATTTAGGTGATAGCCCAGTTTGAAAATTTTGCCGAATATTGAGAAAGCAAATGTCATTTGAGACAAGTGACAGAAACAATTGATGAGGATGCTGAGAGTAACAATACTACGGTGAATTCCCTTGATCTCCATTTGCTTAGAAAGGAAAATAACAGTAGGGTAGCGCTTCATCTTTGTAAGGAATCCCAAAATCTTATTAAATTTATATATGGGAGGAACAGGGCGCGTACAAATCATGCTATCGAATTGGAAAACAGCGTGAGGAACATAGTGATCGTGAAGTAATGGGGTCTGAGTGTGAGAGCGAAAGAAAGAGAGGGAAGAAGGGTTTGAAAGAAAAGGATGAAACTTGGGAATGGAAGAAGAAAGACCAAACCTTAACCTGGTTCTTGAGATCCACATCATTTTTATCTTAGGGAATGAGTAACCTGATCTATAACCACATTTTTACACTTATAGCATATATAATATCTAAAACTTTGTTTTTATCGAACTAACTAACTATATATATATATATATATATATGAATTAGTTAAAATTTACTTATGTAATTTTTTTAATTTTCTTTGAGTTGATTTTAATTTATAGTAAAACTGAAAATTTTTATTTAGAAGTTTTTCTTTTATGTTAATATCTTAGAAAATTATAATGATTTTGAAATATATATATATATATAAAGTTGATTCATTTATTATTTAATTCGAAAGAATTATTTTATTATGTTATAATATATTTTATTATTTAGAGAAAATAAGAATTATATTTAAGATCATTTTTTTTATATAATTTTTAAGAATATTTCTAATAATATTTTTAAGATATGAGATTTTATTTGAAAGATATAGTAAGATTTTTTAATTTTAAGCAATAGAAAAAAAAGTATAAAAAAATAAATATGATACTTTGTAATCTATAACAATATATAAAGGGGATTCCCTTTTTTGTGTCCACATTTCAAAATACCCATTTTACCCTTTAAATATAATAATTTATTAAATTTTTAAAAATTGACAGTTACTTTTACAAGATTTTTATAAAATTGGATGTCTCTGCTTCTTCTCTTCGTCTTTATTTATTAATTTATATATTAACTTAATAACATTACAATATCTATAACAATATATAAAGGGATTCCCTTTTTGTGTCCACATTTTACCCTTTAAATATAATAATTTATTAAATTTTTAAAAATTGATCGTTACTTTTATAAGATTTTAATAAAATTGGATGCCTCTGCTTCTTCTCTTCGTCTTTATTTATTAATTTATATATTAACTTAATAACATTACAATATTATCACTTACTAATATAATAACACGCATATTTAAAAAATGCATACACACAGACGCGATAGCGCATGTATTTACGCTAATAATAATAATAATAATAATAATTTAAAAAATGCATACACACAGGCGCGATAGCGCCTGTATTTACGCTAGTTATTATAATAATTATGTAAAATCTTTATGTAGGATTTTAATGATGAGAATGAAACCGAAGTTTTTGAAGGACAGATCTTAATCGTTAACCACGAAGTATGATCCCACCAAATTGTTAATACTTTTTAATATATTATATTGATGAAAATTAAATTAGATATATTTTTATTATTTTATAAAATATAATATTTAATGTTAATTTATTATCTATCATTATAATATAAAAAGAAGACATTACAAATTTTTATTTATTTATTTATTTTACTTTTTAATTTTATTCATATATATTTATTTTGCTTTCTTATGTGTATAGATTTTATTTTACTTTTTTATTCATTTATTTTATTTTCAATTTTTTTATTCTTAATCTATTATAATATAATATAAAAAAGAATATATTAGAAAATTTATTTTATTTAATAGGAAACATTTCAAAAAGTTATTTTTTAATTATTTAATATTTTTAATTTTTTATATATTTATTTTTATGTCACATGTACATAAAGATTATTTTACTTTTTCATTTATTTATTTTACTTTTTAATTTATTCATTTATATTTATCTTGCTTCCACATATCATACGTGCATAGAATTTATTTTACTTTCTTATCCATTTATTTTATTTTTAAACTAATTTTTATTCTTAATTTTATCCTTTTATCACTTATAATTAATTGGTCATATAATAAATTATTAAAAAATATCTTATATTTAAATTATAAGTTCTTATACTATTTTTTTCATTTTTCATTTTATATTTTTATGATTTACACTCCTATATAAAAATTCTCTCTGAAAATATTTTACTCTTTTATTTATTTGATTTGTTAAATAATATATTTTAGTTTGTCATTATAAAAGATATTCACTTTTTTAAAGTTGAATTTTTTTTGTCAGTAAATGTAATTGATCATCATAAAAAATAAAATATCTTACACCAACTTTTTTAAATTAAGTTGATTTTTAAAATGAATAAACATATAGTTGTGAATATATTTTACTTTTATTTTTTAAAATAATATTATTTAAAAATAAAATAATATATGTTTATTGATACTAAAATATTAAAATAATAGTGATGAAATAATTTTGCCTGAAAAAATTTATCATTAAAAAATTATATTTATGATTTTTATATTAAATAATAATATAAATATTCTTAATATTAAATATTTTTCTTCTTTTTTATTATGTAAAAATTAAATTAATTGTATGCTTTAAAAAGTATGTTTTCCTATATTGTTTTAAAAAATTATATTTATAACCGAATAAATTAAAATATTATATTTAATAATTCATTTCAAAGATTTAAAAAATATATTTGTAATAAAAAATCATATTTCTTAATATTATAATTTTTGTTTTGCATTCTTTTAATTCATTTTTTACTATTTTTAACTTTAAAATGTAACAACTTATAATTGTAGGCATTAAGTTTGATTTTAGTCTGTGAACTTTCATGCTAGATTTGGAATTTGTCCATTTCTTTAATAATTCATTTCAACAATTTAAAATATATATATTTATATATGAAAAGTTGCGCTACTTAATTTTATAATTTTTGTTTAGGTTTAAAAATTATATTTGTAATAAAAAATACACCATATGTAAGGCCTAGTTTTAAATTTTCTGCCCTAATGTATAAGGGCAAGCCTTAATCTGTTGGACCTAAAGGGTAGCCCATAGGGTGTTAAGGCCCTAAAGCTGTTAGGGTTCCCTTTCTGCCACATTTTTGCAATTTGAACCTAAACACTGGCCCCTTCTGTTTCAGAGCTCTGCTAGGGTTAGCCGTTAGCCTCTCCAAGCGAACTTCGACTTTTCCACTCCATGTAAGTTGTTCCTGAACTCGTAGTAGCTTTCCCCTAACTCTATTGTGGCGTTCCCGTGAGACTCATTTCGATAACCCATTCTGCTCTATTTCTTGGTTTCCTTCCAGCCACTTATTTCTTTCCTTGAGCTGTTGCGCTCTTACGTTTTGTGTCGAGGGCGCGTCAGGATATCTTACTAGCTTATTTTCAGGTAAGGTAAGCTAGAACCCTCTGGTTGTGTGATGCGTTTTCTGTGGTTGTGTGTTTGTATCGTGATTGGTTGAAATTGCATGTTGTTGTGAACGTATGAGATGGCTGGAAATATTATTGGGTGTGAAAATATAGTTGATGCAGGTTGAACAGTGACGTGGTCTGTTATTCTCGCCCAAGCGACTTGGTCTCGCCTAGGCGAGACTTGCAAAGAACCAACCCCAGCTCGCGCTCGAGCGCTCGCTCAGGCGGAGGGTCTTAGTTTTGAGCGAGGTGCTATCTCGCTTAGACGAGAGACGCTCGCTTAAGCGAGCTCGTGTGGGATTTCGAGGATGGGTCGCTGCAGTTGCAGCCCAGGCGAGGGACCTCACTTTTGGGCGAGGAGTGGGCTCGCTCAAGCGAGGGAGGACTCGCCTAAGCGAGTACACGAGAACGCTCCATTTACCTTTGTCACGATCTCGCCTAAGCGAGGGCCTGTCCCTTAAGCGAGGGAACCCCTCTCGCCTGAGCAAGAGCTTCTGGCCTAAGCGAGGGTTGGGCGAGAGGATGTGTGGGTACTGTTTGAATCTTTGTTTTGGGTATTAAATACATGTTTGGTTGTATTGCTATGTCAAAATATGAAATGAATGAGTATGCATGAAATGGAAGGGTGTATGAGTTGTGAGTGGTGAACTTGGATAAATTCTTAGCATGTGATGAATATGAGATTGGTTGGTTATGAATGTGACATGGTAATGAGATGAGTTGAAATCCTATATTCATGGGTGGAGTATGACGAGTTGGTATGAATTTGACCTGGAACACGAAAGAGGATTGGTTATGAAGGTTGACATGATACATGTACATGCATGATAAATATTACCTAGTTTTGTGAACATGATTTGGTCTGTGTCAGTGCGTAATTCCTTGGGATCTCTAGGTGAGATTCTCAAGGTCGTGCTTCCGTGGTCGGGATGTAATTCCATGGCTCCTGATAGTGGGTGTTCATGGTGGTGCCCCATCTATATAACTTGGTAAGGATTCAAGGTAAGGATCGCATCCTGACACTCTAAGGAGTCAGTTAGTCTCACTTGGAGCGGACTGACTCCTGTGGTGAAAGTAACAGGAGGCCTGAAACTCATTTAAGGGATAACCTTGTGCATGAGGGAATTGATTCATTGTAACACTTGTGACACATAGCTCGAGGATAAGCAGCTCGGGGGTGAGCAGAGGTATCCACCACAAGTGCAAGCATCCACTGAATCTGACCAGGTTATATGTAATCCGGATGAGTTGAGTCGAGTCTTAGTGTATTGATTGAAAAGTCATAACATGCTTGGTTGATAGGTATACATGGAATTGTGAAATTTTATGTGATTGTATTAATGAAATTCTTGTTGGCTCTAGCTTACCCTTTTGCTTGTTGGTTGCTTTGTATGTTGTCCTTCTATGCTTGCGATGATCATCAATTTATTGATGGGAACAAATGAGAGAGTTACCCGCAGTCAACAAAGGAGGGATGATTCCGCTGCATAGTCTGCATGGGTTGGACTTTAATTTCTTTATGGGCTTTTCTTTAGGGCTACGACCCATGTACTTGTTTGTCCTTGGAGTTATATACTTTTGTTAAACTCTTTATCCAGTTTTCTTTTGGGCATCGTGGTGTTCCTTGGGTTGTAAGGGGGTTGAGTTTTAAACCCCAGGACTACGTTAGTATGTTATCCTTATGTGACGCTTCCTTTAATTTTGCACATTAAATTAAATGGGGTGTTACACCACACTTCTTAATCCATGTTTTTTTAAAGATTAAAAATATACATATTTTTACAAAAAGAAAGTATTTAAAACTAAAATATTATTAATCCAATTTTTTAAAAAGGATAAATTAATTAATATCATTTATACAAATAATAAATTTGTTTTTTTTTTAATTGAGACCAAATTTATTTGATTGCACGTTTTGGGAGCATGAGTGCATTCCCTTGAATGCATATTGTGACGAGTACAATAAGAACATGAGCACATTCTCATTGAGTGCATGCTGAAATGATAATTTTGGAGGTTCATGGAGTTTGGGTTAGGATTGTTACGTGCTGACAATTGTATTAATTTGCTAAATTACACAAGTAACACAGTGAACAGATTCAAATATCTTTCCCATGGAGAATAATGTGATTTAATAAAACTGGTTGTTTACTGATCAAGGGTAAAAATAACAAAACATTTGGGTTTATACTTATAAAAACTAAATTTAGAATTAAATGTAAAAAATAAATAGTAATTGGCACAATGAAAACAAATATCTCGATTGAGAAAAATATAAGACAAAAACTTTATCGGAATTTGGTTCCATGGTCCAATTTAAAGCAAAAACACCAAACAATATTTTTCTAATTCCTACTCTAGCATTCATACCTTATCTAACCAATCCTAATGTCTTAGTGACAAGTCTAAACTTTATTAAGAACCCTGATGTATTAGACTTTCCGTATCAAGAGTTCGCATTAATGATTAAAATTAAAATTATGATATTATGAATGACCAATGATGAAGTCTATGTCTAGATCCACAATCAATTAATTGTCTACTTTAGTTTAGATTCTAATATTGTGTCCAATAATTAGAATCTCACAAATATGCAATCAATAATTATCATGCAGTTAAATCAAAGATAAAACACAAAAGTGATGGAAAAGAATTATATTGAATGACAAATTCGTAGAGAATTAATAATACATTACACCCAACTCCTATGAATGACAAAGTTAACTACTCCTAGACATACTGAACACAAGATTGATGTTGAAATTAAGTGCCTTTAGCCTTCAAAAACCCTACTACCTTCAAGTGTAGATATATCAAGTTTCTTTATCTCCAAGCAAGTGTGTCTTTTGACCTCTGTTAGACCCTCAATTTATAAACATTAAGACATGCACGACTCGCTGGTCTAATCTAGCATGATTCGCTAGGCGAGTGGTGATTAGCTGAGTTAATGGTGTGAAATCTGATTTGACCTTTAGCTCTGTACTTGATTTTGTACTACAACTCCCCTGTTGGATTTATCCTTTTTATCTTTTGGAACTCAATATTTTCGAATTATCTTCAATTCAGGACTTGAACTTGAGTAACTAACTTTGTGGATAGCTAACACTATTAATAATCTTTGATTAATCAATATTCCGCTTATTTTATTGATAATCTTCCCAAATATTTGAGATTTCCACTTATTTGTAGAATATAATTCACACATTTATCTTTTTTACTTTTATTAATTAAAACCTGAAATATTACATTAAATCCAAAAATAAAATAACAATATAACATAAAAATAAATAAAATAAAAATATGATAACGTCCATTATCAAGCACCACAATCCATGATATAAAGGTGAATGGAGCCATGACCAAGAGTGCCATAATCCATGGTATGAAGCGGAATGAAGTCAGGATTAGGAGTCTCATAATCCATTGAATGTAGACCTGGATAATTTACTGAATGATTGTGTTTTGTGATGCATGTGATATGGATGTTATTTGATGAGAATCTTTATTATATTATCTTATCTTACCTTTATGGTTGTTATTTCCTCATTTGATGATCATATTTTTATATCAGGAGTTAATGCATGTTGAAGAGGAAGCACAACACTGAAAGATGAGAGCTAGGACACGACTACGAGATGTGTAGGAGTTTTTCAGATTTTATTTCATTGTTATTTTACAATTATGTTAAATTAATTAAAATACCATGATGTGAGACAATTTCTTTCATACTCCGAGTTTTAAATAAATTAATAATGATTTTACTTTTAAAGTAATTATTTGAAATAAAATTATTATTATTTGTGTAGCTGTACCTGTCAAAGAAAAAAAATGAAGTATAGCCCATAAAGAGATCATTTTTGTCAAAGTTTATTTAATTAAAAACAAAAGAATACATGTAGAGAAAGGAAAAAGGAAAAGATGGAAATGAGGACAATCTATATTTTATTAAGAAAAGGGATTCATATTAGAATATAAACGGAGAAAAAACATAAAGAAAAAGTAATCATAGAGAAAAATTGTAATACAATTTAGGAATGTGTGTTTTATATTGATTATTTTAACATCGATATTTTTACTTAAATCTGTAAAGCCCTTTTTATTTTCTGTCATTATTTTAAAGGCCCGCCCTAAATTAATTAGGCCTAAAGATTGATCCATAGGGTGTCAAAGACCCTAAAACAGCCAAAACATTCTCATTCAGCTCTCACTTTGCCAACAACCCCTTACACTCTCTTTGAACTGTTTTCAGAAGCTCTGCTAGGGTTTGAGTGAGCTTCCTATTTTTCCTCTCCATTGAACGATTCCTTCCAAGTAAGTTGAGCTCTCTACGTTCCCTTCTTATCTTCAAGCTTTAGTTCCATGCTAGTCTCTGTCATAGCTCATCCCTCACTGTTTTCAGTTCCGTTGATTGCTTCCGCTTTAGGTGCTACTCCGCTAAGGATCTCATTCGCTTGAGTTAGCATTTTTCAGGTAAGGGAAGTTAGAGTTTATGTTTTTAAAGTTATTTTGTCGATTTTTGGTTTGTTGTATGATTGTGATGCTTGAATGAGGTTGTTGGTCGAATAAAAATGTATGGTGTGTAAATATGTTTGATTGATGTGGCGCTACTCTTTTTCTACACTGCACACTTCTTGTAAAATGAAGATTTCTACTACGTTAACCGTTGGATCGAGCTGAAATTTTAACAGCTGATCCTTAACACATAATAGTTGATCCTTAACACATAATAGCTGATCCTTAACACATAGCTTTTTACTTTGGCCGGTCCGATCTTGAATCCGATCTCTATAGTGAGAGCTGTAAGATCCAGGAAAATTAAATAGTTATTTAATTAATTATTTAATTAGGACGGGTAAGGAGAACATTTTAAAGCAATAAATGTGAGGAGTTATAATGTGGAAAAGTGCTAGCTCAAGTGGTTGAGAGTACTTGATGGTGTGTGAGGACTTGGGTTCGAGTCCTATGTGTGCCACTTGGATGTTATTTAAATTATGTGTTTTTGTGTGTTGATATATTGAATGCGTAGTGTAATGATAAACTCCTAAAATTGTAGGAGTTATCATGAAATATGAATTAGTTGAGTGGTTATATACTTAAATTATAAATTGACTGGTTATGGGTTCAATGCTTGCTAAGAACAAAACTAATTTTCTTTTTGGCAATTTTGGGTTGCATGGTATTGAAGGGAAGTAGAAACCCTAGCTGCAGATGAAGGCAGTCCAATGGGTAAGAAACCATTCAATAGTGGTTCATGAGTAGTCATTTAGCTAGGATACTTAAGGTATTTTCGTTTTTAGCATTTAGCACCTTTAATTTGGGTAATAAGTGAGAGAGAACAGGCTAGTGGGAGAGGCAAAGAGTACCACAGTGGGTGTAAGGGTCGAATACTAGGTTTTCAGAAGGGAGAAACTGATTGTAAGAGGGTGGAGTGGCTGGAAGGCATTGTGGACGTGCAAGAGAGGGTTAAGGAAGCTTTTTGGATTGGAGATACATCAACAATTCGTGGTTTAGCAAGGAATTCCATGTAAGGGGAGTTGCTTTGTGTGTTTTCTTTAGTTATATCTATTACCTCGTGTCTCATGATCGAAATTGCGTGTAATTTGTCAGTTACGCACTGTTTCATCGAAGTTTCTGGGTTTTTTTTCCCAGAAACCGCCTGGCGGATCAATCCCTACCGCCAGGCGGCACATCAGTGATGAGCATTGTTCTTGTTTTGGCTTGAACCGCCTGGCGGCGATGAATTTCTGCCAGGGGGCGCGACATCGTTCGTGTTTCTTTTGTTGTTTTGATGCTATTTGTACCAGTATTCATGTGGTTCTTGTGATTGATGTGAGTGGGTTCTATTGGATGCCTTGCTGGACTGAAATTGATTACCAATTTGGGGTAGGACAAGGTTAAGAGATGATAGGGTATGAATCGATTTGGGGCTACGCATGAGGGTGAAAATAGAGACATTATTATGAATCAAATTGAGAGTAGATAACTAACACGTAGTGTAGGTATGGTTGCATCTTGGTGACTGAAATTAGTAGGAATGGAAACTGGAAATGGACTGAGCGTGTCATAGGAACGGAGAGTCTGCGATTCTGCAGAAAACTGGTGTACCGCCCGGCGACGTGCTGCTTACCGCCAGGCGATGATGGGTGCAGGTCTAGTTTTGTGTGCTTAAAAGAGGGAGAAAAGAATGGAAGGGAGTAGAACTTGGACAAGTCATGGTTTTAGACGATTATTGGTAAAACAGTAAGAGTTAAATACTTTGTAGTATACAATTAGGGAAATTGAATTAAGTGTGAAGATATGCACATGATATGGTGAGGTTGTAAGAAGGTTAGTTTGAAATAATAATAATAAGAGTTTAATGACAAGTCTCAGGTTTAAATGAACACACTGGTTGGGGTCGCATCGCTGGAATAAGAGATAGTTGGATTAAGATTCGAGGTATTACCATGATTGTGTAAAGTAAATTATAAATTTAACTTAGTAGGAAGTGTGGTACTGTGATAATGCAATTTGAGCAGAGAGTGTGGTATGAGGAAGTGTACTGTGTGGTCGCATTAGGAATTAGGAGAATTTATGGCATAATGTTGTAGGGGATTGGTGAATCGTAGGCGAAATAGGGAATTTGAAATGGGAGTATAAGTGCTGTGATCGGTCAAGAGGCTGGCTAGGAATTCAGAATGACAGTGGGATTAACCAAGACTGCTTTGTTACCTTGGAGAGATTAGGGGAGTGTGGGATGATCCGAAAGAAAGGTGAACTCAATGACTGGTACTACACTGTCACGGCGCCTGGCGGCTGTACTGAGTGCGCCAGGCGGTAGAAGACCCAGAAAGGGGATCTGCAGTGATTGGCGCCTGGCGGTGAGGTGAGAACCGTCAGGCGGACGCCATGCAGTGAGCTTCTGTTCGAGAACCTAGCGCCTGGCGGTGGGACGTAAACTGCCTGGCGGTCGGGGCCGGTATCGCCTAGCGATGCTGGGAGTTGCGCCAGGCGATTGTGCAGTAGGTTATGAGTTGCGTGTATTGCGTTTAACTAACAATGACACTATGCTTGGATCGGGAGATGCTGTGCCATGAGCGGGTAGGTTCATGGATGGTGATTGACATGTGATGATATGGGCGGGGAGGTTCATATCAAGTTACTCTCACGTGGGGATACGAGCGAGGTAGGTTCGTATGTTCCGTGCTCACGTTGAGGGATGCCACGTGCGGGGAGGTACGGGGGCTGGTGGATCACATGTGTTGGACTACGGGCGGGTAGGTCCGTAGAGTAGGACTACGAGCGGGGAGGTTCGTAGAGGCAGGACCACGAGCGGGCAGGTTTGTGTGAGCATCATGTTCCCGAGTCCAAGGCTAACAAATTGTATGATTTGAAGACTGATAAGTCTTGGGGTTAAGGTCTTGGCCAAGAATTCTATATAATGAATAAGATGGATATATGATCTATCTTGTGTTTTATATGCTTGTTATTTTATTTTCTCAGCTCACCCTTTCTGTTTGTGTGTGGCGATGATCGTGTAATTCGTTACATGGGAGCAGATGTTGATACAGGTGGTGTTGAGGAAGTTCAGATGGCGGAGTGAGGGCTAACATGGGATTAGAGCTAGGATTTTCTCTTATATGTATTACTTTATGTTTTTATTATAAACACGAATAATGGGAACTTGTAACACTTGACTGATTATGTTATAAGTTTTTAGCGCGCGCGTTCATGAAATTAATTTTTCCCGCGTTGGGATTTTTTATCGAGATGACTATTAATGTAATTATTTCTTTTATTATTTATTGTTAAGTAATATTCCCTAGGGATATTACAAGAACAGTTTTGTATCGCAAGATCGCTATAGTTTGATTGTTTCTCTGATCTTGAATCTAATTGTTATATTAAAAGCATGTGATAAATGATTATGCATGAGTGATGTGATTCATGGATTGTGGATGATGGATTTGGTATGAACTTGACATGTGATTTAAATGAGATGGTTGGTATCAAGGAGACATGGTATTGATATGAAATACAAATATATTCACTGTTTGGGAAGGATGAGTTGGTATGGATTCAACATTTGGTTATGAATGAGAATGAGTTGTAAAGGTTGGCATGACATATTGTGTATGGTAAACATTACTTGATTGATTGAACATGATTGGTCTGTGGTCAGTGCGTAATTCCTTGAAATCTCTAGGTGGGATTTCAAGGTCGTGCTTCAGTGGTCATGACGTAATTCTATGGCCCCTGTTAGTGGGTGTCCATGGTGGTGCCCCATCTATATAATTTGGTAAGAATTCAAGGTAAGGATTGCATCTTGACACTCTAAGGAGTCAGTTAGTCTCACTTAGAGCGGACTAACTCTTGTGGTGAGAGTAGCAGGAAACCTAAAACTCATTAAGGGCTAACCTTGTGTGTGGGGGATTGATTCATTGTAACACTTGTAACACATGGCTCGGGGGTGAGCAGCTCAGGGGTGAGTAGAGGTATCCACCACAAGTGCAAGCATCCGTTGAATCCAACCAGATTATATGTATCCGGATGAGTCGAGTCAGAGTCTAGTGTATTGCTTGCGAAAATCATAACATGTTTGGATGATATATATATAAACATTGCTTGGATTGGGTGATAGTATGTGATTGCATGATAACTTGTTTTCTACTCTAGCTTACCATGTTTGCTTGTTTGATTGTCTTGTATGTGGTTCTTCTTATTTTGCGATGATTATCAACTTGGTCAACATGAGAGAAATGATTCCGTTGCATAATCTACCTGAACTGGACTTCTTGTGCTAATAAGGCTTTTCTTTTAGGGCAATGGCCCATGTACTGTCTGGCCTTTGGGCTTCTTTTTGAAAACTTTGTTGTTATTTATGTATGTTTTAGTTTGGCATCATGGTGTGTCTTGGTTACTGTATGGAGTTGTAATTATACTCCAGGACTGCTTAACATATTATTCTATGTGACGTTTCCTTTTAATTTGGCTTATTAATTAAAATGGGACGTTACAAAATCTCACTCTATGTTTATTATCTTTAATCTTTTAATATTTTGTTTCAACTTTAAAATTTAATCATTTCTAATCGAATAGTATTTATAAATTATTAATTTCGACTAATATACATGTACAAATTTTGTAATGAATAATTATTATATAAATCTCAATAGTTTACTACTTGTAAATATTAATTATAGTTAGTAAGAGTTAGAGAATTTGAATTAATTGGACTAAAACAAAGTTGTTGATGATTAAAATTTGATGTAAAAAAGATGTAAATAAATAAATTTAATTTTTTATTTAAATGAGTTACAAAGATCTCATATTTCCCTTCTAGGACTCAATCTCAAAATAATAGTATATTGAAAGTTGCATCTGAATCATTTTCCCATAATTGATAAAATACTATTGATTATTAATAAGTCAACCCCAAAATAAATTTGAAAATACTTTTATATGTAGTCAACCTAAGAATAATGCTAAAGCGTAAATGACAATATGAGAACATAAAAAATAAACACATAATAAATGTGATTCTTTAAATAATTTCAGTCATTTTCTCTCTTTTCTTTTGTATGCATTACTCACCAACAGCACCTAAGAAAACTCAGAATATGCACACAAATGTACTTTATTTTCAAATAGTCCATTTGCAAAAAGTAAAAAAAATTAAAATTAAAAAATCACTAAAAAGATACATTTCGCATAATATATCCGAGACTTAAAATACATTTTAAAAGAAAGTGAAAGAAAATCTCTCTAAAAAAACTCAAGCAATAAAGTGTTCGCCAAAACCATCAAATGTCACACACCCATAGAATAAAAGATACCAAAAAATTATAATGATATATATATATA
>Ga0214543_1008245_pt1 | contig 17232 bp, 5 predicted proteins | sample CNSS2metaG_FD_160094 | JGI IMG/M metagenome (GOLD analysis project Ga0214543, IMG submission 160094) | Root nodule microbial communities from cowpea collected in UCLA plant growth center, Los Angeles, California, USA - CNSS2 | ecosystem: Host-associated > Plants > Roots > Nodule | place: USA... | reverse complement strand
AAGACTCAAGTAGAGTATGATGGATTACGTCGGGGGAAGTAGCAGGAGGTCCTGGTCTATGAATCCGATCCATCATAGAGGTGATGGGATTTACCTTGAGAGTGGTTGGGTGAATACCCCTTGTGCCTAAAACTCTGCAGAGTTTAGGAACCATCTCAAGTGCAAGTCACCAAGAGCTCCAATGCCACTTACATAATCCGGATATCGAGTCTAGAATGGCGTGTGGTGTTATAGTTGGAATTAATTGGATGATTTTTGATAGACTGTTTAATGAATCCTGTTTTCTTCCTTAACATAAAATAAATTGCATGGTTACTCTTCATTCAAGTTAGCTTACCCTTCTAGTTTCTATGGTGTGTTTGTGTGTGTCTTCTACCTTTGCAATGATCGTCTCGATTGGATGGCGTGAGCAGAAAAACGTGCAGGTGAGGATACACCCTCCGGGACGTGAGATGATTGCATTAGACATGCCAGTAGCATATGTGACCCTTTTCTTTCTTTTGCTTAGCTGCTCGGGTATTTTGTAATCCCTTTAGTAATGTATGGGCAGTATAGGTTGATCAGTGTACGTATGGTTATTCTTTTTTTTTAGGATGACTGTATTGCATTATACTGGTCTATGTCATCATTCGCTTCTGAATTACTAAAAATTTAAATGTTTTGTTTAATAGTTTAAAAACTATGAAAACGGGATGTTACAAATAACAGACATTTTATTGTGATATTTTTAATTTTACATGTAATTAAATTTGGGAAAAGATGAATTAATGCAAGTTATTTGAAGAGATGTTTGTAACTTACAAATACATTAAGTTTTATTTTAACTGAAACTCATTAACTTAATAAGGTGAAGGGTATAACAGAAAATACTTTTAATTTTTAATTGAGTTTGAATTTTGTTTCAATTAAAATCCCACTCAGCAAGAAAGTGAGGTGTTATAGCTGCAAACATATTAAACTTTAAGTGGGTGGTGCATTGACTTTTAATTAGGTTTAAATTTTAAATTTTATTGAATTCATGATAGTACAGCGCACCAAACAATTTAGAATAAATAACGATCCACGGTTTTGTTAGATAATAACGATTTTGTTGTGGCACGATCATGGGAATTTCAACCAGAAATAATGTATAAAACAAAAAAATCTTATAATGTTTAATTAAATATTGATTTTAACTACAATAGTAACAGTTTTACACATCCTGTTCTTATAGTTTGTACTTTTCATTCCTTTTTATCTCTCATTGCATCTCTACGAGATTATAAATTTCATACATATGTTTTTACAATTTGTTTTAAATAAAATCCTGATGATAAAAATAATATGTTCTCATTTTAAAAGTATTTTTATTAATAACTAAATAAAATAATAACTAAAATATGAATATTATAATTATTTAATTAAAATAAAAATTATAAAAATATCTTTTAAAAGAAAATTAACATCTTAAAAAATAATAACCCTCCTAATAACGAAGCGAAATTTAAAAGGTAAGAAGTTTAAAAAAAATTAAATATATAAGATAATAAAGAAAAGTCAAATATTATTATATTTCATTAAAATGTGAGCTTCAAATTCCAATGAAGTTTGGCATTATGAATCAATAAATTTTGAGTTTATTAATTCATTTTTCTCTAAATGTTGTTTCATCTAGGAGATGTCATGGTGATTACTTCTTGTAAGAATATTAAAAGATATACTATTAAATAGATACACACAACACTTGAGTCATATTAAAAGACTAAATTATTTGTCTCACTATGAATCATATCAAACTTTTTAACAACACTACTGAATTTGCCAAACTAAGCCATAGGAAACTATTCCAAGCCTTATAAAGATTTGCAGAGACGACATACCAATCCAGAAGACTTTACTTGATCAACAAAACTTGGAGGTTGTTCCATATTAATTTCTTCCTACAAATCTTTAATGAGAAAATCATTTTTGACATCTAGTTGGTAAGAGTTCATTGTTGAAGAACAACCATGGTTATAAATAAGTGAACATAAGCCATCTTTGTCACTAGAGAAAAGGTATCACCATAATCCAAACCAAAAATATGTGTGTAAAGCCGTAAGATGAGCTTTGAGAAAATCAATAATACCATCAGGACCAATTTTTAAGGAAAAGACTCACCTGCAACCAACAACATATTTCTCATACGGTAATGAGAAAAACTCTCAAGTTCCACTATTTTAAAGAGCATCGATTTCACCAAGCATGGTTTGATGCGTACCAGGATGAGTTAAGGCATCGACTATAAAATTGGAAGTGACATAGTAGAAATAAATGAAAGGTAGGTATATAAAGATGTAGATAATCAATGGTAACTCAAAGCATTCTAATGAGAAGATGGATTACAAGTAGAGTGCATATCTTTACTAAGAACAATTAGAAGTTCATACTCAATTGCCAAAGCTTGAAGGGATAGATGATTGGGCACTAGAAGTGAGTCATCCGATGAATGATGAGTTGTAGAGGTGGACTAGACACAACATGAGGATCTCAAATAACAAAAAATATTGATTGTGATAAATGAAGAAACACACGAAGAATAAGGATACATAAAGTAAAAAAGAAGGGGTTAAATATGTTTTTGGTCCCTCAAGTTTCAGGGAAATTTGGAATTAGTCCCTCATCAAAACTTTTGACTAATTTAGTCATTCATCTTTCAAAATGCGTGAATTCCTTTTAACCAAATTTTGTTAAGTTTATCTGACGTTTTCAAGCACATTTCATGATAGTATTTAAATTATTTACACTGTTTGACACATTTTTTCTTCAATGTTAACTTAAATACTATCATGAAATGTGCTTGAAACGTCAGATAAACTTAATAAAATTTGGCTAAAAGGACTAAATTCACGCATTTTGAAAGATGAAGGACTAAATTGGTATAAAGTTTTGATGAGGGACTAATTCCAAAATTCACTGAAACTTGAGGGACCAAAAACATATTTAACCCAAAAAGAAGACTCATTGAATGTGACAGCTGAAATAAAATAACAATTAAAAGAATGAAAGAAACATTTATTTCCTTTTTGGTGATCTACATAGTGAATCCTAAAAAAAAACATTTGTGTGACCTAGGATAATCATCAATAAAAGTAACAAAATACTGAAATCCTAAATTATACTTAACACGACTAAGTCTCCAAATGTCATAATAAACTAAGACAAAGGGGATGAAGCACGTTGTGAGACACTTGGAGGAAATGAACTACAACTATGTTAGCCTAATTCACATCAATCACACGACAAATTAGATGAATTGGATAAACTAGGAACAAATTGTTGCATTTTGGCAAGACTAGGATGATCCTATCGAGCATAAAAGAGATATGTAGAATCAATAATTGTGCCAACATGTGTAGAAGGTCATAGATGATAAAAACCTTTGCTAAATGAAATAACACAATCAAAAGAACGGGTGAGATGACTTATGGATAATAAGTTAAATGGAGACTTGGAGACAAAAAGAACATAACCAATGGACAAAGAAGGAAAAATAGTAATAGTACCAACACCATGGGATAAGACCTTAGATCCATTAGCCATGGTAACTGAAGGTAAACAATCCGTAGGAGATAGAGAAGAAAACAAAGATTTGTTACCCATAATATGGTTGGTGGCACCTGAGTTAAGAACCAAGGTCTAAGGGAAGTATAGTGAGTTAGGCCAACAAAAGATGTACATGTGTGTTCAATTGATGAAGTAGGATCAACATTAGATAATTGTGAGGGAGGATCAATTTGGACCATTGTAGTAGATCGAGGAAGATGAGCATGTAAGACATAATACATCCAACACCACACACATGGCTTGAGTGCTTTGGCTTTCCAATCGTTGTTGTGAGTATATCGTCCCAACCATGGCCAACAAAACCAATCCTTAGGGTGTTGCTCAACTAACTCATCTTGCACCATATAAGCAAGATTAATCATAAACCCTCTGCATATGAACTATAGGTGTCAAATAGGGTTTGTACTTACTACTTTTTCATATATGATTTGAGCTAATTATGATGTCATGTGCCCATCAGACTTAGTTCGAGCAACCTTCCACATCTAATATCTAGGAATTGCAAGTACTAGGTCAAGGGACTCAAGTCCTAAAGCCTTTGCACAATACTTTCTCAATCGTTTCTCTAAGAATGCACAACCACCTCAAGAGTACCTGTAGTGCATCGTTAACCATATGTCTTTCCTGGGCTACTATTCTTTTTTCCTATCACACATAACATAATTTAATGATAATAATTCACAAATGTATGACTAGTGTCACTATAAACAAATTTAAGAAACAAACCTTTTAATCCTCATACTCTCTAGGTACACGAAATTGCATCTATTTCTCCTTAGTTATTTTGTACTTATTACAAGGAGTGTCATGTTATCTGTCTCCAAACACATATAGACGTGCAAGCCTTGCCATGAAGTCCCCAAATCTGGTGTCTGTGTGAGATAACACCTTCTTTATAATTCCCTTCAAAATGTCAAAATTTTGTTGTTGAAAACATAAAATATGTTATGTATTAGGTAACATAATAAACACTATAGTTGTTTTAAGTAAACATACCAGAATATTCTGCTATAGGAGGTTCTTTTCGACCTCTGGAATGTCATCCCAAGATGTAATCGCAATAACCAAAACATTTGTCAAAGCTAAAAAAAAGAATGCAAAAAACAACCAAAACATATTCAATTAAAAGACAAGAGCAATGCAAAAAACAACCAAAACATATGCAATTAAAAGACAAGAGCAATGCAAAATTAACAAACATTTTATCCAACCAAGTCGTCGTCGCCGTTGCTAAGGAGAGGACCCTTTCCCTTGTGCACAATAAAGAATGTTGTTGTCATTGTCGTGCACAATGAAAAATGTCGCTATCGTTGCTTCAAAACGAACCTGCACAAAAACAAATAATGAAAAATGAAACAGAATCACAAGCAAAGCACCCAAACAACCTGCATTTGAGTTAAATGAAGCAAAAATCAATTTATTTCGTGCTCACACACGTCGTCGTAGCCGCTAGTTTGTTAGAGAAGAAAAGCGCAAAAGAATAGTGAAAGAAAAATGGTCTCGCACTATGTAATAAAGCACATTTGACGTCAGACCGAGACAAGGTCGACATCAAATAACCATTTCACAGCGATATATGGGAGATGGTGACATACATTGACGTGATGTAGAGAGGGGGACGATGTCAAATAGCCCTATGACATTTTTTCTAGGTCAAGCTGACGTCAATTTTGGCATTTTAATTGCAAAAATGCCACACTCATTTTTTATGTTCACCTTTTATTGGACTGACATTAAATAGGTGATGTTATAGGTCCATTTTCCACTAGTGTTAGCTGAATTTTGGTAGATAATATTGTTTAATTGTTTTTGGATATGTAGTAAAAAAATATATATGCAATTTTGTAAAAGGGTTAGAACACTCCAAGTACTCTAAAATTAAAGGTGTCAATTTAGCCCTTGGTCCAAAAGCAAGCCCAATCCCATTCTTCATTAAGTCCCTTTTTCTAGAGCCTCAAATTGAGGGGGACAAAAAAAGCTACAACCCCTAAAGCCCCTCTCAAGTGGGTTAGGCCCAATAAAAATATGACTTTGAGTCAGACTAAAAGATTAACACCGACGACCTAGACGGGTCATGCGAGCCCGACGACCCGGCATGCTGTGCATGCCCAACGACCCAAATGGGCTGTGCTTGCTTGATAACCAGGACGGTTCGGGCTAGCTCAATAACCAGGATGTGTTGGGCGAGTTTGACCACTCGATCAGGTCGAGTAAACTTGACGATCCAAACAAGCCAAGTGGGCCTGCCGACCTGGACGAGCCCGAAGATCCGGACAGGTCGGGCGAGGCCAATGACTTGGACGAGTCGTTTGTGCCCAAAAACCTAAACTGGCTCTGCAGGCTCGACGACTCGAACGAGCCAGACATGCATGACGATCAGAACAGGTCATACGGACCCGATGACCTAGAAGGGCCAGAAGAGCCTAGTGACTCAAACGGGCCATGCCCGACAAACCGTACTGACAAGGTAGGCCCAATGACCCTAAAAAGGCGGATGAGCCGAACTGACTAATCAGACGGGTCGTACCCTGACAGAACGAGTGGGCCAAACGAGCCAACTGGTCGACCACTTGAACGGGGTGGCGGACCTAACATTCCGGACGGGCTCTATTGGCCCGACGACTCGGACGGGTAGTGGCCAACGAACCATAGAGACCAAGCAAGCCCGACGACCCTGATGAGCCGATAACTCGATGACCTGGACAGGTTGATGAAGCTCGAGGACCCGTTGGGTCAGGCTAGCTCGTCAACATGGACAAGCTTGTCCCGACCTTATGACCTAAAAGGTTCAACCTGGCCAAGCCCAGCTCGAAGATGGTCTGACCTGAGATGACGACCAAGGTAGGTCGGATCGACGTCCTAGATGTGTCGACCTTGAGTCGATGACGAAAAGTTTAATAATATATTTTAAGAAATAATATATTTTTCATGTTTAAGAAGAAAGCACTTGGACTGGCCATGGCTCACATGGCTTTTGTGGGGTTTTTGGTCCTATGAACTTCTTTAATTGGAGATTTTTTTATCCTGTGAGCTTTTTTGACCCTAGCACACGTGGACCCAGGCCTAATCCAGTATACTGGACCAAATTGTTAACTCTATCTACAATTAATATATATTTCTTTGTTGATAGGAGTTGAAGTATTTATACTTTGAGATTTTTGTAAATAATTGGAATATATAGAAAGTAGAGGATATTTATGAATTTCTTGTATTAATCATTGCCCTTAGTTTCTTTCTAATGAGGTCATATTACAAATTGCATTTAGCAAGCTCACATCATTCATCATTATTACTCATCTTTCATTTTTTTAATTAATTTGAAAATTTTAACATATTTTTCTTAACATTTATTCTGTTATTAAACAAAATTCATATAAAATTCACAAAACAAAAAGTGTTTCAACGAATTCTCAATTTCGTTTTTCATTGAGTGTATCATTGAATTTAATTTTTTACATTCTAACATTTCGTTTTTGTGTATATAAAATACCAAGTGTCTCCGATCGCAGAAAGTCTTGCTCAAGATGGATATTCTACTAAACAGAAGTCCCTTCTGATATTTCAAATATATTTCAAGTTTAGAAATTTACTTCGATATTGGCTACGCTAATAATCAATGATTTTGACATGCTTTTGACCAAATTAAATCAATGTATACGATAATAAAGAATAAATAAAACAATGACTAGAATATCATTTAATAGGACAAATAATTTCCACTTAACATTATTTAAATCATAAATTTCAATAAATGATTTTAATACATTTGTCCCATCCAACTTTAAATTATATTAACCATTTCTGAATAAAACTATTCAAGATTTAAAATCTTTTGTTGCATTATTAATTAAAGTAACCCATTTTCAAAATCACATTATGCCACACTCTTTCATCTCATTCACCATTCCCAAAAGGTTCCTTCAGTTCAAACTCAACTCTCGAAAGAGTTCACCGCCACGTACCACAAAGTAAAATGATATTCTGATATCAACAATTTTTTTATTCTTTTATTCCTTTAAAAATATAAAAACTAATTTTTGTTAGGACCATTTTTACTGTTATAATAACGTTAAGTAACATTTTATTTTCCACTATATATAAATCCTCTGACAAACATAACAACCCCACCGAACACTACCATCACCAACTAGCCTCTGATGAAGCCATCCAGAAGGAAGCCCGTGGGTAGGCCTCCAGGCTCAAGGAACAAGTCAGGCTTCAGCCCTCAACCAGTGCCCCAATCTCTGGAGCCCTCCATGAAGGTGTTTTCTTTTAGGGTACCCCCAAATAGGGACATCATGGACTTCATCTTGAACATTGCTCATAATGGTCATGTGAGTGTGGCCATCATTAGTGCCTCTGGCACAGTTAACAATGTGACCCTTCACAACTCAACCATGCAACATGGTCCCTTCACTTTGCTCTCCCTTTCTGGTTCCTACTTATACAACAACCTCTATACCCTTTACCCTGGAGCCACTCCTCCCTTTCCCCTATCTTTCACCATCAACCTCTCAACCCCTAATGGCCACATTTTCGGAGGTCTCATTACTGGCACCGTCATCGCCCGTGAAAATGTTAAACTCACCGTCTCCACCTTCAAGAACACTGGTATCCTCAAGTTTCCTCGAGATCTTGACAACAACCAAAACAATGACGACAACAACAACATAGGAACTATGACGACAAATGCATGAACTCAAGGAAAACGTATCTCAACGTTTTGTTTTGTTGTAGTGTGTCGTAGGAGTGGAATAAGACGACGGTTCTCTATAATTTATTCGCGTCTGTTGTTTTGTTGGATGAAGAGTTATGCATCACTGTTTGTATCAGTTTAATTATCTGTTCTAAATGATGCTCTTTTTTTTTTTTTTTTTTTTTTTTTCTTCTTTTCTTTTTTTTTTTTTATTTTTTCCTTTTTTTTTTTTTTTTTAATTCATTTAATTCTCTTCATGTGATTTTTGTGTACATAGAACTGTTAAATCTGAAAACCAAGGATCTTCTGTAGAGGTGCAAGTGAAGAATTTTTTGTTGAAGGTTAGTTATGGTATTAGTGATGGAAACATATAGTGTTTTTGATGGAAGAATCGAGAGATGCAATGAATGATAACGGAAGATATGGTAATCATAAATATCATTGTAACTCCGATTGTTACAATTTGCATCATCAGGTAAAATCGAAATTTTAAAAATCGTAACATCTTGTTATTATAACGTGTATTTCCGATTCAAACTCCATGTGCACCATCGTGATACATAAAATCGATGAAAATCATCCAATCAAATCGATAAATTATTAAGAATACTGATTTTTTTCTAAATTATCTGTTTGCACCGTGCTCATTTTCTTGAGTGAATAAATTCAGTTTAAACAAATAAATTAATATAATTAAAATTCACCTTTTTTTTTAAGCTATACCAACCATTCATTTTCTTGGCGAATAAAGTATAAATTAAAACAAAATATAAATACAATTACAAATTAGGATGTTTCGAGATGCGCGCCTTTCACCTTCTTACAATCCTTGTTAAAATTCAATGATTTAAGATTTTATGAGTGTTTCACCTTACTCTATGTACTCTATTTGTTACATGCCATGTATGGTTTCTTGAAAAAAAATGTTTTATAAGACTTTCTTGAGAAACTAAATTAGTATATATTTAATTTTGAGAAGAATTATAAATATTTGAAAATAATAATATATTTAACTAAAATATTTATACTAACGAACTCTATGTAAAAGGCAGTTTAGAAATTGTAGTTCCACGTACGTGAATTTCGTTGATTAATCGTTACCTTTTTTTCTACTTTTTAGTTAATTTTAAATATCTTTAATGTGTTTTTCGCCTTTGAGAAAATTTCCGGTTTCTGGAAAATCAAAGGTTCTATGGTGGTTTTCAGAAGTTTTGTCAAGGGCCTCAGAGCTCAATATCGTAGGCTTGTCCCTTTGATGTTGACTTATATTGAAAGGCTTTTCTTCCTGCACCTCCAAATCTGGTTGTGATGTGATGACCGTTATATTCTTAAATATATATATATATATATATATATATATATATATATATATATATATATATATATATATATATAAATTATAATCAGATTATGATAACCGATGAGGACATATTACGAAATCCGTTGGATACAATTTAGTAACACCGGTTCTAAAAATTTGGTAACACCAGTCCTGAAAATCGATAACACCGGATCTTGAAAATCGGTAATACTTTAGAACAATAATTATGTTATTGATTTAGAACTAGAATTAAATAGTTTGAAAACATAATTTAATTTCAGAAATAGCATACTTTAATACCATAAATAACATAGTTTAATAAAATAAACTTTATGAGATATTACAACCATGATGAAATACTATAATCTAAGAAGATAAAGATTAATGTCGACCATGAACATTTCAATCTTCTCGACTACTCTCTGCATGTTCTTCACAGGTCTCATGACCCATTTGCAATGCCTCTTGAGTCCTATCTCATGCAACAACGCCCTCACTAACATCCTGACAACCAACCATCCTCTGTAAAATGATCGCAAAGTGTCTTATTGAACCTTGCAAGGATAACAAGTCAAAACATAAAAATGTTATCTTATGAAAGTGTTAGAATGATAATGTAAATCAAGTTACTCACTCGTAGACTGCCTAATGACTTTATTCTTCTGGGTACCTGTACATCATCTGGGATGTTACAATGACATCGGGTACATGTGAACTAGTGTTGCAACTCCCCATGCATATCCATCACATGTCGTAAGATCTCTTAACAACAATAGGTACGAGACACTAATGTATGTTGCACTCTTGTCCGCAAAAATTGTGCATCCAATAACAACTCAATCAGTTGTGCCACATCACCAATAGTATCCAGAGGGACATTTAGACAAAATTATCCCATTACAAGTAGAAGAGAGCAGACACATTATGTTTTCTTCCCTCACCTTATTGAGAGCCTTCTTTATGAGTAGAACTTCTTCTATCATTTTGTTCAGATCTATGAATTGTATGAGCACTGTGAATTCTTGCCATACATGCAAAAGAAAACTCATAATTAAAATATGCTAGACAAAAACAACAAAAAAAGAATTAAAATTACAAGTCCAAATCGAATTTCGAAAACTGGTACACCTACATCATACAAATCGGTAACACTAGTTTTTGCAAATCGGTAACACTAGATTCGTAAAATCAGTGATTCCTTAAATATTTCAAAAAATTGGGGGTGCATGAAGACATCTTGGGGTGCAAAAAGAAATCCCCATAAAAAATATATTAATTGTAAAACACTTGTGTTGCTCTAACCCTTATACACAAAAGGAAAAAGACAAAAATACAAGAAAAAAGTATGTAGCCTCTATATAATAAATAGAAATGGATTGAATTTTGAATGATCCAATCCACATCTATTTTACATCTAAATAATTGGATTTGATTTTTTATCCAAATATATTTTTTCCAAAGAATTAGTTTGGATTTTTTCAAAATTCATATCCAAATATTTGGATTAAGTTCAAAATCTGAAATCCATTTTTTATAAAAGAAATTTAAATTGAATTTTCTAAAACTTGTGTCATTAAAGCCAACAAGATCGAATTTTGAAGAATTTTGATCAGGGCAAACTCAGGAGAATTTCACCACAGGACCGACTCAGATGACTTTAGATCGTGGTCGACTTGGCCGAATTTTGGTCGGAGCCAACTTGGTGGAATTCAAGCAAATTTTAGCTAGGTTCAACTCGGCCGAATTCAAACAAATTTCGGTCGGGATTGACTAGGCTGAATATGTCAAAATTTCCATCAAGCCCAACTCGGTAAAATTTGGCCACATACGACTAAATTTCGACTGGGGACGACGTGACCTAATACGGCTAAATTTGGGCCAGGGTAAACTCGGAAAAAACTTCGGTTGTGTTGGACATGACTGGATTCAACCGAATGTCGGCTAGGGCCGACTTAGCCTAATATGGATAAAAATTTTGGTCAGAGTCGACTCGATCGAATAGGGCAAAATTTGGACTAGGGCCTACTCAGCCAAATTTCGGTTAGGATTGACTGGACTCGGCTCAATTCTGCCAACTTTTGGTCGCGACTAACTCGTCCGAAACAGCCAAATTTCATCCAGGGTCGACTCAGTCCAATGTAGTCAAATTTGGGCCGGGATCGACTTGGTTGAATACAACCAAATTTGGTCCAGGGTCGATTGGGTCAAATTTCGACCAAGGCCGACTCGAATGAATTCGGCCAAATACGACCCAATTTCTTACAAGGCCGATTTGGCGGAATACGGCCAAATTTGGGCTAGTCCTTCTCAACCTTCAACCTAACTTAATTAAAAATTTAGATTGAAAATTCGGATTGGATTTTCTAGATTATCCATATTTGAAAATCTCGATTAAGAGAATGGATATCCAATCCATAAAATATATAAAATGTAGATCAAATTGAAATCCAGGTCCAATAAAATGGATTGGATTTTTAATGAAATGGGTTTTAAATGGATTGGATCGAAGCAAAAGTCGATCAGATCAAGAAAATTGGATTTTTTTGCCCACCCCTAAGAAAACTAAGTGAACCAACCTAAAAGACATACACACATCCAAAACCAACAAAAAGCAACATTAAGCATAAGTTCTTCAAACACTTTGTATTTTCGAGACAAGACTTTTGTTCAAAGTGATAACTAATGTAGCAATTCTAAAATCCCGACAAGGAGTATGATAGTTAGACCATGTGATCAACTTCTCCATATTGTAGAAAATGATGTTAGACTCTTTGTGTTTTCCTTATGGCACCATTCAAAATGCCTTTGGAGATATCACAAGAAGTTTTCAAAGCTAGGATTGTAAGAAAAGTAACTTCTACAACTCAAAGCTGGACAATGCATCCGAGAATTAGGGATGGCAATGTAAGTTTGGCCCAGCGGGCCGGCCCACCAAAAAAACATGGGGCGGGCCAGGAAAGCCTTCAGCCCATTGGCCTGTATTAAAGAAAAAAACATGTACTTCTGCATGAATGCTCCAAATTCTTGTATGACTAGAAAAGACAAGTATTATGTATTTTTTAATGTGCTAAAATGTGAAGATACATCGTGTATATCAAAGTACGAATGTGAATATGATGAAAATGTTAAATTATTAATTTATCATCTAACTTCCCAAAGTCTTTGGTTAATTTTGTGAACTTGTTAAAGTTTTCCAATCTGTTGAATTTTGAAAGCTTTATCATAAGATTTTTTTTTAAAGGTGGGCTGGCCCGTGGGCCCGCACTTATGCGGGGCTGGCTAGACTTTTCAACCTTCACTGAAAATTCTTAACAACACTAAAAAAATGTGTTGTTAAGAATTATTGCACTTGTTAAAACTCTTGGTAAAAATAACTTAGCCTTTCGTGGAACCAATGAAAAAATTTATCAAGAAGCTAATGGAAATTTTTTAAGTCTAATTGAAATGATTGTAGAATTTGACCCAATTATGCAAAAACATATTCGTCGAATTAAAGATGATGAAATTCACAACCATTACCTTGGGCATAACATACAAAATGAGTTGATAAATTTGTTAACAAGTGAAATTAAAACAAAAATTATAAAAAAAATTAGGGTTGCAAAGTATTATTCAATCATACTTGATTGCACTAAATATAAGTCATCAAGAGCAAATGTCTTGTGTATTATGGTGTGTAGATATTTCATCAACTTCAATACAAGTTAATGAGTATTCTTTAGAATTTTTAAAAGTAGATGATACAAGTTGAAAAGGTCTTTTTGATGCTTTTGTAGATGAATTAAAAAAAAATATTCAACTTGATATTAATAATCTTAGAGGACAAGGATATGATAATGGATCTAATATGAAAGGAAAACATTAGGGTGTGAAAAAAAATTTCTTGATATTAATTGTAGATCATTTTATCCTCTATGTGGTTGTCATAGTTTAAACTTAGTACTTTGTATATTGCTAACTCATGTCCAAAAGCTACATATTTTTTGGTGTGTTACAACATATATATATATATATATATATATATGTATGTATGTATATATATATACTTATTTTCTTCTTTTACAAAATGGTGGAAAATTTTAGAAGACCATATACATAACTTAACTCTTAAATCATTGTCACAAACACATTGGGAAAGTCGTATTGAAAGTGTGAAAACTATACAATTTCAAACTTCACAAATAAAATATGCTTTATTTGAATTAGCTGAAGTTAGTGATGATCCTAAAAGAAAAAGTGAAGTTGATTGTTTAGCAACTTATGAGCTAGAAAACTTTGAGTTTTTGTTAAGCATGGCTATTTGGCATGACATTTTATTTGCAGTTAACTCAGTTAGTAAGAATTTGCAATCAAACGATATGTGCATTTGATGAAGTTATTTAACAATTAAAAAGTCTTTTCTCACTTTTTGAAATGTAAAGAGAAAATAATTTAAAAATGCATTGATTTCTGCTAAAGAAATTTCTTTTGAAATGAATATAAAACCTATGCAAAAGTCATTGAAGGTTGATGCGTTTTAAAGACTTTGAAAGCTATTGAAAGTATGTAGCATTGTAGCATTGATGATATGAACTAATTGCTTCATAGAATTTAGTTTATGGGAGAAAGTGAAGACATTTTGTTATTTATCTATTTTAAATAATATGTTGGTGGTTACCAAAAAGTCCTAGTCCTTACCATGTTTTAGCAAAGTTTGTTTTATTGTTCTGGTTCCACTTGCTTGTGTTTTCGGTAGGTGGAGTGTGTATTTATATGTTGCACTATGTTTATTTAAGTCAAGGTGATCATCAATAAAAGACAAGTCATTTTCATATGGAATCTTATAGTAGTCACTTATTCAATTTTAACATATTCTTCGACTTAATACGCAATTCAATATTACAAACTTGCAAGCAACAATAATGCTGAAAATCTACTAAAGCCAAGAATGTGTAGACTAAGTATTAACCAACGACACAAGCACTAACACTCACAATTTTCTTAGACTAAAACAATAAAGGTTAAAATACCATTTTGGTCCCAATTTTCATCAACTTTTGTCAAAAAAGTCTTAATTTTGTTTTTGTGTTCACATAGGTTCCAATTTTCGTCAATTTTGTTCAATTTGGTCCTTTTTTGCTAACATCGTTTAAATCATAAACGACCATGAACAATGACTGCCATGTGTCATTTCATGTTTTTTTTAATTTTTTAAATGTCCACGTGTCAACCTAGCAGCATGCCACGTGTCTGAGTCAATGTTTTATATTCAATTTGGTCCCTATATTCGTTAATTTTGTTCAATTTAGTCCCAATTTTTGTTAACATGAACAAATTTTGTCGCTCTCCAAATTGAAACCAAATTTAATTTTTTATATTAAAATTCACATTTTTTTATTAAATGTTTTTATATAATATAATAAAATTTACATCATTATAACTTATATAAAAATTAAATTTGGTCTCATCTTCGATAGAAACAAAATTGGTCAATTTTAAATAAAATTGGGACTAAATTGAATAAAAATAACAAATATAGAGATCAAATTAAATATAAAACATTGACTTTGACACGTGGCAAGTTGTTGGGTTGACACGTGTACATTTGAACAAAATTAGAAATAATAAAATATATTTTAAAAAATTAAAAAAATCACAAAGTAACATGTAGCAATCATTGTTCATGGTCGTTAATAATTTAAATAAGATTAACAAAAACGAACCAAATTGAACAAAAATTGAGACCTATTTGAATACAAAAACAAAATTAAGACTTATTTGAAAAAAATTGACAATTGAAACAAAAATGTATTTTAACCACCAATAAAATATGACATATAAATATTAAAAAAATATAAACTACGCGAAAATTTATATATAGTATATCACCGATTCTTCATTTTCAACCAAACAAATAAATGAAACCTGCATGTCTTATTTTATAAGTTTCAATTCTTAAGAGTTTTTGTATTAAATTGGTGATACTTGGGAAGAGATGGGAACCTGTGAATGGAAGGAAGGATGTGATAATAGCTGCAGTAGAAGTAAAAGTGTGAAGCGTGGTGTTCATGTGTTAATTGGCACGGTGCCAATTTTTTTTTTTTTTTTTACTTTTCTCTTTATATATAAAATTATAATATAACTGTATTAAATATTTTAGTATATTTTATGTTTATGATATTTACAAAGTTTTTATACATTTATCTAAACAATATTTTGTGAAATCTGCCACCTAACATATGATTACATTAGTTTTTATATAAATAATTAATAAATTAGCTTCCAATGGCTGATAATTTAAGAAAAAAAAATTAGTGTATAAATTTTTTCTATTATCAAAATTTAGTTATTGAAATAAATTAATAGAAACTAAAAAAGTATTTTCTAATTATATCTCAACTTTCTCACACTAACACTCTAAAATTTAAATTTAGATACCATGATAATATAGTGGCCTATTAACCACCACTCTTACATCCTCTTTCATTTTGTCTCTCAAAAATCTTTAAAATCCTACAAGACTAATATATATATATATATATATATATATATATATATATATATATATAGTCCCTGATTATTGAAATAAATATTTATTAAATATTTATACAAATATATTTTACTATACATAAAAAATAATACAATTTATGAGATATTTATTTAAAATAATAATAATACAATTTATGAGATATTTATTTAAAATAATAATAATTAATTAAAATAGTGAATAATAAAAAATTATGATAAATTTGTTTATAACTATATAAATTATTTTTAGATATTGTGATTTAATATAAATAAATATATTAAGTTTAGAGAATAATAAAATATGTGTGTCAAAAAGTATTTAAAATATAAATAAAGAATTGTAATAATTAAATGATATTATTTATTATTTTTTGATTTTTATTTTCAATAGAAAAGGAAATAAGTCAATTTAAACGGTCATCGGTCATCGGATAGATGATACACACAATTATTTTGAAGTTGTTATTGATATTTATAATTTAAAATCCTCCTACTTAATCAATTTAGTTTTATTAAATCAATTAAAATCATTTAAAATATTGTGAAATAATTTATATATTTTTTGTTTTACTGTAGAAGCATCTCTGTTTATAAATATGTGACCAGATATATATACATAGATTATGAGTATAAGTTAAAAATTAAGAAGTGGTTTACTTTTGGGTTAAATATGTGTTGGTCTCTTAAATTTTTTTACACATCGAAATTAGTCCCTCTCAAACCTATGACCTATTAGCTCTATTTAGTTCCCCTCAACCTTATAATTAAGGAATGAGTTTAGTCTTTTTAATTAAATTTGGGTAAATTTATTCAACGTTTTAAATCTGATTCTTAATAAATTATTTATTTATTAATTTATTTTTATTTATTTATTTTACGCATATACGTTTAATATAGTTTGTTATTTTGTAGTCTCTAGTTTTCTTTCAATATATTCCAAGCAAATTTCTATTTTTGTTTTGATTAAGAATTTCTTTTAAGAAATTTTTTTGAGACTAGTTTGGAAAACTCTGTCTAAGAAAGACTTGGTATTTAAGTTGTCCACTGTGACGCACCTCTCTTTCCTGGGAGTAGACCCAACGACATCTTAACTCATTTCTTTCTTGAAATCTTTCTCCAAAAC
>Ga0214543_1008241_pt1 | contig 17235 bp, 14 predicted proteins | sample CNSS2metaG_FD_160094 | JGI IMG/M metagenome (GOLD analysis project Ga0214543, IMG submission 160094) | Root nodule microbial communities from cowpea collected in UCLA plant growth center, Los Angeles, California, USA - CNSS2 | ecosystem: Host-associated > Plants > Roots > Nodule | place: USA... | reverse complement strand
ACACTATAGTGATGATTAATATATATATATATATATATATATATATATATATATATATATATATATATATGATAAATAATTACTTCTGCGTCTTATTCCTCAAAAGTTCTACCAACTCTTAAATTCTCGAAAAAGCAAAGCAAACCTTTTTTTGATTGATCTGAATCCCACTACCAAAGCCAAATTTTCTTTCATTAGAGTCCAAGACGTAAAAGGAATCAATCATTTCTCACACAACTCTATTTCTCAATAATTTGTACTGCACTTCAAAACAATCTCACACGTTCAAACACTAAAGTAGTTTACACAAAAGTTTAGTAATGGTGGCTTCATATATCATTAAATAAAATTTTTATAATCTATTTTAAATATTTAATTAAAATCATTTAAAAAATAACAATTAATACATCATTCAATTAAAAATAGAAAAAAATAATTTTATGAGAAGGGTAGGAAACAGTGTAAGATCCCTGTATGACCTCAACACATCAAGCCAAAAAATGTGCATCAACATGTAGAAAATGTGCATTAATATCTAATATTCTCTATGCAGAAAAAACCTAAATGCAAAAGGTTGTCCATTTTCTCTTCTATTTACCATCACCATCACACACACACACATGACAAGCACAAATGGGTGCCTAAAAATGATATTTTTAAAGGGATGTGCTCCACCAATCTCAAGAACATTGCCCACTGTTTTTTATTCATTGCACTCTTTCAAAAGGTGAATCTTTTTTTTCACATGTTTAAACTATATTGTCTAAGTTTGAGTTTTAAGTTAGAAACATTATATATAAATAGTAAATATTTATTTGATCAAAGATTGTAAATGAATTAAAAATATTATGAAAAAATTGTAGTGAATGAGTGGTTAAAATAAAAGTTTATAGGGTATAATTTGATGATTTGTAATAGTGTTGAAATAATAATAGCAGAAAAGATTATTAAAATAGTAGTATATATAAGTTGATTCCTATGTCTGGCATGAAGCTATAAATAATATGGTAAATGAATGAAGCACGCCTGAGTGACTGTGAGAGTCGGAACTGAGCTAAAATCTGTATAAAAGGATTCCTATTAAAGCGAAAAAGGGTTTCCATTTTCATTCAGCTAACACCAAATCTTCCATTTTCTCAAACCTTAAATAGAAAACGGAAGTTGTTCATTCTCGCACGGCACTTTTATGGTTACCAGCATCATTCACACAGAGAGGGAAGCATAGTTAAAAGGGAAAAATAACAGAATATTAAAGAGAGCAGAAGAGAGAGATTCATTTCTCTCTCTGTCTCTCTCTCCCTAAGACATTGTTGTACTTATTTCATAGCTGTTCTATCTTAATCATTATCTTCACCGTCACTGTCGTTGTCGTTCTCTGTATTCGCGAGGTGTTCTATTTATCTTCTCACCCAGGTGCGATATTCTTCAAAGGTTGTAGCTTTTCGAAGAGCTTGATCATCACAAGCGATTTCTGAGACCAACCCAGGTCATTTTTTTGTTGTTTTTTTTTTCTCTCTTTGTCTATCAGATTCTCGATTCCCATTTTTGTTGTCCCTTTCTGAATTTGGAATGTTTGAGAGCTGAGAGGTGCTGCTGCCTGTTGTTTTTTGTGTTTCCGTGTGATGTTCCTCTGTTTCTCTTCGGGTTCCGTGCTGACGAAATTATCTTTGTTTGCGCTACAATGTGTCTGCAGAATCTGCCACCAGATGGTGAAATGCCCTTTCTTCAATCACTCACGTTTCGATGACATCATCACAAGTTTAGAAACTTCTCAATTACCACCGACTCTCTTTTCTGAATCCACGTTTTGCTTCACACAACAACAATGGCCGTCGATGAAATTGGAATCTCGTCTCCAACGTTGTTTTCTTATTCTTCTTCTTCTTCTTCGGGATCGTTTGAGAGTCTTTGGAGTGCGATCCTTGGATTGCCTTGGGTGGAAGTGGTGGCAATCTGTGCCAACTTGACACTGTTTTTTGTGTTTGTGTTCGTTCTTTTGGTGAGGAGGGTGGTTGTGTGTTTAGGGGGTGGAGTTAGATTTGGTAAGGACAATGGAACTGGCAATGCCAGCCGCAGCCGTGATAGTGTTGATTTGGAAACACGTGACGTTCGGATTGGAACGTGGTTCAAGTTGTCGGTGTTGTCTTGTTTCTATGTTTTGTTGGTGCAAGTTTTTGTGTTGGGGTTTGATGGGTATGCCTTGATTAGAGAAAGGGATGGGGATTTGGGTTTGGCTCTTCTTTCTGTGCCTCTAGTGCAGGGTTTAGCTTGGGTTGCTTTGAGCTTCTCGGCTCTGCGGTGCAAGTTCAAGGCGCGTGAGAGGTTTCCAATTTTGGTCAGAGTTTGGTGGTTTGTGTTGTTTGTTGTTTGTTTGTGTGGTTTGTATGTTGATGGGAGAGGGGTTTGGATGGAAGGTTCCCAGCACCTGCGTTCTCATGTTGTGGCGAATTTTGCTGTCACTCCTGCTCTAGGGTTTTTGTGTATTGTTGCAATTAGGGGTGTTACTGGTATAAAGGTATGTAGGACTTCTGATGAGCAACAACCATTGCTTGTTGAGGAAGAACCGGGGTGTCTTAAGGTTACTCCCTATAATGATGCTGGACTTTTTAGCTTGGCCACTTTGTCTTGGTTGAATCCCCTTCTCTCCATTGGGGCAAAAAGGCCTCTTGAGCTTAAGGACATTCCCCTTGTTGCACCTAATGACCGATCCAAAACAAACTATAAGCTTTTGAATTCTAATTGGGAGAAATTGAAGGCAGAAAGCACATCCGAACAGCCTTCCTTAGCTTGGGCGCTTCTCAAGTCATTTTGGAAGGAGGCGGCTTGTAATGCCATATTTGCTGGTGTAACCACTCTTGTTTCGTACGTTGGTCCATACATGATAAGTTATTTTGTTGATTTCTTAGTTGGCAAAGAGATTTTCCCACACGAGGGGTATGTTCTTGCAGGGATATTCTTTGCGGCTAAGCTTGTGGAGACCATGACTACTAGGCAGTGGTATCTGGGGGTGGACATCATGGGTATGCATGTTAGGTCGGCTCTAACTGCAATGGTATATCGAAAGGGTTTAAGGATATCAAGCTTGGCCAAGCAAAGTCACACAAGTGGGGAAATTGTTAACTACATGGCTATTGATGTCCAGAGGGTTGGGGACTACTCTTGGTATCTCCATGACATGTGGATGCTTCCTCTCCAGATTGTTCTTGCCCTGGCAATTTTGTATAAGAATGTTGGAATTGCCTCTATTGCGACGCTGATTGCTACAATAATTTCCATTGTCGTCACTGTTCCTGTGGCCAGGATCCAAGAAGATTATCAAGACAGATTAATGGCTGCTAAGGATGAAAGGATGAGAAAAACATCCGAGTGCCTGAGGAATATGAGGATTCTCAAACTTCAAGCTTGGGAAGACAGATATAGAGTCAAACTGGAGGATATGCGTGGAGTAGAATTCAAGTGGCTTCGGAAAGCCCTCTATTCTCAGGCTTTCATAACTTTTATATTCTGGAGCTCTCCGATTTTTGTTTCAGCAGTTACTTTTGCTACTTCCATATTGTTGGGTGGTCAGCTGACAGCTGGAGGTGTACTTTCTGCTCTGGCTACTTTCAGGATCCTGCAAGAACCTTTGAGGAATTTTCCAGACTTGGTGTCAACAATGGCTCAAACAAAAGTTTCTCTTGATCGGTTATCTGGCTTCCTTCTGGAGGAAGAATTGCAGGAAGATGCAACTATTGCCTTGCCACAAGGCATCACTAACATTGCTATAGAAATTAAGGATGGTGTCTTCTGTTGGGACCTTTCATCTTCTAGACCTACTCTATCAGGGATAAGTATGAAAGTTGAAAAAGGGATGCGTGTGGCTGTTTGTGGCATGGTTGGTGCTGGGAAATCAAGCTTTCTGTCTTGCATCCTTGGAGAAATTCCTAAGACTTCTGGGGAAGTATGTTGGTGCCCTTAAGCTTTTGATTCCCTCTTTATTCTATTAATCTGTCCGTTGACATTTTAATCTTTGTAATTTTTAATACTTTTTACAAAATGCATTCATTTATTTTTCAGGTCAGAGTGTGTGGATCTTCTGCATATGTCTCCCAATCAGCATGGATACAATCAGGAACTATAGAAGAAAATATCCTCTTTGGAAGCCCAATGGACAAAGCAAAGTACAAGAATGTTCTTCAAGCTTGTTCACTGAAAAAGGACCTAGAACTTTTCTCACACGGTGATCAGACAATTATCGGTGATAGAGGTATAAATCTGAGTGGTGGCCAGAAGCAGCGGGTTCAGCTTGCACGAGCACTCTACCAGGATGCTGATATTTATCTTCTTGATGATCCCTTCAGTGCAGTTGACGCTCACACTGGATCTGACTTGTTCAGGGTTAGTTTTCCTTAGCATGGAGTTGATAGTACTTTTTAAAATTGTGGATATGACATAACCTTTCACATGGTACCGCAGGATTATATATTGACAGCACTAGCAGATAAAACAGTCATTTATGTGACCCATCAAGTTGAATTTCTTCCCGCTGCTGATTTGATACTGGTATGGCTGTGTTGTACTGTTTTTTCGTGCGCATTCGGGCATTATGCAATAAGAGGCCAAGTTTATGATAATGCTTTATTTCACACTTTAATTTTGGATTGTGTATTCCCTGCATGATGCACGATTCAGGGATTCAGGGATTGTCAAAGTGAGGTTTTCCTCTTGATGTGCTGTTTGCATTTTAGTTCTCTCTTAATATTACATGAAGTCAGTTTGTACACCTACTCGTTTTTTTGTAGAAGGAATATTTAGCAAGTTGTATGTTTTTGGTGTTTTTAAACCAAAGACAAGTCATAACTTGCTAACAAATTTCTTCTAAAAAATAACATGTGTGTGTATATATAGGGTAAAATCCATTGACACTAGGAATAATTAAATATCCTCCACTGATGCAATTAAATTCCATGACCGAAGTTATTATTTTACTTAAAAAAAAAATAACAATCTGACTCACTCGACCTTCTTTTATTGCGTCCTTCAAAATTTGATGACCTTGTTTCCCTTTTCTGAAATATTTGGACCCCTTTTCCCTTTTTGATACATTAATAAAACCCTTTTGTGGTTGTTCTTGTTTGTTCGTGATTTGAAGTACTTCAATCAAGTTTTCTATTGTGAGCCAATTGGTTTCCATACCTGTCCAACTTATGTTATCTCTAACCTATAACCAATCCGATGAGTTGTTACGTTCACATTCAACATCAAATTTACAATAGCAAAAGCTTTGACATTTCAAGAAAGGATGGTTTCAGTATTATAATAAAATCCTTCATAACAAAGTGCACTGGACCCCTCTTTTCTACACACATCACATTTTTCTGTAATTTCTCATATCGTATAATTATGGGAGTGCCCCATTGCAACTAGTGCAATTAGCGCCTGGAAGCTTTTTATAGGAAGAATCCTATTCAAATGTTTCATGTTATATGAAATTTCTGTTTTTTTCTAAATTATGTGATGATGTTAAGATGATTTTTTCTAAATTTAAATTTCTATTCTTGAAGGTGCTTAAAGAAGGCAGCATCATACAGGCAGGAAAGTATGACGAACTTTTACAAGCAGGAACAGATTTTAATACTCTGGTTTCAGCCCATCATGAAGCCATAGAGGCTATGGATATCCCTGCTCACTCCTCTGAAGATTCAGATGAAAATTTATCTCTGGAGGCATCTGTTATGACCAGTAAGAAATCCATATGTTCTGCAAATGATATAGACAATTTGGCCAAGGAAGTACAAGAAGGAGCGTCTACTTCAGATCAAAAAGCAATTAAGGAGAAGAAGAAAGCAAAGAGATCGAGAAAGAAACAGCTTGTTCAGGAAGAAGAGAGGATTAGAGGTAGAGTCAGCATGAAGGTCTACTTGTCATACATGGCAGCCGCATATAAAGGCTTGTTAATTCCTCTCATAATCATTGCACAAGCATTGTTTCAGTTCCTTCAGATTGCTAGCAATTGGTGGATGGCTTGGGCTAACCCTCAAACAGAAGGAGACCTGCCCAAAGTAACTCCCTCAGTTCTTCTTCTTGTATACATGGCCCTTGCTTTTGGCAGCTCATGGTTTATATTTGTAAGGGCTGTTCTGGTGGCTACATTTGGCCTTGCAGCTGCACAGAAGCTATTTTTGAAAATGCTTAGAAGTGTTTTCCATGCACCAATGTCTTTCTTTGACTCTACACCAGCTGGAAGGATCTTGAATAGGGTAGGTTCTCTTTTTGTCGTCTTCTTCTATTTTTTTTTATCATATCTGTATCTGCATGGTGTAGATAATTATAATGTGTCACCTGTATCCCACCAGGTATCAATTGATCAAAGTGTTGTGGATCTTGACATTCCTTTTAGACTTGGCGGGTTTGCTTCAACAACAATACAACTTATTGGTATTGTTGGGGTAATGACAGAAGTTACATGGCAAGTTTTACTGTTAGTTGTCCCAATGGCTGTTGCTTGTTTGTGGATGCAGGTAATTAGAATTTCTCCAGCTTAAAATCTTTCTAACTGCCCTTTCAAAATATTCGCATAAAAGAAGAAAACTGCTTTCATTGGGAGAAAAAGTGAAAATTTTATTCCGGAGTAAAAGAAAGGATACATTTGGCAAAAAGTTCTAGTAATCTTCCAATCTGATTGCATTATTTAAATGTTTGTATATCACCCCATGTTTTAATTTAGTCTAGCCAACAACCAAATGTATTGCAGAAATACTACATGGCATCCTCCAGGGAATTGGTTCGTATTGTTAGCATCCAGAAGTCTCCAATTATACATCTTTTTGGTGAGTCAATTGCTGGAGCATCCACCATCAGAGGTTTTGGACAAGAAAAAAGGTTCATGAAGCGGAACCTCTATCTTCTTGATTGTTTTGCACGACCATTCTTCTGTAGTCTTTCTGCAATTGAGTGGCTTTGCCTGCGGATGGAGTTATTGTCAACCTTTGTATTTGCTTTCTGCATGGTATTGCTTGTGAGTTTTCCTCGAGGAAGTATAGACCCCAGTAAGTGCTTTTAGAAAATAGATTTACTTTCACAAGTGCTGGTTATACAGGATGCTGAATGCGATAATGGAATATATTCTGTTCTAATTGCTGTTACCTTTTCTCTATAGGCATGGCTGGACTTGCTGTGACATATGGCCTAAATTTAAATGCACGCTTATCACGGTGGATACTCAGCTTTTGCAAACTTGAAAATAAAATTATATCCATTGAGAGAATATATCAGTACAGCCAAATTCCTAGCGAAGCACCCACTATAATTGAAGATTCTCGCCCTCCATCCTCATGGCCTGAAAATGGGACAATCGAAATAATTGATTTGAAGGTTCCATGCTTAGCTTCACATTTATGCTTTTTGTCTTCTTTTTTTTTTTCTAGTCAAATATTTATGGTTTATTTCTTGATGAATCTCGTATGATGTCTCTTTATGTACATTATCTAATCCTAGTTGTTAGCCATGTTACATTGATATCTTTATTATGATTTTGTGCTGCAACTGGCTTTGTCCCATCACGAGTACTGCATCTCCACTCCTCTTATCCTTACTCTGTGTCTCTTGAAGGTCCGTTACAAGGAGAACCTTCCTTTGGTGCTTCATGGAGTAACATGCACATTTCCTGGTGGAAAGAAGATCGGAATAGTTGGACGAACTGGCAGTGGAAAATCTACTTTAATTCAGGCACTATTTCGATTGATTGAACCAACAAGTGGAAGTATCCTTATTGACAACATCAATATTTCAGATATTGGCCTTCATGATCTTCGAGGCCATCTCAGTATCATCCCACAAGATCCAACTTTATTCGAAGGTACTATCAGAGGCAATCTTGATCCTCTTGAGGAGCACTCAGATAAAGAGATTTGGGAGGTTGGTATTATTTCATAACTCCACGTTTTTATTGCACAGCTTGTACTATCTGTTTAGAAAACTGCTTATAAAGTTTACTTGTATTCAGTTTTGGATATCTATGTATAGTAACATTCAAATTATAGTAAGACAAATGGAAATATTGTTAGCAAGGCAGGACTAAGGAATAACACGGAGTTCAGGATATACAAGCAAAGAGATCAAACATAAAATAGATATTGACAAAGGGGGAAAATGAGAACATGAAGTCAATAATATAAAGAAAAAATCTTCAATATTTGGTTTAGAAGTAATATATGTATAAACTTCTTTAAACACCCCCACCAAAAACAAACCAAGAAGAGCCTCCACTATTGTCATACCTAACAAACTTCCTCCACATATGTACCTTCCGTGGATAAGGTAGAAAACTCACCACATATGCCAAAAGTAACCCTCCATTCGAGCTAAATGTGGTATGCAAAAGAAACTTGGGACTAATCAAACTTGGGTACTCTTAGGTTTTTAAGAGGAGAGACACCAGGAGATTCGATACTCAATGAGTTGTGAACAAGCCTATATAAATGATCAGGACACCACTTTCAATCCAAAATCTTAAAAAAATGGATTTATGAGTCCTTCTACTTACATTCTACTCATCTTTCTCATTTTTTTCCAATGTAAGACTTCCAATTCACCTTGAACTCTTAACATGTACTTAATTACTTGTCCTTGACTGACAAGTAATTTCAGAGCCTAATTTGAAAGATCTTTTGTTTTAGGCTGATTAATATCACACTCCAAATCCAATAAACCACTTTATACCTTCACTCCTAAGCAAAACTCAGTATAAGAAAATAGATCAATAATTTTTTTATTTTTGAAAATTATGGCTGTTCGAATAGAACTTTGTGCGTTATGCGATCATTGGGTTTTAATTTTTCTCAGGCACTTGACAAGTCTCAGCTTGGAGAGGTTATCCGTGACAAAGGACAACAGCTCGATACACCAGGTAGGTGACCAAAAGACATATGAAAAGTCACAGTATCCTTCCTTCCTTACCCCTTAAAAAGAAAAAGAAAGTGTTCAGTCACAAGTAGCCAACTTAACAAATTCTTTGAAATCTGCAGTTCTAGAAAATGGAGATAATTGGAGTGTAGGACAGCGACAACTTGTTGCTCTGGGCCGAGCACTGCTGCAGCAGTCAAGAATACTTGTACTGGATGAAGCAACGGCATCAGTTGATACCACCACAGATAATCTAATTCAGAAGATTATCCGAAGTGAGTTCAAGGCCTGCACTGTGTGCACTATTGCACATCGTATACCTACTGTCATCGACAGTGATCAAGTTCTTGTGCTAAGTGATGGTGCGTATAAAAGCATATTGATGCCTTATTCTTCTCTATTTATATATAAAATTACATCATGGTTTTTTAGTGTGTGCTTCTGAAGTTACCCTTTGGATACTTTTTCAGGTCGAGTTGCAGAGTTTGACACTCCTACAAGACTATTAGAGGACAAGTCTTCCATGTTTCTGAAGTTGGTGACTGAGTATTCATCACGTTCGAGTGGAATACCAGAATTTTAGATGAAATGGAATGTGTTAATGGTTTCTTAATGTGGTGTCTTAAGACAGTTGAAAAGCTGAAGCAGGAAGTGATGCCACATTGCATGCCACTGTTGCATTCGGGGCATGCATAGCCACGACGAGATGGAAACAAACAAAATAAAAAGGAGAGGTTTGTGCCTCATCAATCAAGCATCCCACTGCCAGAAATTTGTTTGATTCTTCCCCTTAGAATTGAGAAATTCATGCATGGTTAGCATGCTTTGTAACACACAATAAGAGTATCTGTGATTACAGGAAAGCAACGAAGTAGTTTGTAGAATGAGGCACTAGGATCTTGCACTGATAGAGAGAAGTGTAGAGTTTAATCTAGTTTTGTGTATTCCACAATTTTCTTGTAGCCAAGTTTAGAATTAAGCTCGTATCCATCTCCTCCCTAAATGTTATAGTAGTTGTCTTTTATAAAATGTTTCTTAATTTTCTTTGTTTTTCTCAATTTTTGTTACTAATATAGTAGTTTCATATACTTTTTCGTGTACCCTCTCAATTCTTCCACATGCCCATTTTATCTTCCATAAAAGTGACTTTTCGTGTTACATGTTTCAAACAAAAACACTTTGAAAAATTTTCAGAATTTTTAGAATAAGATTTTCAAAACAGAATTTTCGGAATGTATTCTAGAATAAGTTTTCTAGAATGAGATTTTCCAATGTATTTTTACATGAAATATGTTTTGGAAAAAAAAAAATCGAAATATATATTTCGAGAAAAACTTTTCAGAGCAAGTCTTTTCCATGTTTTCTGTATATCTTCCTTTACAGCGTTTTACTTGGTATGATTCAATCGTGGCCTAATTAGCCATAAACTAATATACCTTTTTTTTATATTATATACTATATTAAGAAATAACTTCCACAAACTTTTTAATTATCACTCTGCATGACAAAAAAGCTAATTATTAGAGATTCAACCCTAGTAGTATTTTATACATGAGTCTCTCTCTAGCGTGTCATTCGGCCCTTATTTGACTTAATAATTTTAAATGGTTGAAATTATTTGGGTATTGCTTCCTCCATTCCATCAATTTCATCTTGCACCCTATCAATATTTTAAAATAACTATTTTATCTTTGTAAAACTGACTTCCAGATTATTAATTCTGGAGTAGAATTTCCGGAATTTACGAAATAATATTCAGACCAAAATTTTTGAGATGAGATTTTCAAAATAAAATTTTTAGAATGTATGAAATACATTTCGGAACATATTTTTCGGAATACGCTTTTTGAAACATGTTTTTGGGAATATGATTGCTGGAACAAAGTTTTCAGAACATATATAATATATTTCGAAATGAACTTTTCCAAAACACTCCAAGTTTCGAAAAAGAAAAAAAAATCTAGAACACGTGAAATGCTTTTCAGAAAAAAAAAATCCATGAAATTTTCCTCGTGGTGTGAGTGCAGAAAGAAATTTAATAGATTGCATGAAGCAATTGCCATTATTTACCCGTCAATATTCGCTAGTTTGTATGCTGTAGGTTGTTCCCAGGTGTTACTTCTTTCACCCTATCAATTTTCTTTCTGCACCGCATCAAAGGTTTCAGAAAAAGTTTTCCAAAATAGGAGTGAGTAAGTGTCTTCTAGAAAAGTGAGTGAGTGTCTTTCGGAAAAATCTTTTCAGAAGTGATTTAATGGGTTCTGGAAAATTAAATCCGAAATGATGAAATGCAGGAAGAAATTTGATGGGATGCAGGAAGTAACCATCGTTGTTGCATTAGTAATTTTCTGCTCAATTGTTCCTGTCCAACAATAGTTCATACTGGGATTTTTTCCTAAAAACACATTTTTTATGTTAATTTTTCAAAGTGTGTAAATCTCTATAAATTAAATTTAAAAATAGAATACCAAAATAATTACGATTCAAAATAATTACGATTGAGTGCTTTTCATTAGACAAAAAATTATAGTCATTAGTTAAGACATAACTCTTTTTACTTAAGAGTGTAACACTTTAAATCTTTCGATTGTGACCTGACTCACTTGGTTTTCGTCACAGGACAATTAATGTCACATGCATTAATCTTCCTAAACAATTGTCCTACTAGGAATCTCACTTGAATTGTGACCCAACCCACTTAATCTTAACTATGCAACCCATAAAAAAAATTATTTTCTTGAAATGGATGAAATTTCAAAGCACCCCAAACAAACCAGAATATCATAAGCAAGATTCTTGTTATTGTCCACTTAGAGTGTGGTTCAAGTAATTCCAGGTTCCTTGAGCAATAGGAAACCTTTGAATCCAATCTTAAACATTGAGAAAACTGAAAAATCATATTCCCCATAGCAGCAAGAGGTGCCTCATTCTCACACTCTTCAACTACTCATGACTCTTTCATGGACTCAAACTTCAAGAACGACTCCTTTGAATACATCAACTTGGATGGCAAAAACGTTGGTGCCACGATGCACATTCATCACAGAACCACAAAGGTCGACCCAAAGGATTGTTGTTGCATCAACATTTACGTCAACAACAATGTTCAAGGTGTCTCAAATTCGGTGTTGCACGGTAGCGAGGTAAGGATGCGAGATCCAGGAATTAGTTTATACTTTGAAAACTTTAAGGTTGAGAGAGGAACTCCCACATCGTCCAAGAATTTTTTCTGGCGCAACAGATTTGGATTTTGGCTTTGCATACTAACTTTGTTGGCTCTTATGTTTCTCTTGGTGCTTCTATTCTCAACTAGATTCATCATCATTGTGTTCTAACTAAACTATGTATGCTATATATTCATCTTGAGGTGTTGGATTTTTTTGGGGCATTATATGGCAATGCTAATCATGTGTTCATGCTTGACTTCATCTTATGGTTGTGTTGTTGCTTTCATGTATGTGAAGGTCAACTTTAAGAATGTTGGAAATCATAATTAACAAATTCTGCATGCCACTTTCCTTGGGGTTCTAGATTTGTTTATAAGGCCTGCATTGGATCAACACAACTGGAGTTATTATTACTATTATTTATTATTATATTATTATTATTATTATTTTATATACATCTATTAAAAATGGTGTAAAAATGGTGTATGATGAATATTTTGTTATTAAAAATAGTCGATGTATACGGTAAGCATTAAATGTTTGGTTAGTGGTATCCCACTGGAAGATGAAGATTCGTGGTTGATGAATGCGCGTAATTCACAACCACAACTGTGTAAACTCGAAAAGACATAAACATGATCATAAATGTGGTTTTCAAGGGTCTTTCTCCACCCCACCACCAAAATAAGAAATAAGTAAATTAAAATTCAGTCACTTTATGGACTAAATCAAATACTCATAATATTTTAGTTTTTTTTTTTAGGCACAGTACGAACTTTTGTTTTCTCTCTTTTACCGAACAAAATTATAATTGTGGGCGCAATTAAAGGCCTCATTAGTTGACGTGTGTCACTTTTGATGTGTCTTTTAATGTTTGGAACAATGTGTTGTGGGGAGTGATTAGTGGAGTGAGTGACCTTAACCTAATAATTTCTGAGAAGTGATTGTGACGGCTTTTTCTCTTTTTGAGAATTTGTCATGAAAACTTTTTGCTGTCTACGAATATTAAACCATTAATAAATTTTAATGTAATTAACCTTTTTCTTTAATATATGTGAAATATTGTTTTCTTTTACATATCTAATATTAACGTGTAAATTTGACCAAAAGTTTATAGATGGTCTTGGCCCATCTTTTATTAGGTCTTTTTTATTACTTATTATATCTACAATAATAAAGATGATATTTCTATCTTGTTATTGAGTTATAGTCTCGTACTATTACTTATTTTTTATTTTATAAATGTTCTATAATTAAAATTATGAGTGCTAAAATTATTTTTCTGTTTAAAGAAGAAATATGAGATAGAAAAAATGAAAAATAGGTAAAATAAGTGAAAATAAAGTAAAAATAAAACGTATTTAGTTATAAAGAAATAAAAAAGTCAAGAAAATATAAAATAACAAATAAATAGTATAATATAATGTAATAAAATTTTACAATTTTCAATTTATTCTCTCTTTTTTTACACTTTTCAAACCTACGAATTTTTTTTATCCTTTTTTTTCTATACGCATGTAGCAACTACTACATGTCAAAACTTATTTTTGTGTTTGTCATCTTTCCATTTGTACATTAATCAATCAGTAAAATTATGAATTCTAATAAACTGTTAAAATGTATTGGAATTTAAAGTTTTACACTTTACAAAATTAAATTCTAATAATCAAAAAATAAAATTTTTAAACAACATAAAAAATCCAAACTTGGAAGCCTCCTATATTTAACCAAAATACTAAATAAGTTATATAAAAGTTAAAACTTAGTAAGGTGGTTTTTTTTGGGTATGTAACTTGTAATAATAGACAATGAAGTTTTCTAATAATATAATACGTTTTAATAAATTTTCTTGAAAACAATTTAATAGTGATTCAAAGTCTTAAAGTAAAAAAATAGTTAAATACTATATAAGATAAAAGATTAATAAATTTATTATTTTAAAATTTTAAATTAAAAATGATATTAAATATATATATATATATATATATATATATATATATATATATATATATATATATATATAACTACAATCTTTCTATGACTATAGAATTGATGATTCAGGATGATTGACACAGAACTCATATGATAAAATAACCCATCAATCTTGTAGATTAGTATATCGGTGTATATTTTTAAGATTGATAATAATTTAAAAATAATGAGAACTCTATCGTTTTAATATTAAAAGAATTTAAAACGAATTTTATTATTTTAATACATATAATTTCAATAAAAACTGATTCTCGATAGTTCTCTGAACAAATAACTAAAAAAGAGAAAAAAAGAACTTACTGCGAGTATTAATAATAAAATTTCACTTCTACTCTTTAAGTATTTTCAGTTTCTTACCTTAAATAGTAAAATCAAAATATATTTTCCAGGATCCGATTCTCTCCTGTTATCATTCCAAACGGTAGAATAAAATAAAATGAACATTTTTTTTTTCTATATTCTTTCTCCTAGATTTCGACTCTTTTAAGATGACGGAAAAACAAGCCGGCGATTACTTCTTATTTTTTCAATTTTTTTACTTGTCGTTAACTAATTAATTATATTTATATTTTTTATCAACCCAGCTCTAACGTTTTCACGGTGGAAAGTTGTTCCAACGATAGTAACAAAATATAAGTGTAAAAGACAAAAGTTAAGTTTTCCATTTAAAAATGAGCCCAAGAGAGTGTGTTGAATCATGATTTGAATCCAACAGTACAAGTTCGTGGCTCATGGCTACAAGAGATACTATATAGAGTCATTAATATTTCCATAATTACAATTATTATTAACTCAACCAGTAGTAATTACAACTACCACCCAATAATTGATTTTAAAAGTAATTAACCAGCTATTTCTTTTTAATCAATCATCACTTGTTAATTAAATATATATCGGTAATAATTAAAAAATAAAAATAGTAAAGAGAGAGTAAATAGTTTTGGAGAAACCGACACGTGACGGAGGTGTGTGTTAGAGGAACATAACAAGGCACCGACACGCGACAGTTGCCACCAGCGCACGTTGCTGATCTCCAAACTCCGTTTCTTCAAACTCTGCACTTTTTTTTTTCCTTTCATCTCAATCCGCCACACCCATCGTCGAATCTTCATTCCTCAATCCTCTGATTTCATCAACATTCACATTCCTTATCCTCCTTAGGGTTTCGATGAGCCGCCGGAGTTCCATCGGAATCGGATTCGGAGTCCAATGAGACGGCGCCCCGTGGCGGCCATTCTCCCCGACCAGATGGAGAAACCCTCCACCAGGAACCCTAATTCCCGCCTCTGCTTCCTCGCAGCACTCTCTGCATTCTTCTGGTTCCTCCTCCTCTACTTCCACTTCGCCGTTCTCGGAAACCAATCCCCCAAACTAACCCCTATCACCGTCACCTTTCAGCAACCTCGCAAAAGCCTCGACTCCCAAACCCTAATCGAAGCCCCTCCGCCACCCTCCTTTCCCTTCGCACGCGCCCTCCAGACCGCCCTCAACAAGTCCGACAGCTGTGGAGGGCGCTACATCTACGTCCACGACCTCCCCTCCCGCTTCAACGAGGACATGTTGAAGAAGTGCAGAACGCTTTCGCTTTGGACCAACATGTGCAAGTTCACCACCAACGCCGGCCTCGGCCCCCCCTTGGAAAACGTTAAGGGCGTCTTCTCTGACACCGGCTGGTACGCTACCAATCAGTTCGCCGTTGACGTCATCTTCAGCAACCGGATGAAGCAGTACGACTGCCTCACCCGCGACCCTTCCCTTGCCGCCGCGTTCTTCGTCCCCTTCTACGCCGGCTTCGACATCGCGCGCTACCTCTGGGGCTATAACATATCCGTCAGAGACTCTGCGTCGCTTGATCTCGTTGATTGGCTCGTGAGGAGGCCCGAGTGGAAGATCATGAACGGGAGGGACCATTTTCTCGTGGCGGGGAGGATCACGTGGGATTTTAGAAGACTCTCTGAGGAAGAATCGGATTGGGGGAACAAGCTTTTGTTTCTACCTGCGGCGCGGAACATGTCCATGCTTGTGGTGGAGTCGAGTCCCTGGAATGCGAATGATTTCGGGATTCCTTATCCCACTTATTTTCACCCTGCTAAGGATGATGATGTGTTCATTTGGCAGGAGAGGATGCGGAGGTTGGACAGGAAGTGGTTGTTTTCTTTCGCCGGGGCTCCGCGGCCGGATAACCCGAAATCGATTCGGGGGCAGATTATTGATCAGTGTAAGAGATCCAAGGTGGGGAAGTTGTTGGAGTGTGATTTTGGGGAGAGTAAGTGTCATTCCCCCAGCAGCATAATGCAGATGTTTCAAGGGTCACTTTTCTGCCTTCAGCCTCAAGGGGATTCCTATACCCGACGATCTGCTTTTGATTCAATGCTAGCTGGGTGTATACCTGTGTTTTTTCATCCGGGTTCGGCTTACACTCAATACACTTGGCATCTTCCCAAGAATTATACTAAGTACTCGGTGTTCATTCCGGAGGACGATATTCGGAAGAGGAATGTCAGTATAGAAGAGAGGCTTAGACAGATTCCCGAGGAGGAAGTGAGGATCATGAGAGAGGAGGTCATTAGTTTGATCCCCAGATTGGTGTACGCGGATCCTCGATCCAAACTCGAGACCCTTAAGGATGCGTTTGATGTTTCAGTGCAGGCTGTGATTGACAAGGTTACCAATTTGAGGAAGGACATCATGGAAGGTCGCACCGATGATAATTTCATTGAGGAGAATAGTTGGAAGTATGCGTTGTTGGATGAGGGACAGCGCGAGGTTGGACCTCATGAATGGGATCCCTTCTTTTCTAAACCTAAGGATGGAAATGCGGAATCCAGTGATTTGTCTTCCGAGGCTGCAAAAAATTCTTGGAAAAATGAGCAAAGGGATACTTCTTGATTCGGGCAGGGGAGGTAAAAATTGCATCTGTAGGTTCTTAGATGTGTTTTATTACTGACTCAAACGGTTTCCCTGAATTAGGGAAGAATCAAAGCTATAAAATAATTGCTGGGTTGTTACTACGATCTTACTCCAGAGCATGTACCTGAGTTTACTGAGCAGGCTTTCTCGTTGAAAACCACTAGCATTGAGAGATATTCCCTGCTTTCTACAGTTTTGTTATATAGATTTTTTTTTTCAGATATCTGTCTTATGTATTCCTAGATGTATTTTCCTAAATTAATAATTTCTTTGTTACTATATA
>Ga0214543_1008239_pt1 | contig 17236 bp, 13 predicted proteins | sample CNSS2metaG_FD_160094 | JGI IMG/M metagenome (GOLD analysis project Ga0214543, IMG submission 160094) | Root nodule microbial communities from cowpea collected in UCLA plant growth center, Los Angeles, California, USA - CNSS2 | ecosystem: Host-associated > Plants > Roots > Nodule | place: USA... | reverse complement strand
AAGTTCATTGGAGTAGTCGGTCTCGACCGGCTACTTGCCTAGATGGCTTATGTTGGTGATGTCCGGGTACTAGGTGGTTTCGATATGCACACTGTTTACTTGGTTGAGTTTGGCTAGGTACGGTACAACACCCAATGCAGATGTAAAATATTTTTACGCTAATTTCACCCCTAAAATATTTTTTCACCCATTTGACACCTAAATTATTTTTGCACCTAATTGACTCCTATAATATTTTTACACCCATTTGAGACGTAAAATATTTTTGCACTCATTTCACATCTATAAATTTTTTACTCCCATTTGACACCTAAAATATTTTTACAGTTATTGGACACCTATAAGATTTTTACACCCTTTTGACACCTATAATTTTTTTACACCTATTTGACACCTGAAATATTTTTACACCCATTTGACACCAATAAGTTTTCTACACCTATTTTTATACACCCATTTGACACCTTAATTTTTTTTACTACCATTTGTCACCTAAAATATTTTTACACCTCTTTGAGTCCCATAATATTTTTACTACCATTTGTCACCTAATTTTTTTTTCCCATCTAACACCTAAATTTTTTTTACTACTATTTGACACCTAAAATATTTTTACACTCATTGGACACCTATAATATTCTTACACCCATTTGACACCTATAAGTTTTTTACACCCATTTGAAACCTAAAATATGTGTACACCCATTTGGTTCCTAAACTTTTTTTTCTCCCATTTGACACCTAAAATATTTTTACAGCCATTTGACACTTGTAACTTTTTTACTCGCATTTGACACCTAAAATTTCCTTTCACCCATTTGACTCCTAAATTTTTTTTAGTCCCTTTTCACACCTAAAATCTTCATTCACCAATTTGACACCTATATTTTTTTTACTCCAAATTCACATCTAAAATTTTTTTACTCCAATTTGACGGCTAAAATATTTTTACACCCATTTGACATCTGTAAAATTTTTCTCCAATTTGACACCCTAAATTTCTTTTCACCCATTTGTAACCTAAACGTTTTTGCTCCCATTTGACATCCAAAATTATTTTTCACACATTTGACACCTATAATATTTTCACACCCATTTGAGACCTATAATTATTTTACTCCCATTTGACACCTCAAATATTTTTACACTTATTTGACACCTAAAATACTTTTACACCCATTTGCAACCTATTTTTTTTTACTACCATTTGACACGTAAAATATTTTTACGCCAATTTCGCTCCTAAAATATTTTTTCACCCATTTGACAGCTTAATTTTTTATACAACCATTTGACACTTAAATTATTTTTACATTCATTTGACACCTATATTATTTTTACAGCCATTTGACACCTATATTTTTTTACTCACATTTCACACCAAAAAGTTTCTTACACCCATTTGAGATGTAAAATATTTTTTCACCCATTTGACATTTATAATTTTGTTACTCCCATTACACTCCTAAAATATTTTTTCACCCCTTTGACACGTAAAATTCTTTTACACCCATTAGACACCTAAAACATTTTATTCGGATTGGACACCTAAAATATTTTTACATTCATGTGAGATAAAATAATTTTACACCCATTTGAGACCAAAATTTCTTTTACTATCATTTGACACCTAAAATATTTGTACATATATTTTCCTTCTATAACGTTTTTACTCCTATTTGACACCTAAAATAATTTTACACTCATTGGACACCAATAATATTTTTACACCCATTTGACACCTATAAGTTTTTTACACCCATTGGACACCAAAAATATTTTTAGACCCCTTTGACACCTAAAAGCTTTTTACTCCCATTTGACTCCTAAATTTATTTTACTACCATTTGAGACCAAAAATATTTTTACACCTATTTGACTCCTATAATAATTTTACTTCATTTTGGCACCCAAAATTTTCTTTCACCAATTTCACATCTATATTTTTTTTAATCCAAATTGACACCTAAAATTTTTTTACTCCCATTGGACACCTGAAATATTTTTACACCCATTTCACACCTATAAGTTTTTTACACCCATTTGAAACCTCAAATAATTATACACCCATTTGACACCTAAACTTTTTTTAGTCCCATTTGACACCTAAATTTTTTTTTACCACCATTTGACACCTAAAATATTTTTACACCTATTTGACTTTTATAATATTTTTACTTGCATTTGACACCTTAAATATTTTTACAGCCATTTGACACCTGTAACTTTTTTACTCTCATTTGACACCTAAAATTCTTTTTCACCCATTTAACTCCTAAATATTTTTTACTCCCTTTTGACACCTAAAATTTCCTTTCACCAATTTCACACCAATATTTTTTTTACTCTAAATTCACATCTAAAATATTTTATACCAATTTGACACCTAAAATATTTTTACACCCATTTGACACCTGTAATATTTTTCTACAATTTGACACCTAAAATTTCTTTTCACCCAATTCTAACATAATATTTTTTTACTCCCATTTTATATCCAAAATTATTTTTAACCCATTTGATACCTATATTTTTTTACTCCCATTTGACACCTAATATTTTTTTACACCCATTTGAGATGTAAAATATTTTTACACCCATTTGACATCTATAACTTTTTTACTCCCATTTGACACCTAAAATATTTTTACACTCATTTGACACCTAAACTACTTTTACATCTATTTTCAACCTATAATTTATTTACACCCAATTGAAACGTACATTATTTTTACGTTAATTTCACCCTTAAAATAATTTTAAACCTCTAAAATAAATTTTCACCCATTTGAAACCTAATTTACTTTTACTACCACTTGAGACCTAAATTATTTTTACACCTATTTGACTCCTATAATATTTTTACACCAAAAATATGTTTTCACCCATTTGACACCTATAATATTTTTTCACCGATTGGACACCTATAATATTTTTACAACCATTTGACACATATAAGTTTTCTCAATTTTCACCTCTAAAATAATTTTTCACCCATTTGAAACCTGATTTTCTTTTGCTACCATTTGACACCTAAATTATTTTTACACCTATTTGACTCCTATAATATTTTTACTACCATTTGACACCTAAAATATTTTTACGCTAATTTCGCTCCTAGAATATTTTTTCACCCATTTGACAGCTAATATTTTTTTACAACCATTTGACACCTAAAATATTTTTACATTCATTTGACACCTATATTATTTTTTACAACCATTTGACACCCATATTTTTTTACTCACATTTCACACCAAAAAGTTTCTTACACCCATTTGAGATGTAAATATTTTTTCACCCATTTGACATTTATAATTTTGTTACTCCCATTACATCCCTAAAATATTTTTTCACCCCTTTGACACGTAAAATTCTTTTACACCCATTAGACACCTAAAACATTTTTATTCGGATTTGACACCTAAAATATTTTTACAGTCATGTGACAGATAAAATAATTTTACACCCATTTGACACCAAAATTTCTTTTACTACCATTTGACACCTAAAATATTTGTACATATATTTTACTTCTATAACGTTTTTACTCCCATTTGACACCTAATTTTTTTTTCCAACCATTTGACACCTCAAATTTTTTTACTCCCATTTGACACCTAAAATTATTTTACACTCATTGGACACCTATAAGTTTTTTACACCCATTTGACACCTATAAGTTTTTTACACCCATTTGACACCAAAAATATTTTTACACCCCTTTGACACCTAAAAGTATTTTATTACCATTTGACTCCTAAATTTATTTTACTACCATTTGACACCTAAAATATTTTTATAGTCATGTGACAGATAAAATAATTTTACACCCATTTGACACCCAAATTTCCTTTACTACTGTTTGACACCTAAAATATTTTTACATCTATTTTACTCCTATAACGTTTTTAATCTCATTTAACACCTAAATTTTTTTACACCTATTTGACACCTAAAATTTTCATTCACCAATTTCAAATCTATATTTTTTTTACTCCAAATTGACACCTAAATTTTTTTTACTCCTATTTGACACCTAAAATATTTTTACACCCATTCGACACCTAAACTTTTTTTACTCCCATTTGACACCTAAAAGTTTTTTACCACCATTTGACACCTAAAATATTTTTACACCTATTTGACTGTTATAATATTTTGACTTCCATTTGACACCTTAAATATTTTTACAGCCATTTGACACCTGTAACTTTTTTACTCCCATTTGACACCTAAAATTCCTTTTCACCCATTTGACTCCTAAATATTTTTTACTCCCTTTTGACACCTAAAATTTTCTTTCCCCAATTTCACACCTATATTTTTTATACTCCATATTCACATCTAAAATATTTCACACCTATATTTTATGCCTTATCTTGCTTGCAAGTGGCAGCACCATCACTCATCTCTAGGGCTTGGTTGGCTTAGATCCCCCCCTATGAGTGGCGTGCTTCTTCCATTCTTCATCTTCTATGTTTTCCATTTTTGTTGTTTCTTCTTTCATTTTGCTCTTTAGTGTTGTTATTGCCGTGTGTGTTTAAGCTTAAATCCAACTCTCTTCTTCCTTTCATGAGCTTGAGAAATGAACCTTCACATCTAGATAGCATGCTATCTTAATGTCCAGTGGGAATTTTCAAAAAGCTTTCTTAAACAACTTCACCATATTCATAACTCTAAAAAGGAACAAGATAATCCTTCATCATGAGGTTATTGACTAACCCTAAACGGTGGAAGAACAATATGTTTAGGGTCACTTACATGGAGCAGACAATAGAACGTGAGCTTTGAGCGGACCGGTTCGAGACGGCAAAGCTAACCCTAGCAGAGCTCTAGTGCGGAAAAGGGAAGGAGGCGGTTGCAAATCTGAGAATGAAGAAAGTGTGTGCGTTAGGGCACCCTGGACTCAGCTTTAACCTTTGGGCCAACTCTTAGGCCCATCAGATTTGGGGCAAAAAAAAGAACAGGGCCTTACATTCTCCCGAACAAGAAAATTTTCGACCTCGAAAATAAAGACTCACCAGGTAAACAAATGTGGATGTGATTTTCTCATGTCCTCCTCTAACTCCCAAGTCGAGTCACCCATCCTCCGATCCCAAATGACTTTAACAAGACTAACGGTCTTTCCACGGCGTTCCTCAACCTTGCTATCCTCAAGAGCGATGGGCGGTACTTCCACCATGAGATCCTCCCCGATCTGTATATCCTCAACTTCCAACACGTGGGCCGGATCGAATACATACTTCCTCAGTTGTGACACATGAAACACCGGATGAAGGTTCGCCAACTACGGGGGTAAAGCTATCTCGTAGGCCACCGGTCCGATCCTCCTCGTGATCTGATACGGGCCAAGGAATTTAGGAGGGAGTTTCCTTGATCGGAGAGCCCTTCCCACACCAGTGGTTTGGGTCACCCTCAAGAACACATGATCGCCAGCTGCGAACTCTAAGGGCCTCCTCCTACGGTCTGCATATGCCTTCTGGCTACTCTGAGAAGCCTGCATTCTGCTCCTCACCATCCTCACTTTCTTAGTGGTCTTCTCTAACAACTCTGGTCCAACCAATACCGCCTCTCCATCCTGATACCAGCAAAGAGGAGTCCTACACCTCCTGCCATAAAGAGCCTCGTATGGCGCCATGCCAATGCTCGCATGAAAGCTGTTGTTGTAGGTAAATTCGATGAAGGGTAACACCTCATCCCAAGCCCCCAGATGGTCCAATATGCACATCCGCAGTAAATCCTCAAGTGACTGAATGGTTCTCTCTGATTGACCATCAGTCTGGGGATAGTAGGCTGAGCTCATAGTCAACTTGGTCCCCAATGCCTCCTGTAAGCGGTACAGTGGGAAGAATGAGGTTATTGACTAACCCTAAACGGTGGAATACAAAAAGTACCACAAGGAAGTAAGAACAGTAGGTTTAGGGTCACTTACATGGAGCAGACAGTAGAACGTGAGCTTTGAGCGGACCGGTTTGAGAGGGCAAAGCTAACCCTAGCAGACCTCTAGTGCGGAAAAGGGAAGGTGGCGGCTGCGAATCTGAGAATGAAGAAAGTGTGTGCATTAGGGCACCCTGGACTCAGCTTTAACCTTTGGGCCAACTCTTAGGCCCATCAGATTTGGGGCAGAAAAAGAACAAGGGGCACCCTGTAATATTTTTCTATAATTTGACACCTAAAATTACTTTTCACCCAATTCTATCATAAATTTTTTTTACTCCCATTTGACATCCAAAATTATTTTTCACCCATTTGATACCTATATTTTTTTTACTCCCATTTGACACCAAAAATTTTTTTATACCCATTTGAGACAAAATATTTTTACACCCATTTGACATCTATAACTTTTTTACTCCCATTTCACCCCTAAAATAATTTTTCACCTCTAAAATAATTTTTCACCCATTTGAAACCTAATTTTCTTTTACTACCATTTGACATTTAAATTATTTTTACACCTATTTGACTCCTATAATATTTCTACTTCCATTTGACACCTAAAATATTTTTCACCCACTTGACACTTATAATATTTTTACACCCATTTGACACCTATAATTTTTCTACTCCCATTGGACAACTAAAATATTTTTACACTCAGGTGACACCTAAAATACTTTTACACCCATTTGTAACCTGTAATTTATTTACACGCAATTGCGACGTAAAATATTTTTACGCTAATTTCACCCCTAAAATAATTTTTCACCCATTTGACACCTAAATTTTTTTTACTACCATTTGACACCTAAAATATTTTTACACCTATTTGACTCCTATAATATTTTTGCTCCCATTTGACACGTAAAATGTTTTTCACCCATTTGACACCTATATTTTTTTACTCCCATTTGACACCTAATTTTTTTTACTACCATTTGACACCTAAATTATTTTTACAGTTATTTGACTCCTATAATACTTTTACTCCCTTTTGACACCTAAATTTTTCTTTAACCAATTTGACACCTATATTTTTTTACTCCTAATTGACACTTAAAATTTTTACTCCCATTTTACATCTATAATTTTTTACTCCCATATTTTTACACACATTTGACACCTACAATATTTTTACACCCTTTTGACAGCAAAAATCTTCTTTGACAAATTTGACAACTATATTTTTTTTACTCCAAATTCACATCTAAAATTAATTTCCTCCAATTTGACAAGTAAAATATTTTTACACCCATTTGACAACTGTAATATTTTTCTATAATTTGACACCTAAAATTTCGTTTCATCCATTTCTAACCTAAATTTTTTTACTCTCATTGGACATCCAAAATTATTTTTCACCCATTTGACACCTATATGTTTTTTACTCCTATTTGACACCAAAAATTTTTTTACACCCATTTGAAACGTAAAATATTCTTACACCCATTAGACTTCTATAATTTTTTTTACTCTTGTAACGTCCCATTTAATTATTAAGCGAAATTAAAAGAAACGTCACACAAAGATAGTCCAACAGCGCAGTCCTGGGGTCCTTAACACAACCCCTACAAAACTAGGCACACCACGATGCCAACGGAAACCAGATAAAAGTCTAACAGATGAGAGTAGAGTAGTAAAGCATAAGGCAATACATGGGTCGTAGCCCTAAAGAAAACCCATAAGAAAGAAAATAAAGTCCAGCCTATGGAGACTATGCGGCGGAACCATCCCCTCCCTGTTGCCCGCGGGTGTTCCTCGCATCTGCTCACATCAACAAGTTGATGATCATCACAAAAGAGAGTACCACACAGCAGAACACACAACAATAAAAGTAGGGTAAGCTAGAGCACAAAAGATTTCATTAATCCAATCAGATATAATTTCATAATATCATATACTCATATCAACCAAGCATGTTATGACCTTTCAGACAATACATTACGACACGACTCGACTCATCCGGATACGTATAACTTGGTCAGATTCAGCGGATGCTTACGATTGTTGTGGATACCTTTGCTCACCCCCGAGCTGTGTGTTACAAGTGTTACAAAGAATCAATTTCCCTTACCACAAGGTTAGCCCTTAATAAATTTCAGGCCTCCTGCTACTCTCACCACAGGAGTCAGTCCGCTCTAGGTGCGACTAACTGACTCCTTAGAGTGTCAGGATGCAACCTTACCTTGAATCCTTACCTAGTTATACAGATGTGGCTCCACCATGGGCACCCACTAACAAGGGCCATGTAATTATGTCCCGACCACTGAAGCGCGACCCTGAGACCCCACCTAGAGATCTCAAGGATTTACGCGCTGACACGGACCAAGCATATCAGTCAATAAATTAATCATTTTCATGCCACTCTTCATAACCAAATTCCTCATTCACATTTCATGTCGAGTACTATTCCAACTCATCCATCCTTACTCATAATTATAGCATTTCACCTCATACCGATACTGTGCCATTTTGATACCAACCATCTCATGTTCATCACATTTCAAGTATTACTCAAAACCCATTGTTCATAACCCATACACCATCCCCCTCATGCATACTCATTTCCCCCATGCCATCATATAATAGTACAATAAAATACAGATCAACCATCAAAGGACAAGAAGAACACCAAGCTGAAGCGCATTCTCGCCCAGCACCTCTCCCAGCACTCTCGCTCAGATGAGGTCCCTTCGCCTAAGCGAGAGTTCGAGAATCTGGAACAGCGGCCTCTGCATGTTCTCGCTTAGGCGAGACTCGCCTCGCCTGAGCGAGACACTCGCTTGCTCAAAACTGAGCGGGTCGCTTGGGCGACCATTTGCACAAGAAGGCATAGGCGAGCCTCTGCTCACTTTGCCTTGGCGAGACAAGCTCACTTGGGCGAGTTTATCAATCGCCGCCATTGTACGTACTTGCAACAGTCATATTTTTCACATACCAACGACAACATCAACCATTTCATGCATTCCCAACAACATACCAGTTCAAGGATCATAAAAATATAACAAAACAACTCGCAATCACATTAAACAAAGAGGTTCTAGCTTCACATACCTGGAATAGGCTAGAGCAAGACCTCGATGGTAGACACGGACGCAACAGAACGAGGAGTACACTTAAGAGCTAGAAAAACCACGAAAATAACACAAGGTAAGATCATCACAGAGGCTTAGTTGGGTAAAACACGAAAAGATACCAAGAAATGGGCGACACGAGATGTAGTATGACTTACATGGAGTAGGAACAACTTGAGCGAACTTGGAAGCGGTGAGAAGGCAAACCCTAGTAGAGAGTGTGGCTGCTCAAGGAGGCACAAGGGTTCTGTTTTACGAAAAAGAGCACAAGATTAGGGTTGGGGCATATTAGGTCTCATCCTTCCCCTTTGGGCCTGCCCTTAGGCCCACAAGATGGGGCAACGCTTTAAAGTAAAAGGTACAAAATGAAAAGTGGGCCTTACAACTCCCATTTGACACCTAAAATATTTTTACACTCATTTCACACCTAAACTACTTTTACATCCATTTTCAACATATAATTTATTTACACCCAATTGAAACGTAAATTATATTTACGCTAATTTCACCCCTAAAATATTTTTACACCTATTTGACTCCTATAATATTTTTACTCCCATTTAACACCTAAAATAAATTTTCACCCTTTTGACACCTATAATATTTTTACACCCATTTAAGACCTATAATTTTTTTACTCCCATTTGAAACCTAAACTTTTTTTACACTCATTTGACACCTAAAATACTTCTTCACCCATTTACAACCTATAACTTATTTACACCCAATTGAGACGTAAAATGCTTTTTCTACCATTTGACGCCCATTTGACACCTAACATTTTTTCCTGTTGCAGCAATCTCTCTTCTTTCTCCACAGCCAAGCCAATAAAAATCACCACTGAAAATCTATTTTCATCATTCACATCAACAAACTTGATGTGTGGAGTGTGTGGCTTCAACTCAATTTGAGCATCATCAAGTGCATTCAGATGGTTAACCGGATCACCAGTAATCCTTGTAATCTCATCTTGTGAGCAAAAATCTACACTTGAAGTAGTTGAATCTGCTGCTTCATCATTAACCAAGTCAGTTGCAATAGTAGATGCTTCAGCTGCATCTTCGAATATTGTTGGCTCTTCAACTGCACTTGGTTCCTCCATTGTATTGTTCTCAACACTTTGCTCCTCAAAAAGATCATTTATACTTATATCATCATCAATAGATAAAACTTTATATTCACATTGAGCATCATCAACATATCCATCAATAGATATGTATGTATGAGAATCTTCAATTTCTTCATCAGCAACATTGATATGTCCATCAGTAGACATATTACTATAAGCATCATTATATCTATCAGTAGATATATCAATGTGATGTGATTCTAGTATTGGTTGATCTAACATTTGAATCATGTACTCATTTACATCAGTGCTCAATTGTTCCACCCTTTCATTCATGCTCCTTTGGAAGTGTAAGGGTGGACACTTTGTAAAACTTTTGAAATAGTGCAAAGTCAAGCTAAGGTTGCCTTGACAAACTGGATTTAGCTCAGGTTTGAGTGAACTAGTATAAAAATTTGTGGTGTCGTCTCTTCTCCAACCTTTCTCTCCTGCATTTTCATTTTAAAGTTTCAAGAACTTGTGCTTTAATCATCTTTTTCATCTCCTTGCATCTTTTCATAGCATTTGCAGTATTGAGCATGTTTGTATGATCATTTGGAACTGGTCTTGATCAGTCTTGAGCATTATTTCTGGTTTAAAATTCAAATTCGCATTTATGCATTTTTCCCAGTATTTCAGTCGATTGTTTTTCAGTTTCAATTGATTGATTATACCAGAACAAAATCATTTTAGTAAAATCAATTTGTTAACTCTGTTTTTGATCGATTGAAAGTGTATACTTCAGTACTGTTTGCATCCTAACTTGGTTATCTATTTGATTCAATTAAAGGTGGTTTTTAGCTTGCAAAGATAGGCTAAATTTTTAACTAGCCAATTCAACCCCCCCTTTCTTGGCTTTTCAACCATTTCAAAATTAACAATTGGTATCACAACAAGGTACTTGAAATTTGATCAAGTAAGGTCCTAAATTTGTTTTGAACTACTTGAAATGGCTGAAAACAAGTTACCCTTTGGTAAAGGTGCCTCAATTCATAGACCCCCTATGTTTAGTGGCATTAATTACCAATTTTGGAAAATTAGGATGAAAATCTTTATTGAGTCAATAGATCAAGGGATATGGGATGCAATTATAAATGGACCATATTGTTGATGATGTGCAGGTTAATAAGCCATGGACTCAATGGAATGAAGAAGAGAGGAGCAGAGCTCAATATGATTGCAATGCAAAAAATATCCTCACTTAATCTCTCCACATGGATGAGTTTTTCCGTGTTTCACAATGCAAGAGTGCCAAGGAAATGTGGGAGGTTCTTGAAGTGACTCATGAAGGAACCAATGATGTTAAGAGAGCAAGAAAGCATGCCTTGGTTCAAGAATATGAGCTATTCAAGATGAAACAAGGAGAATCCACAACGGATGTGCAAAAGAGATTCACTCACATAGTCAACCATCTCATAGGCTTGGGTAAGGAATTTGACAAGGAAGAGTTAAACATCAAGGTGCTAAAGTGTCTTGATAGATCTTGGCAACCAAAGGTCATGACTATCTCAGAAACAAGAGATCTATCCACTTTGACTACAACTGCATTGTTTGGTAAGCTTAGGGAGCATGAGATTGAGATGCAAAGGCTTAATGAGCTTGACTCAAGTGAGAAAAAGGTTAAGAACATTGCCTTGAAGCCTAGCACCAAGAAGAATGAGGAACCCGAGAATGAGGTGGCTGAATCAAGTGAAAGAGAGAACTTGAATCTCCTTGTCAAGAGGTTTGGTAAGTATCTCAAAAGGAAAGGTATCAAAGGTAATCCCAAGAGGTATACTTCCAAACACAATAAATCAAACTCTTCTAATTTTACATGTTATAACTGTGGAAAACAAGGACATATTAAAATTGAATGTCCAAATGCTAACAAAGAAAAGGAGAAAAGTGTTGATAGGAAAAAGGAGAAGAAGCCAAAGGAGAAACGTGCATATATTGCATGGGAGGACAATGATGATTCAACAACAAGTAGCTCCTCACAAGATGAGAGTGAAGAAGCCAACTATCTACTCTTAACTGCCTATTTCATCAGCCATATGTTACTTTTACTGAATTGTTTGACTAAAAAGCATTCTAGTGTACAATTCCAATGTGCATGCAGCTCACATGATCTGAACTGATTGATTCTCTCATAAAAACACATTGAAAACATCAAGAATGCACGAGATACTATTTTGGACTGCATTAAATTTATTTGAGTAACATAAAACGAATTAATTAGAAAAATTTGCACCATTTAATCAATTATTTCTGAAAATCAGTTTGTTGAATTATAAATATTGCACTTGTATTGCTGCATTTGCATCATACATCTTTTAGAAACAACCATACTAACACTCATCATGCCTCGTCGTTCCCAAAGAGCTACCCAATCTGATGATGAGCACTCCACTCCTCATACTCCAAGGTCTCTAAATCATGAAAGCCATGGAAGAATTGAAGCATGGTTTGAGGATCATGAGGACAACATTCAAGTGTTCCTCATTGAGATGAATAGGAAGCAGATCAGCATTCTTAAGGTGTTGAGGTTCTCTTGGCTAAGGGCTGAAGGCTTTGAGAGTTTATTCCAACAACTAAAGCATCAAAAGTTGAAGTTCTTCCTTGAACTTTCAAGGAAAATATATCCAGACTTGGTGAAGGTGGTTTTCACCAACTTGGAGTTCAAAAATGATGTCCTACTGTCCAACATCAAGGGTGTTCAAAATGGAGATCAACAAGAGAGCTTGGAAATATGTGGTTGGACTCAAACCAAGAGGTGTGCAAGTGAGAAAAGGTGAAACTGGGGTTGTTCTAGAATTCAACAAGATGCAATACAATGGCCAATGTTTGAGAAATCATATTGCTGAGATCAAACACTTCCATGTTGGTGGTCTCAAGGTGGATCAAAGTGGAATTTATCAAGGTGGGAAATGGAGGGACAACTGCTGGAGCTGTTGTTGGTGGTGCATATGACCATGAAGCTGGTCCAAGTGGTGCAAACCAAAAGGAAGAACCAACTGTTGGACCCATGGATTTGATTCCCTATAATCCTCTAGAGGATAGAGGCCTTGTGTACTCACATTTTGAGAGGATGGTGCTGAACCAGCTGCACGAACTCAATGTGTCTCAACATGCACATCACAACTATTGCAATGAGAGGTTCAATGCATTGGATGGCCAAATCCATGACATCCATGATATGCTCCACTCATTCTAGACCAGAAAAAATCCTCAAGATGATTGAGTGTAGTGGTTGTTTAGGATCATGCATTGCATCCTTGTGTTAAAGATTTTTCAGTTTGAGTTCTGTCTGTTTCAGTTGGTTGTTTTTCATTTCAGTCGGCTGATTGTATCAGCTTTATGCATCTATTTTTTGTTTTTAGTTTCTGTTGGTTGTATTCCCTTCTAGTATTAATGAAATGAAATGCAATGATTGTTATCTTTATGCATTTGTTCTGTTTGATGAATCCAAAGGGGGAGAAAAATTGAAAAATTGGAAAATGGATAATTGATCACATTAAACTAAGCATTAAAATTGGAATCAATAATCAAATCTGAATTTGAACCCATATTATTGATAGGGGGAGCATGATCATACTTGTATACTTGCTAGCTTGTGCGTATTGCTGTTGTAAATGTTTTTCAAGTTCACAAGCTTCAAGCTAAGGTCTTACTTTATCAATTGGTAACCAACAAATGGAAGCATTTTGCAGTGAAAGATAGAAGAAGATAGATGGAATAGAGGTTGGCTTCATCAAATCAGGGGGAGATTGTTGACATGAGAAGCCAAGGTGGTTTGCTTCTTGAAGATTTGATGAAAATTGAATGAAGCCTTTATCATTGGAATGAAGCCTACATTGATGAAGGAAAGGAGATTTGATGATATCTTTCTTTATCAAGGCTGGAACATGTCCTTTCCACATAGTTATATCATTTAGAAAGTGTATTTTAAGTTTGTAATTCATATTGTAGACCTTATAGCATTAATTAGATGTAGTTGGTCTTTAGTGTGTTTTTAATCTGTTGAATGGTTTTTCAACAGGTTAAAATGTCTCTTTTAATCTATTGAATGCACTAGTGCAAAATAAGTATATTAGATCGGTTCTGGAGCGCATATTAGATCGGTTCTTTATATAACCGATCTAATATGTATATATTAGATCGGTTCTTTATATAACCGATCTAATATGTATATATTAGATCGGTTCTCTCTATAACCGATTTAAAATACTTTCCAATATTTACAAAATTGCCACCGTGTTTTAAATTAAATCGGTTCCAGTTCAACCGATCTTATATCCTGTTCTAATATCACCATTTTACACTAGTGATGGTTTTTTAACAGGTTAAAAGGTTGGCTGCAGTAGTCTTAAACTGCAACAAATTTAATCAGTTGATTTAGTTTTTAATCGACTGATTTCACTTAAGTCAAGTGAAATCAACCGATTGATTTGAAAATCAACCTGTTGAATTTCGTAACAGTTTGACTATAAAAGTTGTGATTTTCGAAAGAGATGTCTGTTGATCATTTTAGAGCAGGATTTGGTTATGGAAACTTGCGAAAACTCTCTCCTTCGTGATCATAGGTGTTGCAGCTGTTGAAGATTGATCTTGGATCAATTCTTGAAGCTTTTGGCTTGGTTTCAAGCTTGGAGAAAGTGGTTTGTGGTAGGCAAGGTTGTGCTACCACTAAGGTTTGATCTTTCTCAAGCTTTGTGTGTGTGCCTGGTGGTTTTCCAGGTTTGCAAGATGGTTCTTGCTGTGCTGGTGTGATTCTTCTGTGATTCAAGAGTCTTTTGTGGTGTTTTTTGCATATTTTGGAAGTGTAAGGGTGGATACTTTGTAAAACTTTTGAAATAGTGCAAAGTCAAGCTAAGGTTGCCTTGACAAACTGGATGTAGCTCAGGTTTGTGTGAACCAGTATAAAAATTCGTGGTGTCCTCTCTTCTCCAACCTTTCTCTCTTGCATTTTCATTTTAAAGTTTCAAGAACTTGTGCTTTAATCATCTTTTTCATGTTCTTGCATGTTTTCATAGCATCTGCAGCATTGAGCATGTTTGTATGATCATTTGGAACTGGTCTTGATCAGTCTTGAGCATTGTTTCTGGTTTAAAATTCAAATTCACATTTCTGCATTTTTCCCAGTATTTCAGCCGACTGTATTTCAGTTTCAATCGATTGATTATACCAGAACATAATTTGTTTAGTAAAATCAATTTGTTAACTCTGTTTTTGATCGATTGGAAGTGTATAGTTCAGTACTGTTTGCATCCTAACTTGGTCATCTATTTGATTCAATTAAAGGTGGTTTTTAGCTTGCAAATATAGCCTAAATTTTTAACTAGCCAATTCAACCCCCCTTTATTGGCTTTTCAACCATTTCAAAACTAACACACTGGTGTATGGATATAAACAAATTCTCTCCACCATCACAATGTCACACAATACAACTTTGCTTTTTGTTCAAAATGGCTAAAACTTTCACAAACATGCTATCATCACAAGGGCTTTTATGGCTTGTATCGTGGGTAGGCTAAGAAGGAAATTTGGTTTTTTCAGGATAGCAAAAGTACCTTGAGCTAAGAGAGCAACTATTCAAATCATGAAAATATTTTTCTCCCTTCTCTATTGAACAAATGAAACCAATTCCCAACTTGCTTGCACCAATTTTCTTTTCTTTTCTTTTCTTTTTTGAATGAATTGAACCATAAACTTTACAAATTTTCTCATGCTCCCTTGTATCAGCAATAATTCCCCCAAACTTGAACCATACTCATGACTAACAATCATTTGCTCTCTCAAACTCAAAGTAAGGTAGTCAATATCTTCATTATGCCTAAGGTTCAAGGAATGACACATTTTATCTTTAAGGCTCAAAAAAGACTCAAAGGGTTTGCACAAGACTTCAACTTGAAAAGGATTGGCTCAATTATATAACAGGAAAAAGAAAGATGGCCTTGATCATCTGTAGCATGCGAGTAAATGATTAGCAAATGAACTCAAGCAAAGTCAATTATGAGTCCACAGTGATAGCATTCACACAAATCAACTCTAGGGCACAACCTCTCATAGGGTACTTAGGGTTCTACAATTCTCAACATATGCCAAAATCATTGATCACAATTAAAATCAAGCATCACTATATGAAAATGAGAACAACCACAAACTCATGCTCACAAGCCAATTCAACATCATTTCATAATAAGCACAAAGGATGATCATGAAAAGTACTAATTCAATGCAAGAGATTAGTTCACCAACCAAGCTACAAAGTTCAACACTAAGCTACAAAATTCAACACTATCAAAACAAAGTTAAAACTGAAATCTAAAAGCATAAATTAAATTCGGACTATCAGCAAAAAAAGTCCTGCAAAATATGATTCACTCTCTCCAAGCTCAGATGTCATCCTTGGCCTCTTCGTCTAGCTCATCCTCATCATCATCATCTCTAGCAGCTGAGGCTCCACCTCCCCCACTAGTAGTGGCCTATGCCCCTGATGAAGGATTATCTTTTTCCTTTTTAAGATTATTGAATATGGTATAAGTTGATTAAGAAAGCAAAGTGAAATCCCAACTGGACAGTAAGATAGTAAGCTATCTAGATGTGAAGGTTCCTTTCCCAAAGCTCAAGAGAAGAAGATGATGGATTGATTCAAACAAAAAGGAAATAGAAAGCACATAAACCATAGAAAACCAAGAACAATTAAAGGAAGAAGTAAACATAAAATGGAAAGGAAAGAAATGGTAAAAATGTGAGAAGCACGCCACTACAAGGCTAGACTAGAAGCCATGGCAACCTTGAAGATGAGTGGATGTGTGCCGCCACTTGCTATGCAAGATAAGCCTTAAAAGTATTCACTCCCTAGGGAGGAAACTCTCACAAATGGTTGAGACACAAGAGTGTTTTTACTTCAAAATCTTCAACCCTTTTACATGTCTAGGAGCACCCCTTATATAGAAGAGTTTAGGGGCCTCTAAGCAAATAAAAGATACCTAAGGATGTCTTTACAAAAACCTAACCCTAACTTCTAGAAACTAGGTCAAATAAGGTTACAAAAATGAGAGACAAAAGAGCTAACTATGGTGTGTGCAAGGCTAATTTCGTTCTAGCACAAAAGGAGACAAAGAATGTG
>Ga0214543_1008228_pt1 | contig 17249 bp, 11 predicted proteins | sample CNSS2metaG_FD_160094 | JGI IMG/M metagenome (GOLD analysis project Ga0214543, IMG submission 160094) | Root nodule microbial communities from cowpea collected in UCLA plant growth center, Los Angeles, California, USA - CNSS2 | ecosystem: Host-associated > Plants > Roots > Nodule | place: USA... | reverse complement strand
CATTTTTTTCATTTTAATGTTACTTTCTTCTCAGCAAATGAATATAATTTTTACTCACTTTCTTTTTTCTTCAAACATTTTATTTTATTTTATTTTCTTGCAACAAAATATATATTAAAAGAAATTGAATCATAGCTTCTCAAAAAACTCATGGTTATTGTTTTGGCAGTGTGTGCTGCAAAGGTAATTGTGGTTGTGCTATGAGTACATTGATGCTAAGTTTGAGATTCATATAATTAAGCAACATTAATTTTTCAAGGTAAGTGCTCTACTTAGAACAAGGTTTGTTGAACTATGAAGAAGTATGAACATTTTGGTCTTCAATTTGGACTCCACTGCCTCCTACTCTTGCAGCTGCCTTTTTTGCCTGAACAATTATCAAACTCCTATTAGTTAAGGAACAACTACCAAAGAATCAAATTAAGAAAACTAATTAGTTTAATTAGTTACATTAAATTTATCTTAAATTACATTTTTCTTCTTAAAGTTTTCCTAATATTAATAAGATGCACAATTGACCAGTAATAATTGCTTCAATATATGACATTGCAACACACTTGCTTCATAGTGAGACATCACAACAACTTTTAGAGATAGAGCACATTCTAAAAGATAACAATATCTATCTAAAGGTGTAAAAAACTTTCATCTTTTAGGAGTATGTATAAGAATTTTCTCCTTGGTCTTGTCTCATTACTTAACTCTATCTTTCGTAAGATTTTCCCGATGAGCAATCATTCAAGTTTTTTCAGCATCAAATTTCTATCTCTCAGTAGTCTGTTGGAAGTTCCATATCGACTAGAGATAAAACAATTTCATGATATATAAGTGGGGTACGAACTTCACCTTACCTTGAAAGCCGATTTTGTATAGTTGAATTAGGCTTAAACTCGAATTCTTAACATAGTATCCATAATTGATAACAATACTGAGTTGAAGATACGACAACTTACTTCTTTCTCCCAATTGGCGCGTAACGTGACCAGAAGAAAACACACCACTTGCACAATTAGTGCTAATACAATCCCTAAATATAGCCCCTGTACTCACAAAGAATCAACACATTAATATTTGTTAGTTTTAATATTTACTTTAAGATCTTTTCTCAAGAGTTTAATAATCAATTTTACCTGTCCTTTCATGTGGAATACAAAAGCTGAGACAACCGAAAAAGGAAGACCTAAAATATAATAAGATCCTAGATTGATAAATGCACCAAGTTTCTGCCAACCACATCCTCTAGCAACACCTGTTCACAATTAGTGAAAAAGTTCACGTTCTATAATTTGATTCTGTAAAAGTATAGATCGCTTTAAATGAGATTGAGTTAATAATATGATGGTAATAAGTAAGAGAAATGATGGCATTGGATGAGATTACTTTGTTTTCCTTGAACCAGTTTAATCCAATTCCTAAATATTCAATGAATACTAGAAGCGAAAAATGGAATTTTTGAATTGAATGAACTTATTGAATACCTTGAAATGCTGTTTGAATTGAATCTACAAAGGCAGCACTTGCAACAATTGGCATCATGGGAATCACATATGTGAGCACTTCATGCACATTGGTAAAAACACGCCCCCAAACTTTCCATAACGACATTAGCACTGAAAATTCCACAAGCCCCACCAAAAGGGCCAAGAACATGGTGACTTTAACTGCTAAATATGCAGCTTTTGGTTTACCAGCCCCTAATTCATTTGAGATCCTTGTACTGTTTAAAAGGTAACATGTGACTGCAACATTACATAGATGGTAATAACATACACATTTTTAAACATGTTTTGAAAACTAGTGAATATAATATAAACAATGCAGTTTTGTAAGAAAGACTAACCTTCCAGCAGCACTAACTCCAAATGGTATCATCCAAAATATACCAGATGTGTTAAGACTGGGTGAAAAAAGAAATATAGTTGATCATTAAGAAGGGAAGAAAGTGGGGTTTCAAATGAGAAAGATAAAAATATAATAACATACAGTAGCTTAGCACTTCAGATATCAACAGAAAAACTAACCATATAGAAAGAACTGAAGTTTCCAATTTCGCATTAGCAAGAGCACCCGACAAGATCACAATTATTTCAAACGTCCATGATTCTAAGCTGCAACATAATGATACAATATAACATAATTAAGCTGCAACATAATGATACAATGCAAGTTGATACATTCTATAAAAGAAAGTTGTGGTTCAGAAAACAAGATCATACCACACCATGACAGCTGAAGGAAAAGCAAGTCTGAGGAATTTTGGGATGTTATGCAGTGATTCCTTAGAGAAGCCAGTCCAAGTTTGTTTGCATGAAGGGGAGAATCGAATGTAAAGTGCAAAGATTATGGTGTTAAACCAATTTGAAATGCAAATAGCAATGGCTGATCCTTTAATACCATAATCAAGTTTTTGAATGAAAAGCCAACATAGAAGCAAGTGCAACAAGCTAGTTAAGCCAGTGGCTAGGACCATAGGAAAGACTATGTTTTGGGTTTGTAGGAACTTGGTAATGCAGCGAAGAAGAGCATTGGCAGAAAGACTTGGGATCAAATATCTGGCATAGAGTTGAGCTAGTGCTGCAACTTCTTTGTTTTGATGAAGAAGGATTAGAATAGGCTCTAAGAATACCCAGATAATGGACACTGGTATACTAATAAGGATGAGAACCACCATGGCTCCTTGAGTGTGCACACCAACCATGTGATATTGCTTTGCTCCATAGGCTTGGCCACAGAATGTGTCCAATGCACTTGACAAACCCATCTAAACAAAGTGAATCGTCAAGTGAAAAAAATTAACATTATATATGAGATGAAGAAATAGTGTATAATAATTATGATAAGGAAACTGATATTTTGACATCATTCTTTTTTTTACTACCATTTAACACTATTTCTCACTATTATTTACTTTTTCTTCTATAAATATAAAAGTTAACTTTTGTTAAAACTATTTCACCTTTATATAATTTGTTAAAGAGTGTCAAATAACATTTGTCCTAATGATAATAGACAATTTAAAATATGTGTTATTCTATTTGATATTAGAGGAATTAATCATTATATTAATTCAAATTAAAATGTAACAAATTTAAATTAATAATGTAAAGAATTTAAGTGTGAAATTGTAAGTTTATGAGGAAAAAATATTAATATGAACAATATATAAAAGAAATCTATAAGTTTTAGGTTAAAAATATGAATATGAGTTGATTAATATCTATAGCAATCTAAGTTACATAAAAGTTTTTTTCCTATTTACAAACTTAGTCCAGCCATGTATGTAAGTAGAGGTCATATCAAATTCATAAAATTTGTCAAGATTCATACAAAACATCCCAATTTTAACTTTTAGAAGGACTAACATCAAACTATTGCTAGTATATTTTATGTATAATGATATTTTGACTGATTTTTTTTGACCAATTTTTTATTCACCACTTCAATTGTCCTTTGATCATCACATCATACCATTACAAAAAAAAAATTGAAATAGATAATTAAGAAATAATTGAAATGATAGATTAAAAGTTGGTCAAAATATCATTATTTCTATTTTATTTACACTCCTGTGTGTATTTGAACTTATATACTTATTAGTTTTTAATATCATAAAATTAAAGTATTATATTCTTTGTAAATTGAAATTTAATTTGATTTCGTTTGAGATGTCAAACCCTAAATTAAAACAATCTATGTACATTAACCAAGTTTAGTGTTCTTCTTTTTTTAATAAAGAAATCAACCCGGAGACAACCTTAATAATTATGCACAGGAAACGGTGTTGACTAGTTAACGAGAACAACCTAGAAAACAGACATTCTTATTGAAAATAGACATTCTTATTAGCAACAAGACATTAATAACATGTTTGAGTTCTCAACAAACACCAACCTAAAAATTACAGGACTTAATAATAATAATAATTACAGTTTTACTCGATTTCTGTTATTCAAATTATTCTCTTTATTTGTTTAGTGGTGAATTGTTTTGAAAGATTTATACTAAAATTTTAAAATTACAATTGCTCTTTTACTATTTACAGCAAGTAGAACTAAAAATAACAAAATTAAAAAAATATAAGAATTTATTAAAATTAAAAAATTATTTATCTTTGTATTTATTTACTTACTTAAAAAGAAAGTAAAATAGAAAGAAAATTATACTATGATTATCATTCTTTAGTTCTTATTCTTTGTTTTCTAACTGGACTTAACATAGACCGTTAATTTTTCAAAAAATAAAAATCATATTATTATTATTATCTAAAATAGAAAAAGTGATCTCTCCCAATGAAATCAAACTCATATTCATGAAGTGACCCAGATTCTTAGCAACCTGTGTAAATCTATAATTGCAAAAAGAACTCGTGTTTGAACACATATAATTGATAACAGGATGAGTATAGATTCTTTAATGGACTTTTTATGCTATACTGCTCTTTCTAGAGTATTAAAGATATACTATATTAATTTTTAAAAATTTTTTTTAATATATTTTAAAATTTTAAAACGAGTAATCATCATCGATGATGGATCTTGAAAACACAACAAAAATAAAAACATGAAAACTCAACAGAGACAGAATACACTGCAAACTAAAATGGTGGCTGAGAAAGAAGAGTTCCATATATGACATATGCATGTAAAAATCTGATATCAGAGTAGCTTCTGCAACAAGTTGGTAAAGTATAACAGAGAAAAAATGGTGGAAACTTACCATAACATTGTAACCAGTAGCATTTACAATTGAAGTAGAGAGAGATACAGAAGCCAGAAACAACTCATTCAAATGGCCTACAAACATAAGAGAGATTAGTTGTAAACTGAACTGAAAAACACACACAAATATCATAGGACCTGCCAGCCATAGCTGCTTCTTTGATTCTTCTGCTATCTCCTTTTTCCATAACCCCATTCTCTCTTTCTCCACTCTCTCACACAACAATAATACTACTTTCCCCAACACAACATTATTTATGTACTGAGAGAGAAACACGGAATTCTCGTATCCTCAGAAATTAATAAATATTTGCTTTTATTAAATTGTGATGTCAATACATTAACTAATAACATTAATGTACTGTTTACTTTCAGGACTCTGTACAACTTCGTGAGTACAAATACTTAATAAGTCATCTGAAATTTCAGATTTTACAATAATCTTTTGTTGAATCGTGATAGCGTTTTTGGTCTTAAAGGGGAGTGTCATCTGTTAAATCTAAACTTCTGTAAAAGATAAAAAGGAGTAACAAATTTTTATGGATATTGATAGTTTAATTTATTTTTTTAATTTGTTATTTTAATTATTTATTTTGATTTTATTTAATTGTGTAATATGATAATTTAAAAATGATTAAAATATGAGTTAAAGTAATAAAAAGATGAGTCAATTTAATTAAAAATATAATTTTTTGGAAGAATACCTCATACATTAATTGCTGTATGTTTTTATTCGAAAGCCTTAAATTTAGAAATCGGCATCTTCAGAAACTTTTTGAAAACAGAGGAAAAGAAACAGCTTTTTGGTTATTTGCATGGAATCGTGGCTTCATGGAAAAGCGGGTTCGTGGCCCTGCTTTTTTCGAAAATGCTGCGGTGGCATAGTTGAGCTGGAAAATGAATAAAAGAAAAAGAAATAATAGTTTCACACTTCTTAAAAATAAATACACCCATTTAATAACTGTGGTGAAATATGATTTTGTCTCTTAAGATTTATTAAAATTTAGAATTAGTTTTTTATTGAAATTTTTAATTAATTTAGTTTTTTATTTTTTAAAATACGTGAATTTAGTTTTTTTAATCAAATTTTGTTAAATTTATTTGAAATTTCAAATATATTTTATGATATTATTTGAATTAGCATTTAAACAACAATGGATTAAACGATGTAAACAATTCAAATATTATCATGAAATACACTTACAACATCATATAAACTTAACAAAAACGGGTTAAAAGAACTAAATTCATACATTTCTAAAGACGAAGGCTAAATTGGTCAAATATTTTGAAGAAGGATCAGTTTCAAATTTCATTGCAACTTGAGAGACTGAAAATATATTTAATCCGTAATATAATAACACTTATTAAAGTTTTAAATTAAAAAATAAAATAAACATATTAAAATATTGTTATTATTATTTGTAATCGTGAAATGAATATCTTTTGACCCGAAACTTGACCTTAATTAAATTTTTCTGTAATTTCTTTTTAATAACGTTATATATATATATATATATATATATATATATATATATTATATTATACCACAAATTTTTTAATTAATAAATTAGTCTCACTCACATAATTATAGTAATAATTAATTAAATAAATTTTGAACACAGTATGTAAGAATGGTATGAATTAATGGGGCCACAATTATCAGTGTAATATATAATTTTTTAACAACCAAAAATAAAATAATATAAAAAATAGAATATTAGAAGTGCTCTACAAAATATCTCAACAATTATTAATGTAAAATATAATTACTACATCCTTCCGTCAATGTTTGACTTACTTCTGGAAAGTTATTTATCACCAAATTGTGTTTATAGAATATTATAAATTTTTTCATTTATGATTAAATATTTAAAACTATTTTAAACAAGTTATATTACATGATGTAATGTAATTATATTAAATGTTTAAAAAAGATTTCAAAAGTCAACTAATTATAATGCTATTATTAACTTTTCAAACTATTTTCAACAAAATATAATGTTATTATTAAATGTTTTAAACTATTTTAATCAATTTCAACAAATTATTAATGTTACTATTAAATATTTAAAATTTTTAAACAAGCTATATTACACGTTATAATGATATTATTAAATGTTGTAAAGTATGTTAAACAAGTTATATTATATTATTAAATATTTGAAGTATTTTAAACAAGTTTTATTTAACGTTTTAAACTTTTTTTAAATCACATTATAACTTTATAAGTAAACTTCACTCTAAATATTTATTATTATTATTATTACTATTTAATTATAGGTATATGATAAGATTGATAAGTTTTGAAATTATTAATTCAAAGGCTATATTTAAAATGAGATTTAATTAAATAATAATATAGAAAATCAAATTAGTAATGTATTAATTAGACTGTATTAATAAAACTGAAGAACAAACGGCTGGGTTAAGATTTGAGAATTGTTAGTTAGAAATTTGTTATTATACCATATTTATAAGTTCTTATATTAATATAAACCAATTTGATACTTAATTAATGTATATAAGAATTTATGTAATATATATTAGCATAATAATTCTCTTGTAGTAAATAATGACTAAAATTTCGAGATGGAAAAAAAATATTACTAATTAAATTATGACTGATTTAATTGTTAATTTGTATTATTTACTATACTTATTGATACTATAATTATTGATACATAATTACCAAAATTAATGACTAATGTTATTATGTATATATGAATAATTTTTTTTGTAGTGATACACGTAAATTAAACTTAATTTTCAAAAATTTAATATAGTATTTACGAATAAAGTTATCGAAATAATTTTGGTAAAGATGTATATAAATAATAATAATAATATAAATATATAATAATGAAAGTACTCTTAGTTCAAAGGTACTCATATTTATTACCTCATGCAAGTTCAATTTTGAAGATTTTTATTTTATTTTTTCTCTTAATCAAATAAAAGAAAGTATATCATTATTTATATCTTCCCTCTTTTTTATTTTATCACTCCTCGCATTGAAATAGACAGAGGTGTGAAAGAAAAATGGCTAAATGACAAAAATCCATTATAAAATTAAGGCTATTTTTAATTTTTGAAAATATAGTGAAATTTTTACCAACTTTATCAAACAGAGAGATTTATATGATTGGACATGGTAACCTTGAAAAGAGAAACAAAAGCACTATTGTCCAAAAAATGTGGCATATTGAATATGATGCAAGAGAATTGGAAAAAACAAAAACCTCTGTAACCACCTCACACTTGTTGGCCAAAAAATACAACATGTGATCATATATGTCTATATGTGCATGGAAAAAATAAATGGGGACGAAAATATGCTAATAAAATTGTTGTTATTTACAATTTAATTTTAATAAGTTTAAGAAAATTAAAATTAACCAACAGACTTATATTTTATGTTTCAATATTAAATATTGGAGTGCAGTGTATCATGTTTTCTTATCAATAATTAATAATTAATATGAATGAAAGAAAACAAATATTTGATATCATGTCTATGTATATTAGTAAATTTGTTTTAGATAACAAGTTATTATTAAGACATATCTTAACTCAATAATTATATATATGGAAGTGAAATAATTTGACTCATAAATTTTATAATATAATTGATCATTTCATCAAGAGTGTGTTCTCTTAAGAAGAGAGTGTGAAAATAATTTCGTGTAAATTTGAAGGGATGAATATGTGTTTCTTTGAGTGAATTTAGATGGTAAAATGAGTGAATTTGAAAATTAATTTTGTAAAAGTTAGTGAATAATTTAAGTTATATGATAGGTGTTATCAAGAAGGGTTTGAAAACAAATTAATACAACCCAAAGAGCTGAGTGAAAAAGATATACCTTGGAGGGATAAATGAAAAATGCCAAACAAGGTTGGAAAAGGAAGAAAGAAACTCATGTCATGTGTATACGATTTAAATTCCTTTATCAGTGAGTTTTGTTTGTCTTGAAAAACCATGTTTTCTTGACAACCCAACCACATTACAACCCTTAAAAGACCTTAGTGATCCATGCTAATTGTGTCTACATAGTGATTGAAAACAAAAATACAAAACTAAGTGGAAGCTTGCAAGGTTGTCTAAAGTGAAACACTTAATTGGGGAGAGAATCTCTTGCACTTGAATGAGAATTTTGATGAGAGAAATTGTGTAATGATTTTTGCACTTGTATTTTGATATTTTGAATGGACGCCATTTAGTACTATGAGATTTGATATTAGTTCTTCGACCAACTAATGCAAAAATTATTTTGACCCATTTTGTACAAACTAATTTTGTTTTGCTTTGTTTGGGGACAAACAAACAAAGAGCTAAAGTGGAGTTTTGTGATAAGTGTCTAGAATACGTAAATTTTCATATAATTTTGACCCTTATCATGCTTTAATTAATCATATTTTGTAAGTAAACAACCTATTTTAGCTTATAATTACAGAATGAGGTACTAAAAAGAAGAAAAATAAAAATTGATGAGTTTTTGATGATTTTGCAGCAATTTCTTGAAGAATTAAAAATGATGCAGTTGAGCCCCAAAATTCATGGGTGAGCTCAGTAAGGCGGTCAAGGAAGGATCCAGAATATGAATTTTGGAGCCGAGCCAGAACAAAATGATGCTCAACACTTAAGACAATGTATGACTGATCCACAAGAGAATGTGCTCAACGCACTTAAGGCGATGCATGGTTGAGCAACAAGATAATGTGCTTAGCACTTAAGACGGTGCATGGCTGAGCACCACCCAAAATTTTCTATAAAGAAAGACCTTGGGTTCTCATTTCAAGCATCCACTGAAGGTTATACAATGTAGCAGAAAGATAGAATAGGGTCTGTGAGGCACGAGGGAGATGCTTTAGTGTAGATCTTATGTGTAGATGCTGCCGGAATTGCATTGTAATATTCTATGAGTAGCCGAACTCCCCCGTGTCTAGGTTTGATGTAATCAGTTTTGATTCTATTCACTTCTACTTCTTGAATATTTATCTTTGCTTTCATTCAATTGTTTGTGGTTTGATTTATGCTTAATGATGACTTGATCACTCATCTTATTTCACGGGTTTGATTTGAGTTGAAAGATTGGTCTCAACTTGTGTAGATGAATTGACGAATCATCCTATTTCACTGGTTGGAATTGAGTTAAAAAAGTGATATCAAACTAAGGTTCAATCAATCATCATATTCGTATTAGTGTTGATTCAATAGCTAGAGGGGATGCTACAGGAGAAAGTCTTACACATTAAAGCAATGACTCATTCTACCAGGAGTTGAATCATATTGGGTTTGAAGTCCTTAGGTTCTAGTGTATCAGGGATGAACCTAGATCTATATAGAAAGAGTACTCCCAAGATATTGAATATTTTGCTAAATAAGTAAACAAGATGGTAGTGGTGTAGTAGAAGAAGATAAGATAAAATCAATTCATAGTCCCTATTCCACTTAATCTATCTAATAACTACTATCACAAACATAAAATCCAAAAATCAAACTACCACTACCAATATACTTGCTAAATTCCTATGGATACCACTTGTTGATACTACTACATAACAATACACTTGCTTGAGAATGGTTGTTGAGAAACAATCATCAATTCGTTTCAAGAAATTTAATGAAAAGGACCAAATTGCATCAATTCTTTAATAATCGGGATCAAATTGAAACTTAAAAAAACTGGAGGACCAATTTGATATTTTTGAACAAAAACATTGTTGAAGATAAATTAACTTTATATTACACCTTCATATATATTATTATAATATTTGTATTTGCTTTGAGTAGAAAAAATAAAAACGATAATAATTAGAAAAAATAATTTATTTTTAGAAAATCTAGTTTGACTTTTTTGAACTTTTTGTTCAAATTCTGCCATGTTTGATAAATTGATAAAATTTATCCGATTAAAAAAAATCACTATTTTAACTTTTAAAACAACTATTAGAGATCTTTCATGTAATCTCTGTAATCTTTTTAATCTGAGATATATCGAGTAAACTAAATAGATAAATTGAACTTTTTCTAAGATGACACCAGATTACAAAACTTGCAAAATTATTCGAAAATCAGTTCACCCATTTGGACGGTATGTTTGGATGAAAAGAGTTCAAACTTCATCCGTAATTGATAGATTTAATCTACTAAAAAAATTATTGTTTATTTTAGGGTTAAATATGTTTTTATTCTTTAAGTTTCAGTAAATTTTGAAATTAGTTTCTCTTTGAAATTTTATACTAATTTAATCTTTCATCTTTATAAATGCGTGAATTTAATCATTATAACAAAATTTTGTTAAGTTTATTTGACATTTTAAACGCATTTTATTATAATATTTGAGTTAACATTGAAGCGAAAATGTGTTAAACGGTGTAAACAATTCAAATGTTATCATGAAATGTGTTTGAAACGTCAGATAAATTTAACAAAATTTGGTTAAAAGGATTAAATTCACGTATTTTTTAAAGATGAAGGACTAAATTGGTCAAAAATTTTAAAGATGAACTAATTTCAAATTTTACTGAAATTTGAGGGACAAAAACATATTTAACCCTTTATTTTATCAACACACATGGTTATTTTAAATAGAAGTGTACGCGAAAAAAAAAATTCCATGAAAATTGGAATTCATAAAACATCAATATTTTTACAATGGAGGTAGTACAAGAATTGTGAAGATATTGTTACATATGTGACCAAAACTATATGACTAATTACAACGAGAATTGTGTTTGTTATTGTGTATTAATTAGCATTGACTTTCTCCAATTAAGATGTCCTCAATAATGTGGCAACTACTACGAAATTATTCATTGTGTTAAATATGTTTCTATCTTTTTTTTTTCATTATTAATTCGTGTTTTGAAACTTAAATGGTCACAAACATATTCAACTAATTAGCAATAACACTCTTTTAATGGATATTTATGTATGTAAGGAAAGATATTAGAGTCAAAAATGAAATAATTAGGGTTAATGAAAGATATGGATGATTAAAAAAAAGAGTCCAAATTCTTTGCTTATGTTTTAGTTCAGATTAAAAATGGAATATGCTTAATACTATAGAAAAAAAAAACTCTTTGTTTAGAAAATCGGATTTGATTGGAGAACTAGTCAGCTTAAAAATAAATTATAAAATCTACCTAAAGAAAACTTATTAAAGAATAAAAATAGTGCTGGTTAAACTAGTTAAAATTAATATTTTTTAAAAACTGATTCAATTAAAAAAAAAACACTTAGTAGTATATTAGATTTAAGAAAAATAAAGTTTAATTTAACTTTTTTATTTTTATTTAAGCACAAAACTATTTATATCACTATATAAATAAAATACACTATTTGATAAAATTATCTGTATCATCCTTTCATTAAATAATTTTACTTTTTACTAAATAAATAAATAAAAATTTATTTTTAATGAAATAAGTAATTAAATAACTTCTCTTTATTTTCAAATAACTAAAGAACTTTTGTTTTTAAAAATAACCATGACATAACTTTTCTAATATTATTTTTACAAAAATTATATATATATATATATATATATATATATATATATTATTTTTAAAATTTTCAATTAATTACTTATAAAAATGGCAAAATAATAAAATAATATTGTTTTAATAGAATAAAAATGTAAATACACCAAACCAAATGTGTTTTCGCTGATTGATAATAAATATTATAAAATTTTAATTTAAATACATATATTTAATTTATGAGTTAAATATATTTTTGGTCCTTTATTTTTTAATGAAAGTTGAAATTAATTCTTTCTCGAAACTTTGACTCAATCTAGTCCTCCAACTTCAGAAATATATGAATTTAGTCATTTTAAACCAAATTTTACTAAGTTTAGTTGACGTTTCAAACATGTTTCATGATAAGATTTAAATTGTTTATATTGTTTGATACATTTTCGATTCAACATTAGCTGAGAAACATATCTGAAATGTTACATAAACTTCATAAAATTTGAATAAAATGACTAAATTTAAATTTACGCATTTAAAGATATAGGACTAAATTGGTTAAAAATTAAAAAAAAACTAATTTTAATTTACACTAAAAGTTAAAAAATAAAAAATATATTTAATCCTTAATTTATATATATGAATTTTAGAAGTTAAACTGTATTATAATAATTTTATAACATTGGTTTAACTTCCATCCAACTGAAGTTGAATTATTGAACATTGAATCAATTGGCTAAACCCCACTTTGATAAAGTAAGAGAAATCTAATCAAAATTTATTCCAATAACTTTAAAAAAACTATAATTATTTTTTACAAAATTAAATAGTATACTTCAAATTTCTCTTATTTGGACCTTGTTTTTAGAAAACGGAGTTCAAACTTGGTATACTACTATTGGAATTTGCTTCTCCTTTTAGGGAAAAACTAAACCAAACTCATTTTCCATAAAAACTCTGAAAACTGAAAAAAAGAGCTTGCTAAAAAAAAACTCTCTTGTTAGCTTTTATAATTCTTTTCGCTTATTTACACACACGTCTTCAAAATACTATTTTTTTTAACTGCAAATTTTAAACATGAAAAAAAAAAAAAACTACATTAATAAAGCACTCTTTAACAACACCGTGCTCGATCGGCAATTTTGTCAGCCATAAGTGTTTCCTTAAATAGAATCATCACATATTTGACTTAAGGTGTATTTGGTAGAAGATAATTTCACTTGAATTATATAAACTTTTTTTTTTCTTAAATAGTCTCATTCAATAGATCCATTATCTTCACGGCATGTGTGTATAGTTTACAAATTATTACTAATAATTTAATTTTTTTATTAATGAAAATAATTTTGATATTTTTAAATTAGCTGTTTTTTAATACTTTTATACAATATTTGTTATTTAAGAAGGTTATTCTATTACATGATAAGATAAATTTAAATAAAACTAAACTTTTTAATTTGTTTTACCGGACCACTACTAATTTAAAAGAATATTTTAAGCTAAAAATAAATAAAATAAAAATAACTTTCTAAGTTCGTTTGACTTTAAATTAAAAAGAGATTTTAATTTATTTATTGATATAAAATGATGGGGAATCATTTATACTTATTTTCTAAAACTTTTTTTTTTCTAAATTTAATTCAATTGTTAACTTTTAAATAGAAATAGAATTCAACCAATTTTTAATAGGAATACATGCATTGCCGGATCTACATGTATACACCAATACAAAATAATCTTTTAACGTCTTGTATTTGAAGTTTTTGATGGTTTTTGAAGTTCTGACAACCTGTTTAATTGACGTCTGTTATCTCTGAACAAACATCAATCAACATCTGTTCAAAATCTGTAATAGATTTTAACTAACGTTTGTTGTAGGAATAACAAACGTCAATTTGTAGGTTTGCTTTTTAAAATTTTCACCAATAGTTTTCTCCACTAAACTCATGAAAAATCAATATACAATATAAGATAAAATCACAAAAATATATTCAGGATTTTCGAAGTACTCTAAGTATCTCAAATAAAGCTATAAAGTATTAAAAAAATTGGTGAAAAATAATACAAAACAAAAACATAATTTAAACAATGAATTTTTAAAAAGTCCAAAACCCCAATCCTCTTTGTATTGGCAAACACGTTCGTCATGTCATTTTCAATAACTTTTGTTTTTGGAGCATCTCCATTCGAGGTTCATACCAAAATTTATGACTTTTTGAAGTTTTTCACCATCACAACTCTTAATCTGAGACCAATATGTAATATGTGAACATTCTAGCTATTTAACAAAACCCTAAAACTAGGAAAGAAGATGAGAAAACATCAACCTTTGTGAAATGCAATTGGAGAGAAAGAAAGCTTGAACCCAAACGATAACCACAACGTTAACATGGAATGAATGAGTTGAAGATGAAGTTTTTTACGTATGTAAACGAGAGAGAGGAAGAACAATGAAGAGATTTTACCGAAAAAAATGTCACTGAAACATTTTTTATGTTGATTTTTTCGAATTCTGATGTTGAATAAGTGACATTATAAGTTTTTTTTTGTTAGTGAATATGTGTAGGTGTGTCCTTGATTTTTTTAAATTATTACTATGTACTTAAAAAAAAAATTTGTCTCCTAATTTCATATATTTAAATATGTTAACCGTTGTTCTATGATAAACCTGTGTGTAATTGAGAGTGTACAACAATACCACTTGATTTGCTATACTGACTTAAAATGTTAGATCTGTTACTCATGTGATTTTTTTTTAAATTAAATTTTTGAAAGACTTCATCATAATGATCGGTGTGAATCCAACAATTATTGGATAGATATGCAGGGTAAAGAGATAATACGGGTGTGAGGATAAAATAATTAAAGAAGAGAAAATTTATGAATGGTTCAAAATGAATAATGTTGCTAATATAATAATATCTATGTGACTTAAGTTTAATATTTATATATGTACTGTATTAAAATTTCGTTATTTAAGTTATTTTAAACCAAATAACATCCAAACATTAAATCCATCCTCTCTTTGACCTTTCTTTTTTCCTTTGCATTAAATATTTGAATTGAAGCAGCATTTTGTGAAGAAGTAAAAAGGCAGAAGTGTTGGTCTATAAATTGTGTTGCAAATGAAGTTGAGAGCATGAAGGTGTGATTTCTGAATGTGCTATATATGAATATGAAAATGGGTGAGAGAACAAAATCCACTACCTTTGTTGTTGTTCTTTTTCTTCTTCTTTCGTCTTCCATGGTTAGCTCACAGAACAATCCAACATTTACTGACCTCATTCGGATACTCCTAAGCTTTTTACGCATGGGGATTCCTAACCCTTGTAATGTCTTAAACACATCACTTAATTCCACCATTTGCCCTATACTAAACCGTGTTGCACAAGGATCCAATTCAACACCCCAAGCTGTCTTCAACACTACACGAAACCTCATTTGTGGATTCAACACCACGCAACCCTTCCCATGCAACTGACCCATGCATATGCATCCATCCACCATCATGTATTATCCCATCTTATATATATATATATATATATATATATATATATATGTCATGTACTGATGTAGTAAAGGACGTGATCCTGTACTGTTGATGCATATGTATATGCATGATGCATGCCAATGGACACAACTATATGTCTAGTATTACCAATAAACGTCCATGTATTCTGTCATCTTAATTATATATATTTCGTGTAAGTGATGTAGTCCTGTTACCGTTAATGCACATGTATATGCATGATGCATGTTAATGGACAGAACTACATATATATGTAATATTATCAGCAAACGTCCATGTTTATGATATATTAATTAATATCAATATATGTAATATTACCAACAAATTTTCTTTTCCACTTAACCCAACATATCAATAACAACAACATAAACAAAAATGTGGGTTTTTTTTATTTTTATTTTAAGGTCTATTTGAAGTGAAATTTGTATAAATATATTTGTACATTTTTTTTTTGCCAAGAAGGATTAAGTCGTCAGGGCGTAGAACAACATTGAAGGTGAAATCGTCCTCCACTCAACCAGTTTCTTTATTTTGTTTTTTAAAAGCAATGTTTTCTCTGTAAGAACGTTTTGTGTGCGGTGAAAAAAATGAAATCGTCCTCTAATATGACAATTTTACTTCTTCAATTTTTTTTTCTTTTCATAATTAATGATTTTTAACAAAATACATAAAACTAATAACTGAATTTTTTTTTAAAAATAAAAAAAAGAAAAATAATCAAAACTGAAAATTTTGAAAAAAGAAAAAATAATGATAAATGATAAATTTGAAAAAAAAAAATAGAAAAAATAATGAAATCTAAAATATTTGAAAAAAAAAGAAAAATAATGAAAAGTGAAAAATTTGAAAATAAAAGTAAAAAATAATAAAAAAAGAAAATAAAAAAAGCGAAAAGTGAAGTCGTCATGTTAGAGGACGACTTCACTTTTTATTTAAAACCAAAACCACCGGTCGGGTAAAGAACAACTTCACTTTGATGTCGTCTTCCCATAACCGTTTGACCCAATTTAAAAAAAAAATCAACATATCCTATTTTACAATTTTGTGGTAAAAAAACCCTAAAATACTAAAATGACAAAAAATGTGCCACAAATAATACTTTTGGTAATGTTGGATACTAAAGCAAAATTTATATTCAATAAGTTAAGTTCCATTTGGGTGACTTAAAAGCTAATGTAGATCAGCTTGGTCCCCTTTGCCTTTTACCCTTATAGCAGTCTTATTTGTCTGAAAAATCAAGATATTAAATTATCAGAAAAAAAAAAAAGTTTATTCATTGACTATATATAAAATAATTTTTGTGTGACCATAAAAGGTTTTGTAGGCACTCAACATTTTAAATGCGATTTCTTAATTTGGCAAGGATAGAGTCTTTATAAGAATTAAAACAATTGATAGTAAAGAAGCACTTAAGATATAAACAATTGATATATATATATATATATATATATATATATATATATATATATATATATATATATATATATATATATATATATATATATTATTATAAAAAATATAAC
>Ga0214543_1008226_pt1 | contig 17254 bp, 15 predicted proteins | sample CNSS2metaG_FD_160094 | JGI IMG/M metagenome (GOLD analysis project Ga0214543, IMG submission 160094) | Root nodule microbial communities from cowpea collected in UCLA plant growth center, Los Angeles, California, USA - CNSS2 | ecosystem: Host-associated > Plants > Roots > Nodule | place: USA... | reverse complement strand
GGCGGGGACGGGTATTATGGCGGGGATATGTACATCCCCATACCCATCCCCATACCCAACTAAAAAAGTCGGGGATTCCCCATACCCATACCCATACCTAGTCAATGCGGGGATTCCCCGTCAAAACGGGGATGAGTTCGGACAATACCCATGGGGATGGGTTTATTTGCCATCTCTATACAGGTGGCATTGTTTACGTTGCATTGGGGTGTGTTACGTGTACTATACATGTGTGGTAATTTAGAAATCATGCAAAACATCACAACAATCCAAGCACAAACAAATCCCAAAATAGAATTACGAAAACCCTAACCTACGAGCAAACACAACCCAGAAAACCCTAAACCCACTTACCTTTTTGATGATGATTAATTAGAAAATTGAAATGAAGAGCGCGACTGCAATCCAACGATGAAATGACAAGTATTAGTTGCTTCCTCTGCACATCCGAGCTCAAGAAAGACGAAGATGAAAAAATCGCCTCCAACGATGAAGAGCGCAACTGCAATCCAACTCAAGCCCTAATTGCAAAATTTTTCCCAGATTGAAAAGTTAATGTTAATTAGCCAACTGTACAGTAACACACCCTAATGCAACATAATACACAAACAGTGCCATATGTACATTACTCCGTTACTGATTTAAACGGCGTTACAGAAAAATACCAAATAAAACACGAATTGCGAGGATGATGACCATTTTAAACATTCGATAAAAATGAGGAACATTTTAAACATTCTATCAAAATGAGAACTATCCACAATAAACATTATGAAAATGAGGACGAAAAAAGATATTTAAACCTATATAAATTTTAAAATATTAAGTTTAGATTATACTAAATTTATAGTACAACCGGAACTTATACTTACCCTTACTCGTCATCTGATTCAACACAAATACCCAATTTAGATAGTTTATTAGTGTTTTAGTTAAAAAAAATTTAAATAAAAGTATTTAAACTAAATAGATTGAACTTTCAAAAAATTAAAAGCGCAAAAAACATAGCATTTAGGTAGATATTTCACACTGACCATGGCTACCACAGAAGATAGAATACCGACAGTGACTGCGAGCGTGAGTGCCATGCACTGTCAAGAAAGCCACCCGTCACAACACAATACCACTTTGCCCCACGATAAATAGATAGACCTTCCCACACCCGAAAATGGCTTCCATAGTTGCTGCCTCCTCTGCATTCTCCTCTATTCTCACCGCTCAATTTCTCATTCCTTCTTCCTCGTCTTCTTTCTTTCTCAGAACACTCACTCGAAGGTCCACCGCGCCGTCACTGCGTCTTTCATTCACGTCACGACGACCACTGCACAACCTCATGGCTCACGCCTCCCTTGGCCTCACTCGCCCATCCAACACCGAAACCCCCAAGGTTGAATTTCATTTCTCTTAATTTCAGTTGAATTTGAATTTGAATCGATGCTGACTTGACATGAAAGTGTGGAAATGGAAGATTTCTTTCGCGTCGAAGGACGTTGACGTGGTGCAATGGAAAGGGGACCTGCTCGCGATTGGCGTCATGGAGAAGGACTTGGCGCGAAACGCCGAAGCGAGATTCGAGAACGCGATTTTGAGTTCCGTGGATTTGAAGTTGGGCGGGTTGTTGGCTGAGGCTTCCTCCGAAGAGGATTTCACCGGCAAACCGGGCCAGTCTGTAGTTCTCAGAATCGCTGGTGGACTCGGGTCCAAGCGCGTGGCCCTGCTCGGCCTCGGCGCGTCCGCGTCCACCTTCGCCGCGTTTAAGTCTCTCGGTGAGGCTGTTGCCGCTGCCGCCAAGTCCGCCCAAGCCGGCCACGTCGCCGTCTCGCTTGCCTCTCCAGACGCGTTTTCCGTTGAGTCTAAACTTAACACTGCTTCTGCAATTGCATCTGGTATTTGTTTCTCTTGAGATCTGCGTGTAGCATTAAATGGTCATGTTTGATTAAATTTTTCAATAAACTCTGTTAGAGGAAAACAGGAAGTAGAAGAAAACCAAAATTGAAAGTTATTTGGATTTCAGTTAGGAAATTAAGTTGAGTTGGTGAAAAATAGTAACCATTGACGCTTTTAAGTTTACTAGAGTTTGAGGTGTTGCTTCTAAATCAATCTGGAAAAAAGAGTCAAACATACTACTGATACAGTGTTCCATGGAAACTGAGGTTTGTTTGGATGTTCCAACTGAAATCCTAAGGAATTGAGTTTCTCAAGTTAAAATTAACTTAAGATACGTTTCTACATCAACTTCTGCTGAAGTGTATAAATTATAGGAAACGTGTTTTTCTAGTTCTTGTTCTTTCAAATACGTTGGATTGCATATAGATGAAGGTGGTCTCGAATTTATAAGCCATTTGGTGAGAACAAATTCACACTTTTTTAGAAGTTTTAAACCAGGATCATCATTATGAAAGTGCACATACCTTGGTCACTTTGATCTATGAGTACCATAGAAACAGATTCTTTCCTTGAATCTTCTAGTTAACATAAGAAGCTTTGTTTATTTTACATTTTTTTTTCTTCTTATTAGTGCAAGTTTATCTAAATAGAGCCTATATGTTAATTGAAAGGTTGTGATTTTGAAATAAGATTGAGTTGTGTTGTGTGGCAGGGACGGTGCTGGGAACTTTTGAAGATAACAGGTACAAGTCGGAGTCTAAGAAATCGGCACTTAGATCAGTGGATATTATCGGGCTTGGATCTGGGCCTGAATTGGAGAAGAAACTTAAGTTTGCAGCAGATCTCTCTTCTGGAATCATTTTCGGAAGGGAGCTTGTGAATTCTCCTGCTAATGTGCTAACGCCAGGTTCATATTAAACTAATGTTTATATGTTGCAGATAGGTTAATTTAACTAAACTTCTTAACAAGCTCTAAAAGGAAAGTAAAATAAGGCAAACTTTTGACAAAATTTAAAATTAATTCATATATCTCAACTTTAGTCTTGTATTTTTTATTCATGGGTTTGGTTTGACCTCCCATATTTTTGTTTTTTTCTCTTTTTCTTTTAATAATATTTTTCATGTGATGAGAAATGATAGATGTATTTTGAGGTGTCAGACTAGCTGAGATGTTAAAATACATAGTGATGCCTAACATAAGCTTTTATAATAAAAAAACTTAAGTCTTCACCGTGCTACTTTTGCAATTAAAAAGTTATTGCAGATTGAAAGCTAATACAAGCTACACCATGCATACACATGCACACAAGGTTGTTAAATTCTACTCTTAACGACTTTCAATTTTATATTCCAACTCTATAACAGAGTAAATGAAATAACAATATAAGTCAATACCAGATGCAATGACCGTGATATGTGCATTATTTTGTAGTTTAAGCAGACATGATAAAGATATCAATGAAATTGTAAACTGAATTTCGTAAAATTATTCAAGTACTCCGACAAACATTGGCAACAATCATGCATTTTGAGGCTAAAACCATTTGAAAGTCTTTTAAATTCTGTAGTAGAATCAAGAATTCACTCTGTTAATTTAATTGTACTTGTATAAAAAATAAAGAGAGTAAACATGTTCTTATATGCAATGGTTGTAAGAATTTAATAGTAGATTCAAGAGGTTCAACAACCATGTGTATGGATCATATCATGCAAAAGTGTGAGAAGTTTTAACTTGACCACTTAATGTTGTGTTGACAGTAAATATTTATGCTCTCATTTGACACCCTCTATATGTATGCATTTTTCCTCTTTTTGAAGAGGTGAATTCGCCTTAGAGGGAGAAGACACAAGTTGTAGCTGTTGGTTTGAAATCAGTGGTTGAGATTGTGACAAAATGCATGATATGCACTTGTATACAAATTATGAGCCTATATTTAAATATATTATCCCGGTTTTCTCATTGATGGATATAATTTCTTTCTCTCTAAAGTGAATTTCTCTGTTCTAGGAGCTAGAATATAGACTAGAATATGGATGCACATGCGTCCTTGGCTTTGAAGTAACAGGGCAGTTAGTTGAACATTTCAATGTTCCATTGCTACATGTGTGAGATACTTTTGCATTTCAAGGAATTGATGCGTCCTCAATGAATTATTTGGCTCAGGGGTATTGGCTGAAGAGGCATCAAATATTGCTGCAGCATATAGTGATGTTTTTACTGCCAAAATATTAGATGCTGAGCAGTGCAAGGAATTGAAAATGGGATCCTATCTTGGTGTTGCTGCAGCCTCAGCAAATCCTCCACATTTTATCCATTTGTGCTATAAACCACCAACTGGACCTGTAAATGTCAAGTTAGCATTAGTTGGAAAAGGTTTGACTTTTGATAGGTACTTGATTTAACCATGTTTCATTTTATTTTAGCTGCAACAGAAAACATGCAATGAGATTTTCCCCGATGTTATCCTCTGTATTCATTTTGGGATTATAACTCTTATTGGTTATAAAGTTGTATATTTTCATTTCTCTGGGTGCTGTGTCCATGGTAGTCAGAATCTTGTTCCACTTTGAAGAATCACACGATTCTACATTTCTGTCATGCCTTAGCAAGTTTGTTCGTGCTTAGAGCTGCCGCTAAGCAGAATCGGTAGATTTGCCGTGTAGAATCTTAAAATTGGTGGAATCAAAGATTTTCCATGTTTTTGTGCGCCGACATATTCCTAAGCTGACTAATTCGTAAGGGCAACATATTCAACTTGTTTTTCAATCTCTTTCTGTAGGATGTATGGCTACTTGTAGGGTCTTACATTCACTGGACCACCTGTCTCTGTCTGGATTTTTTGTTGACTTCTCTTGGAGGCAAACCCGCTGACACTTTGTAAGTATTTTGTGGGTAAGAAAATCAAGCCCACCCCTCATAACTCAAACAAGAAGAAATCTTCTATCAATTCGAACTCTCCCATCTTGACTGCAATTTGTTTGCAGCAACCGTGTGTTTTCCTTTTCTATTTCCATCTGCTAAAATTGTGTCTGGTGCCATTGTCAATCAGAATCAACACTCTCTTCCTTGAATTATTCGTTCCATTTCATGGTTTGGGGCTGTGTCAAATGCTCTAAAAAACACATGGAAAAATCCATCCATTGGCACAAAGCTTCTTTACCCTTGTGCCCTTCATCCCCACTTTCTAATTTTGTAATTTCCCGTTCATCATTAACATGTTCATCCTTTGCTAAAAGTAAATCCTCAAACTTCTCTTTAGATATCAATGTCCACTTACAAATGGTGACCCACTCTAATTGCGTAACTTCTCATCCTTCTTCCTAACATATTTTTTATATGGCAAATTACTTGTGCTCGATTTTGTTGTGTGTGCCGATTGTTGTCTTCTAGATTATGAATTGTAGTCATGGCTTTAGTTCCTCCTAGTAAACCTTTACCTTGATTCCAGAAGCCTTGACATCCTATTTGCCAATTTTGTCATGACTTTGTGTATGGAGATCATTTTACCTATCCCTATTGTGGGCATGTTTCCTCTCTTTAATTTTTCTCACTCCTCCATGTGACCATGAAAACTCTAAGTGTTGCTCGATCTAAATCTACTTTCTTTACTAACTATGTCAATGTCCCATTCTCCATTAACAAGTTAGATGCAATACACATGATATTTGGGCATTTGATACCAAAGCTTTGGCTTAAGAGGGAAGATTATGTTAACCATGTTACCCATAAAACGACCTCCATTGATGAAAAAGATGTCCATCATTGGTCTAAAGTTGATGCCCAAGTTTGTAGGTTATGAAGTCAACTATTCATCCTTTCTTGAATAGATATTTTTAGCTATGAGACATGAGCCAAGGTTTGGGAATATGCCCTCTAGTGATACTCAACGCCTTTATGGCGTTTGCCAAAATCTCTTGAGTATCATTGCTTCTGGACGTATTGATGGCTCTATGACTGATTACTTTGCAAAAGTTCATGGTCTCCTTCATGACGTCAACAAACTATTGCCACTCCTTCCTAGGATCTTTAGCAACAACAAACCTTCATGTTGTTTGTCACAAAATCGCTGGTGTTATGTTTTGCCTGGTTGTCTTCCTTGGTTGGCTATTGCTCAGGCAACCCCCCTATATCTCTTGATTCTGGTGTCTCCCCCTTTGATAGTTTTGGTTAGTTCCATTACTTCTGTTGTACATGCAAGCAATTCATTTGTTGGTCTCACTTAGTCCACCTCTCTTGGCCCTTGGGTCCCCACTCTGGTGACATGAATCATATATCTTTTAACAAGTTTCTTTTCTCATCTCTCTTCATTTTTCGGTTTTTATCCTTTGGCACTGTTTATCATATGGCTCCCAAGCCCATGGTATTGATATTGTCCATCTTCTCCCTTCTCTCTCCATTAGCAACGTCCTTTTGTCTTTAGGTCTCCCTTTGGCCACTCTTCAAGACCACCCATCATTGGCTGCTGCTCAACTTGTTGATCCATTGGACACATTGCAACAATGATGATCCTGACATAGTTTTGTACAATTTGGTATAGCTTATAAAACTTTTGTACATTTACATGCACATGCCCATTTTTGCTGCATTAGACTTACAAAGAGTCTTTCTTGTTTATAAAATTAGTGTCTATTAAACTCTAATGTCTCAATATACTTTGATTTGATCTCTCTCTCTCTCTCTCTCGTTTTTCTCTTGCTTATAAAGCCTACATCGTTAATAGAGAGAAAAGGAAAGAAAGAAAATGAAGGTAAATAAAATAATAAAGCCTACAATAGTAACAAAGAAAGAAAACCTGAGTGAAATATAGATAAACAAAATTTATAAAGCATGGCATCTATGTAATGCAAAATATAAAATATTGTTTTTATATTCAAAGAAGCAAAAAATACCATCCTATTCTTCATTGACGCTTCTTTTCCTTTTCTTCATTTTTCATCTATGATACTTTGTTTGTTGAGTGGACCTACTCACCTTATGAATCATGCATGACAGTTGCTGAATCGCAAATTACACAATTCAGTTGCTGTATTGGGGGAGGAAGATTTTCTTGAATCGAGATTTGAATCACATGATTCTTGCTGTTCTAACTATACTGATTTATATTCATTTACCTACCAACTTGAGGGATAGTGTTGTAAATGGTAGATTATTAAGATAACAATATCCTCAATATCTCTATTAGTTAGGAAACAATATTGAGTCTTCCTCCTATTTGTTTAAGCATATTTTTATTCCTTATTTTAGAAGTTTGATTGCTACAAATAGAGGTGATGAAAATGTTATTTGTGTGTTTGTGATTAATAAAATAGTTCTTTATTTCCTTAAGCAGTTCAAGTTTTCCCATTACAATTTGTGGACAACTCGATGATTATAGGGCTACAACTAACATATCAATGTGGAATATGCTGAAATTGGTAGTTTAGGTGGTTTTATTGGATAGATAGATCATGGTGGAAAATGCAATTTCTCCTTTAGCTTCTTATTTTGATTTAACACTATAGTTGTTACAATTTTTCTTTGTTTTCTTTTTTGTTTTATTAGTGGTGGTTACAACATCAAGACAGGACCTGGTTGTTTGATTGAACTCATGAAATTTGATATGGGCGGTTCTGCTGCAGTTTTTGGGGCAGCAAAAGCTCTTGGTCAAATCAAACCTCTTGGAGTGGAGGTGTGATGTTTATATTATTGTTCATTTCTTCTCCTTTTATTGTCACACATTGTTTTTGATCCTTCTGACTTTCAAAGTAATGGTTAAAGCCTCTGCTTGGTAACTAGTTGGTGGTGACTTCATATAAAAATTATAGGATTTTTTTTATCTCGTTTTAGATGTTTTGCAGTTAAGTAATAATTATGAATTGAGTTGCCACTTTTCTATATGATAATCTGTTCTGTTGAATCACTTTTGAAGGTTTTGTTACAGTACGGAGGTGAAAATCTTGTAGTACTGGTATTGATCACTAGTAATCTATGCAGTTGTTTTTGGTAGAATGCTTGTGTTTCTAATGTATCTCTTTAGCCCTTGCATATTTTTTCGGAATAGGATAGTACTTATAGCTTTTTTAAATCCCTTTGCACAAAAAGTACATTTTACATTAGTTTAAAAATCCTGAATGTGCAGGTTCATTTTATAGTTGCGGCTTGTGAGAATATGATAAGTGGAACAGGTATGAGGCCTGGAGACATTCTCACAGCTTCAAATGGAAAGACTATAGAGGTCAGGATTTCATTCATTGTTTTCATTTATACATGTTGAGAGAGAGAAAACTAGATGGAAGAAATGTAGTGGAAAAGCTGTGTATTGGCAACACAATGTCGTCCATTTTATATAAGATGATGTGATAGGCCAAGAGTATGAGCTCGGTTTGATTATTCTCTTTTATAGGTTAATAACACAGATGCAGAGGGTAGGCTTACCCTTGCAGATGCTCTGGTGTATGCTTGTAACCAGGGTGCTGAAAAGGTATGCTGCTAAGAATCTGAATCTACAATTACATAAATCATAATGTATTGGCATATAATTTAATATTTCCCACGTGTTAGATTTGACCAATAATTTAATATCTAATACAATTCTCGAAAATGTTGTAACCTTTCTAATTTGTCCTGCTGAACTAAAGTTCAATTATTTGAATAATACTATTTTTCATTGTAAAAATACCTGCGTGTGGCGTTCCTCTACAGTCTGAAAAAACATTCATACAGAAAGTACTTTGTGAATTGTGTTTAGTAATGGCTAGTCGGTTGTCATTGTATTTTTTTGAATTTTGATTATGTATTTTGAAACAAGCTTACCACGTGTTAGTTGTGTAGTTTGGTTTTAGAACTCTAACAGGTTGGTTGACTGTTCTTCAGATAGTTGACCTGGCAACATTAACTGGGGCCTGTATAATTGGTCTTGGATCCTCAATAGCAGGTAATTTTTATATATGATCATTTTACCAATATTTGTTAGTACAATAGATGACCAAATATATAGCTGGCAACTTAAACTTATAATATTGTGGGAAAGAGGAGAGCTTGGAAGAACCTGAAAGTGACATCTGGAACTTGTGAAAGTTGCCACACGATGTTGTGTTTTCCATTGTTGGCAATTATTTTGTCATTAACTACTGAACTCATGCAAGGAGTTATTCATTATCAGCTGATTATTGATGCGAACTATTGTTTTCGAAGGTGTGTTTACACCAAGTGACGACCTGGCAAAAGAAGTTTTTGAAGCTTCAGAAGCGAGTGGGGAAAAACTATGGAGGTTGCCATTAGAAGAAAGCTACTGGGAGTCAATGAAATCAGGAGTAGCTGATATGGTGAACACTGGTGGTCGTCCAGGTGGTGCTATTACCGCGGCTCTTTTCTTAAAGCAGGTATGTGCTAATGGAACATTTTATGTTTTCATTTCTCTCTATAAAATAATGGTTTGTTGCTTCTAAGGTACTTATAATATTTAACACAATCACAAATTTTGGTATAAATGCTTGTAATTCTTATTTTGGATGGAGCGTTGTTGCACTTGAAGTGAAACTATTTATGAAGGGACTTATAAATACTGACGCGCATCTTAATTGGGTAGCTTTTATCTGCAATGTTCATGGAAATTTCTGTGAGGGTTTTATAAAACAATTGTGGTTTTTACAGTTCGTTGATGAGAAGGTTCAATGGATGCATATTGACATGGCTGGTCCAGTTTGGAATGAAAAGCAGCGGAGTGCAACAGGATTTGGTGTTGCTACTTTGGTACAATGGGTTTTGAGGAACGCATCTTAAATGCCAACTCAATTGTTGAAATCTTGTCCAATTTTAGTTTGTTATTAATTATTAATGAGCTATCTGAAGGGATGTAAAAGGTGTGGCAGCTTTTAGGTGTATTTAAACATGTATGAATAATGAATAAATACTGTTTAAATCGACTTCAGTCTGTTTGTTAATATTTTTTGCTTCGCTGATTCTAGTTAATGTATGTTCATCTAATGAAATTCTATCATCAACTTAGTTGAGATGTTAAAATTTGATAGTGCTGCTTAAAATAATTTTATAAAAAATAAAAGGTTTTCTCGAATTTTATAATTTGAATATTTTCAGGAATGAGCAGCTCAAAATAATAATTTGAGTTCTAGTATGATTGTGTATAAGACGTTCCAGAATATTAAATTTAACTTTTTATATCTTGATTAGAACAAAATAAATTTATAAAATCTTAAAAGACATTTCATTTGAAGAATTTTAAATTATGCTTTTAAGTTTTGGACTGAGGAATATTAACTATTTTTGGAATCTGAAATAATATTAACAAATCTTGGATTTGACTATTTAATTATTTTTTTTCATTTCTGGATTGACGTTAAAATTTGTTTTCTTCATCTAGTATTTACCGATCCTTGAGTAGCAACACTAACAAAAAAAAAAAAAAAGTGATGACTCTGTTTATAGAGAGATCACTTAAAAGGCTAATAATAATAATTACACGTCCAAGTAAAACTATATTAAAATATTTTTAAGCCATTTATGATTTCGTTCTTCTTCTTATCTTTCATTTATTAGTCTGTTTTCCTTTTCTCTTTACATTTTGTTTGAATTTGTTTAGTGATTCTCTTGTAACATAGTCTTGTCACGGGGCATTTCTTCCTGTCAAAATGTTGTCATGATAGCAAAAGTTGATCCATAATTTGTAAGCATCAATGGTTTGAATTTGAAAGTTCACTTAAATTAGTGTTTTTTTCACACGAGTCATTTCGTTCTTACTGGAAACTTACAGATAGATTTCATTTGCAAACCAAAACTGGAAGGGAATAACTAATTCTGATGAACGAACATTTTTTTAAAATTAAAACAATTATTTATAATAAAATAAATAAAAGTTAGTTTTATTATAAAAATTATTTATATTTTTTTTAGGATAATGATATTTTGATTCATTTTTCTTTACTCATTTTTAACATACTACTTCAATCACTTTTCAATTATTTATTTTGATTTTTTAAGTGATATAATGTGATGATCTAAAAGTGATTGAAGTGATGAATTAAAAGTGAATAAAAAAATGAGTTAAAATATCATTATATTTTTTTATAATTATAATTTTATCTTTAATTAGTTTTTCAATTTATTTGTAAGTTAATATTAGTGGTTTTTTTGTATTTCAGGGTCCCTTTGACTAGAAAATTGTAAAGTGGGATCTGTTGATTTTAAAAAAAAAAAATGGATCAAGTCGTTATCTGAGAAGACGACTTCCCAAGGCCGGTTTTGTTTTTTTTTTTTGTCTAAATGAATGTTGTTGCGTCACATAACGGTTTTTGTTTAATAGAAAAGTGAAGTCGTGGACGACTTCACTTTTCATTTTTTTTTAACTTTTCAGTTTTAATTATTTCTTTTTCTTTTTTCTTATTTTATTTTTTAAATATTTCAGATTTTTTTCTTTTTTTAAAATTTAACGGTTTTGCTTATTTTTTTATTTTTCAATTTTCGTTATTTGTTCTTTTTAAACTGATTAGTTATCAATATTTTTTAAATTTTTAATTTTTATTTCAAATTTCGTTAAATATAAAAATTATATGGATTGTATTTATAATTATTTTTATTCCTACAATAAAATGAACTTAATAAAATAGATTGGATAATATAAAATTACATAATAAAAATAAACTAAAAATAATTACAGAAACAATCAATTTTTATATCTAACAAAATTTGGAAAAAAAATTAAAAATTCAAAAAATATTGATAACTAATCAGTTTAAAAAAAACAAATAACGAAAACTAAAAAATTATAAAAAAATTAATTAAAATTGAAAAATAAAAAATAAGCAAAACCCTTAAATTAAAAAAAAGAAAAAAAATCTGAAATATTTAAAAAATAAAATAAGGAAAAAGAAAAAGAAATAATTAAAACTAAAAAACTGAAAAGTTAAAAAAAAATGAAAAGTGAAGTCGTCATGTTACAGGACGACTTCATTTCTCTATTAAATAGAAATCGTTATGAGACGCAACAATATTCATTTTAGAAAGAAAAAAAGCGAAACTGGCTTTGGGGAGGACGACTTCACCGTTGGAAGTCGTCCTCCCAGATAACGACTTGATCCATTTTTTAAAAAAAAATCAACGATTTTCTAGTCAAAAGATCCTGAAATACAAAAAAGCGAATATTAGTTTATAATTTTCTTTTCCTAACGGTATAGTTTGGTGGAAAAGTTACTTCAAACTTAGTAAGTGGCGCGAAAAAAATTGGCTCCCTCCATTCCTAACTGAAACTGTTTTTTTATTTTTCATTTTTGTGACCTTATAATTTATTAGTTTTCATTTCATTTTCTTGTTATTTTTTAACAAAACTTTTGTGCAATAAAATATGATCAGAACTTTCCCTCTACTAATCATCATTCCCAGTTCATTGCAACAAAATTTCAAAAACACCTCTCATCGGACAACTCATCTCTGATACAGACTCTTTTCCCTCCGTCCAACTTTGGCGGCCTATTTCCTCCTTAGCTTTCGGCAGAGAATAGTACGGTTATGTATTCTCTCCGATCGAATTTGCAAAATTTTGTGTAGTTAGAAAAAACTTTCGCTTCTTTCTCGTTTTATATGTTTCTTTCAATTTAGATAATTGTTGGTTCTTAAGTGGGTATTGGTCAAAATCACGAATAATATGAAAAAGACGGTGGTAGAATAACATTATTAAAGTAAAGAGCTGATTTTTGAGTTGTTACGCAATTTAATAGGTTTCTTGGATGTATAAAGACTTGAATAGTTATCTGTCATAGAAGATTTGCAATTATGTTTATAAAAAATATTAGAAGAAAGGTATGCAATTTTGTTGATAAAAAGTTGTATGAAAATGTTTGCAACTGTTTTGTAAAAAAAATTACATGTTAAGCAATAATACTTATGTTGGTTTTGGTATGTTACCTTGATTGTTTTCTTGTATTCGGATTGTGGTGAAATGACCTAGAGTTGTTTTTGTGTTACGTGCAGTTTTGGGTGTGTAAATTGTGAGTCTTGGTTTCTTTAAATCAAGAAGCCTAATCACATACTAAAATTAACATTTATTCCTATGAAATTATGTGCTGCAAAGAATTAATGAAGTTACCTCTCTAACGACGTTAGTGTGGTTAGTGGGAATGGTGGTTGTCGTCACTTTCAATTTCTTTTTTAGATCCGTGACAAAAGTTATTCAAACAGATATGTTGGTACTTGTATCAGATGTATGTTTCAGAACATGTGAGACTTTTGGTGAATAGAGTATGTGTTGGTTCTCAAGTGAGTATTCACCAAAGTCCCCCATCAAATACTATGAAGAAAACTGTGGCAGAAAAGGTCTCGTTGGTGTACGGGAGACTTGGGTAGTTGTGTGTCATTTAAGGGTTTGGAGTTTTGTCCATACAAAATTGTACGATAAGGGTTTACAACCAAGGGTTTCTAATCAAGGGAGGAAAATGAGAAGTTTGGCAGGTTGAACAATGCGTTCAGCGCCTTTGAAGAAAAGTTGGTCTTGATATATATATTGGCAATTGCAGGTATATTGGCAATTGGTTGTCATCGTACATACGTGGCTCCAATAAATAATAGCTTAAAGGGATGGTCGCAAACTCTATATTGAGCTCTGTTGTTTAAGATTTTGAAGTTATGCATTATATAACTTTCTCCCTTTAGCTTGTCTTCCCACGTACTAATGTCTTCTTTCTTAATCATAGCAGGTATAACATCACCCTGACCAGCATAATCATGCATAAACGTTAAATATATTTATTTTTTCTTAAATATAAAATATGTAATGCACATAAACAATAGAATGATACATTACTTTTTGATTTGTCAGAATCATCTCCATATTTCGTTTGGAATCCCATGACTCAACAAACCACAGATCCACAATTCGGACATCAAGTTTCAAAGTCTCCCTTTTTCCATCAATATCCTTAATCATATCAAATTTCTTTGCCATCTAATATATCTCAATAAAATAAGTCAAACGTTTTACAAAAAAAAAACATAATAGGTATACCAAGCATAAAAAATGGCAACTATAAAAAATGAACACAACAACAACATCAAAAACAACAAAACATGTTCAATAGTTTCTTAAAACAAAAATATCAACCTTTTCTTTGACACCTAAAACATTAGAAAAATTGTATCTTTGAGCTTTACAATCAAAATGAAGCAAACATAAATGAACAGAGTAAGAAGAAGAACAACAACAAAAAAAACATTTGATAAAAATACAACAAAAAACAAAGTACATCAACAACAACTTCAGTCAACCTTCAACAACAACAATGAAAAAAAAAAAAAGACGAACAAAAAATTTAAAACTTAAGCTGCTGTGAAGAAGAAAAAAGAAGAAGCATTAAAAAAATATCCACGACCCAAAACTTTTGTGAACCTTCAATAACAATCAACCAACAAAAATAAACAGCCAAAAAAAAATTAAAAACACTTACGTTGGTATGAAGAAGAAGGAAGAAGAAGCAATGAACTTGAAGAAGAAGAAGAAGAAAGAAAGCAAAAGAAGGAGAGGAAGAAAGATAACGGAAGAAGAAAAAAAATCAAATACCTCAACCACAATTAAAAATCGGTTATGAAAAAAACACATAATACATTATTTATTGTTCTTCTATATTCATAAAGAATATAAATATATAAAAAACTTATGAGATAAAAAAAATAATATTTTATTTATCAAGTGAGACAACATACAAGAAATGAAAAAGGATAAATGAGAGCAAAAAATAATGAGTTTATGTCAAACTTTTTTTTTTCTTCAAAAAGAAAAAGAAAACATATGAGAATGAGTGATGTTTGTTAGAATAAAGTAGAATATGGTCCTAATATTGATTCCGATAATCAATCATAAACTCATAAACAATATCCCATACTGATAATCATGCTGTAAATACATTGGCGAAAGAAGGTTATGACACAGGGGAGCCATGGCTCCCCCAACCATTTTTTTTTTCTTTTTTTTTATTTATTTAAAAAATAATATTTATATATTATTATTTTATTTATATTAATTGATTTTTATTTTATTTTATTTTTTACATATTTAAAAAAAATATATTTATATATTATTACTCTATTTATATATTATTACTTTATTTATATGTTATTACTTTATTTATATTAATTTAATTTAAATTTTTTTTTAAATTTAAAAATCACATTTTTTTCTCTATTATAATTTTTTATACATTTTTATTGGGTTTTTCTCTTCCGTGCTTCCATTTTTTTCTCTCATTTTATTTTTATCTCAATTTTCATCATCATTTCCTTATTATTTTCAAAATTAAATTGCACTACGACAAAATTGAAGAGTTAATGAACATTTTGGACTCAACAATTTCTTCTTGTGAGTAAGTTCATTTTTTCCCTTCTTTTTTTTAAGCAATTTGTTTTCTTCTTGTATGTGGCTTTTCTATACTCTAGGCATATCTCTATCTGTTAGAGATCATAAAATCATACTTTAATTGTTGATCAAACTCTTCTTTGTGTAGATAGAGCTATTTTAGGCTTTGAAGTTGTGTAAGGGAAGAGCAAGATTAGGAATCTACTCTAAGGTAAGGGAAGCTAATCATTTAGAAGTTATTAGTTTTCTTAAAATATTGAGTCTTGCTTTTAAGATTTAATTTGAGGTATTCATAATTTTATTTTATTTTTTTGTAAAAGAATTGACAAATTTATATTAGAAAAAAATATGATAAAGAGTAAAAGAATTTATTCTTTTTTCAAGAGGAAGACTTGTGATGAAGATGAAAAAAATACATCTACGTCGTCTAAAATTGAGAAACTTCATGATAATCTAAATATTGAAGAAAACGAAAAACAACTCTCTAAGGTTCCTAAATTTACATATAATGAATTTGAAAATACTTTAGAACGTGATCCGGGGAAGCGTCTTCAAATCTGACAATACCCACCAAATCAAATTGATGAGGTACGAATGGCTTATCTAAAATGGGGTCCATATCAAATGCATCTAGAAAATTATCCGTTGTCTGGAAAGATGATCATCCAAGAAGATTTCAGTACACATGGTTTAGCTTATTTCCTTCATGGTTAGAGTATTCACCATTAAAAGATGCTACATATTGCTTACCGTGCTATCTTTTTAGTAAAAAACCAAGCGGACGACCTGACTCAGATGTTTTCATTGTTACATGTAATTGAGTTAATTTTTATTGAATTCTAATTGGCAATAAGTTGATTGTCGTTAACATGTTTTAACTTTTTGAATGTTTTTTTATAGGTTTTAAAAGTTGGAGGAGCATTTTTTTGACTAAAGGTAACTTTTGTTTTTTGTTTTTATATATTATTGTTAATGATAAACTTTATATTACTCTTTCATATATATTATTATTTGGATTATATTGTCATGAGTGCTTATTTTGAATAAAAAATTATGTAAGAAATTAATTTTTTTAATTAAAAAACAATTTATATATAACAAATATAATTTGGCCCCCCTAAAATTTTTGATCAAATTCCGCCACTGTGTAAATAGTAAACAGAAGCATATCTGAATTGGCCATAAGGATGATATTAGAGCACTACTGATATAGTGATCTTCCTCCTGTAGAGCAGCTTTATTTCCCTTTGGTCTTCTCACTTGATGGGGATAAAAAGAAAGGAAAAGGAACTTGAGAAGTACGTTATGACTCAGTGTGCTATCAGAAGGGGACTACGACCATCTATAAACTAAATTACTTAAGTTTTAGTATTTCTAATTTGCCCCCTCATCAAATTAGAAATTACTAAATGGTCTCTACACAATATTTATTTTCATGACATATGCCTTTAGCCAAATCTTTAATTTAGTCATATCACTTTATTATTTGGCTTAATAAATAATGGCCCTACAATTTTTGAAAAATTAAAAAGATAATGAGAAGGAAAATAAAAACTATCTTAATAAATATTTGGTTTAATTACTCTTTTTTATTCTTGTTTTTGTTTAAAATTCACTAATATTTTTAGTCTCAATTAGGTTTTGATTTATAAAAAAGCTAATGCAATTTAACTTTTTACGATAAATTTCGTTAAATATCTTGAAATGGATCAATAATTTTTACATTAAAATTGGAACTCTTAATATGGATGAGTTGTTTTATTGGTATAATTAACATCATCATAGTGTTAATCTTTAGACAAAAACATAACCAAAAGAGAAATTAAACCTAAATATTTTTATTCTTTATTATATGTAATTTTATGTCTCATTATCTATTAACATTAAATGTTGTGCTCTAAAAAAAATAAAAAAATACATAATTTAATTTTTATCAATTTCTAAAATATACTACCTATAATTTTAAAAATTTAATAAATTATATATATATATATATATATATATATATATATTTTTTATAATATTTTTTT
>Ga0214543_1008224_pt1 | contig 17256 bp, 7 predicted proteins | sample CNSS2metaG_FD_160094 | JGI IMG/M metagenome (GOLD analysis project Ga0214543, IMG submission 160094) | Root nodule microbial communities from cowpea collected in UCLA plant growth center, Los Angeles, California, USA - CNSS2 | ecosystem: Host-associated > Plants > Roots > Nodule | place: USA... | reverse complement strand
TATATATATATATATATAAAATTATATAATGATATCTAATTATACTTAAAATATTCTCTCTCTCTCTCTCTTTCTCTCTCTCTCACACACACACACACACACACACATATATATATATATATATATGTATTTATAATACTGTATGCATCTTATATCCACACAATTTAGTACATCCTATATTTCTTACACTAGAAAAGGAAGAAGTGTTATTTATTTACAGTTTCCCCCTCATATACTGGTTTTCAAACAGGTGGAGGAAAAAGGATATGGATAGGATTCACTTGGATTGTTGGGGGTAAATAGAAGGTAACTCCTATTTGTCCTTCAATGACAGTTCGATGACAATCGGCATGTTTGGAGCAGAGAGAAAAGTAATAATAGAGTTTCTCATTCCCTGAAATGTTACAGAATTATTCACTACATTGGTTTGTCATGCATTCCCCAGGAAAACAACCACAATGTCTATGAAGAAGGGATCAGGCATGTTTGGAACGACCATGTATGATAAGGTTATAAAATTTGGTTTTTTACACACAATCATAAAATAGGGAAGTGAGACAAACATCACATAAAAAAATATACAACATATCATAATAAGATAAACTGAAATGGAAATTCTCCCAAATCCATAAAACTGGATTTTATCATACTTTATAAAGATATTGATTAATTTGTAGTGACTAGTCAAGATAAATGTGCTCATGACCAACAAAATAACTCAAGAACATCTCATCTTGAGTAATACTAACTCGTTTAAATCCCCAAGGTTATACCTCCAACTACAATAATCAAATCTTTATTTATCATAAATTTTATTTCAATATTAAACCATATAATTATATAAATAAATAAATAGGATCAATGAATAATTAAAACAAATATAAATCAATAAAAAGGACCAGTATATAACTGAAGATAAATATAAATAAGTAAATGAGAATAAATATAAATAGAATAAATAAGACTAGTGCACAACTGAAGATGAATATAAATAAATAAGTAGGAATGAGAACTAAATATAAATTAGAATGAGGTTAGGGACACCTCACTTAAAGGTAAATATAAAAATAATTATGAGGAGATAAGAAAAATAAAAGTCAAAAGAGAAAATGATAAATGTCTCTTTCCCTTACCTTAGAGATGGAAAAAGGTCTGAATAAATGCACAATTCAACTCTTATTTCTCCTTTGAGTCTCATTGTTACATTTCCCTCTTTCTAATGTGCTTCTCTAACTCTCAAATCTCTTTTTTTTTCTCCTTCCTCGTATGGCTTTAACTGCACTATCCTCTTTATATAGAGGCTTTGAAGATTCAATCATTAAATTCATCCAATCTTATCTTAGATTTTGCAGTACAGGAATAAGAATCTTATTAATTGAAATTCTATCTGTTACTGAAAGTTGTCCTGCATCATTTACTTTAAGAGATAAACTTGTATTACATATATTTTAAAACGTAACTAAATCTATTATATAATGTTTATGACATTATGATATTAATATATATATATATATATATATATATATATATATATATATATACGTTTAAATATTATACATATATATTATAATATTTTATAGTTATTTTATGTTATTATGATTATTGTTATTTAATTTAATTATTAACTAACTATATATATATATACACGCATAATCATTGATATATATACATGAAATTTATATATTTTTATAACTAAAAAAAATTATTATAATTATTTAACCAATTTTTTTATCCTATAAATTTTTATAATCTTTATATTTATATATACATAATTTATTTATTCGATTAGATACAACATACATAAAAAGCAATGTAATATAATTTTTTTTAGATGTTAGCATATTAAAAATATTGTGGTATAAATTTTGAGATGTTACATGGGCAAGCCTTATTTTCGTCCAGCGAGTCAGCCTGGCGTCCAATGGTCATTTTTTGGCCTTCCCGAGGTGGTCCAAGGCAGTATATACTTATAGGTGAGTTCTTTCTGTATGTTTGCAGTGTTGGGCTGGATTTCGGTGTCCCCTACATGGATATTTGTCTAAAAAACAATCTTTCTTGTCCAATCATGCTTCCTTGAGTTTCAACTTGTTTTCTTCCACCAGAATTGCTTCCTATTATTTTATTTCACACACTCATAATAGAGATTAAAAAAGCATTAAACAACTAAAATACAAAACAATACAAAAATAACATAAACTTAAAGATTAAACAAGATAAAAGATATAAAAAAATTGATTTTATTCACGAAATTTAACACAGTAAAAAACAACGTTATCAAAGGGTTTAAATGATAGAGCTGAAGACGGAAGTCTTAAAAGTCCTCGTGAAGGAAGACCCGTATATGTATATATTTTGCTACGTATATGTGATTAGCACACTGAATACGGGTTAGACCTAAAGTTCCATTTATAATACATTACTATTACTTTAAACATCTATAACAATAATAAAAAGGATTCTTTTTTTTTATCCACATTTCATAATATCCATTTTATCCTTAATTATTTAAAAATTAATTATTTTATAAACACCAGTGTAATAAGGGCTTTTGGCTCCGGTTATTTTTGTCATTCTGCCTCGGTTTTAGAACCGAGGCATATTGGGGTGAGGCCAAAAGGGGGTGTCTTTTGGCCTCGGTTATCACCCGAGGCCGTAAAAACACTTTTCTGCCTCGGTTGCAGAGGGACCGGAGCCATAGGTTCAACAATATTTTTTTTAATTAAAAATTTTGTAGAGCCTTTGGCCTCAGTTATGGTAAGAACCGAGGCCATATACCCCGTTAGTACCCATCTCATAGTGGTGGCTGCATCCGGTGACTCTCGTCGTAAGTATTCTACCGGTAGTGCAGCTGCTTCAAATTTTCAAACCGTATACGGTCTTGTGCAGTGCACCTCTGATTTGTCTGAGACAGACTGCAATAGATGCTTGGATGGGTGTATCTCAGAAATCTCATCGTGTTGTCAGGGCAGGATGGGTGCTAGAGTTCTTAGACCAAGCTGTAATATTAGATTCGAAAGCGCAATGTTCTACGATCAAACTCCTGAACTAGACCCTGATGTAACACCACCATCTTCGTCTCCTCCTTCCTCCGCAGGTACTTGTCATTGTTAGACTTTTTGATATTTTATCATCCTGGAGGCTAGAAAAGCCTCGCTCACCCAGCATAAAATTCTTGTTTTTGCAGGAAGCAACAACCTGAAGACCACTCTCACCCTCGTCGGTATCTATGCGTCCAGAAACGGTTTCTTCAGCGTCTCAAGGGGCAAGGACACATACAGTGCCAACGCCATTGGGCAGTGTAGAGGTGACGTCGCGTATTTCCGACCATTGACAGCCGACGCCGCGGTGTCTCGGAGGCCATCCAGAAGCTTCTTCACCACTCAATTGAACTGATCGGCGTTGGGTGTGTCGTGGAGGTTCCAAACAAATGCCCACTCGAGCTTGTCGAGGTCGAGTCGGAGGACAAGGATGGTGGAGTAGGGCGCATTGAGGGTGAACAAGGACTTGAGGCCGCCGACCATGAGGATCCGGTTGTCGTGGCCGCGAACGAGGCGGGGGCGCTTGAGGATGTCGAAGATGTCCCCCCATTCATGGCGCTCGAGGCGCGACCACGAAGGCGAAGGAGTTGCGGCCGTCGCCGGTGGCCGGAGCAGCGCAGTGGCAGCACATCGTGGTTGCAGAGCTTCGCGTGGTGGTGGTGCGTGGCTGGACTAGCAGGTTGTAGAGAGAAAGAGAGAGAGAGGAGAAATGCACCGCGGGGAAGAAAAGGGGGTTCGCGAATTTTGAACCCTAATTAAACTATATGGCCTCGGTTCAATTAATAACCGAGGCATATAGCCCTATTTGGCCCCGGTTCAATGACACCCGAGGCCAAAGATGTAATGGTTAGTGGCATTTTTGAAATATCCAGCCACATTTTTGGCTTCGGGTCTTTGGAACTGAGGCATATAACCCTCTTTTGGCACCGGTTTTTTTGAACCGAAGCATATAACCCTCTTTTGCTTCGGGTTTTCGCTGAACCGAGGCATAAAAGTTGCCTGAAATTGCAAAAATGCCACCGCACCATTATATGCTTCGGTTCCTGACCAACGGAGGCATATAAGGCGAGGTAAAAAGCAAAATTTGTACTAGTGAAATAATTTACTTTTAATCATTTTTTTACAAATCTTTTTTGTCTTAAATTATTATTTAAATTTTTTTTTACATATCTTATTTTTTTTAATTTTATATTTAATAACTATTTTAAAAATTATATATATATATATATATATATTGTTGATCTTAACTTAAAATTTTTAAAAATTAAAAAATGTGAATACACACATACACGACAGCTGTGTGTGTTCGCTGGTAATCGTTAATGAGAATGATGGGAATTACTTTTTCAGGATATTAATGAGTTTTGAGCGGAAAAAATATTGAAGTTTCATAAGAGAAAAAGAGAACAATTTTTAGATCTTTTTAGTGTTTCCTATGATTCAACTGAAAATCTAGAAAGGGTAACGTCAGAGAAGATAAAAAAAATTGTATCTATGTTTAGTAAGTGTGTTTGAAACTATGATTTTTTAAAAACCCTTTGAAAAGAAACCTTCCATGCACAATGGTAGACAGAGATTGTTGGGAATTTTTTTTTTTTTAAATCATTGACTATTCTACTTGTTTTTTCCTTAATTTTTTCTTATTAATCATCTAACTGATTTGCAGGCTTTTTTTATATTGTTTTCTTTGTTTATATGGTAGACGGTGTAAATGAGTTTGCGTTATGAATTATTCCAAATGTAGATATATCTTTTTAATAAATACATGTCTAACATTTCATATTTTTTATGTATTTATTGTAACCTATCAACATATTAATTCTGTATGGATGAATAAATGAATTAATATACACTCTCAAAATTAAATTATACAGTTTAATTCAATTCTCATATGTTTTGAATAAATATACTTTTTTTCATTCACCAATAAACAAATACGTATTTGACATGTTTTTTATTAAATATATAAATTGTGACAAAAAAACTACCAAGATATATAATTTATATTAGAAAGAACTACTTTATTTAGTGGATAAAGCTCTGGCAACATACTTGCCATGTTTACTATTATTGATAAATCATAATTCAAAATTTAGAAATTGAGATTCTCATCGCCATATAAATTAATATTTTTTTTCTTTGTAAGAGAAAATTATTTATTTATTTCTGATGTGATTGATTTCCTAATTTTCTACCTTGTAAAGTAAGTTAGAAAAATGAGAAAACAACAAACATCCAAGTCAACATTGATGAATACATAGACATGATATCGACGGTTTCATGAATGAATTAATATATACCCCTAAAATTAAATTAAATTAAATTAAATTTAATTCTTTTGTGTTTTAAATAAATATATTTTTTATCCACCAATAAATAAAGAACGTTCCACATAATTTTTATTAAATAAGTAAATCTAGATAAAAATTAAAAACGATATATAAATATATATCATAAGAAGAAAAATTATATTTAATGATGCTCCGGAGACGTGCTAAATGTGTCGCGTTCACTTAGAATTCAAAATTTAGAAATTAAAACTCTGATTCTCATTACAATTCAACTTTAACAATATTTTCTCGTTTTTTAAGTCAAATTTATTTAGTTCTGATGTGATTGATTTACATAAAATAGGAAAATTATTTTTGACAATTTGTTTTTTAATAAATTTAATTGATATGATAAATATATTTTAATATATTAAAATATAAAATTATTATTTTGTTAGTAAAAGTTGATATATTATTGTTATTATTTATTATGTATAAATTATATATATATATATATATATATATATTAAACTACTTGTCCTTTTTATCTTTCTTCCTATTGGGTCCGTTTCATCACAATCTCTTTTAATCTACAAATTTAAATTTAAAATTTAGAAATGTCAACTATTTCAAATAATTTTATATGACAATTTAGATTGTTTGTTCTGAATCAATTTTATGAAAAATATTTGTTTATTTCAAATTTTAGTTACATAAAAAACTATGTTAAAATATTATGAAAGTAAGTTGAAGCGGTGAACAGTGCTAAAATAATAATAATTTTCCATATCTATGAACTGTGTTTTCTTTTTATTATTTCTTTTGAGATCAATTTTGAGACTTTCTCTCTTTTACTGGTCTTTAGAAAGCCACCACCCGTCCGTACAATTAAGGATATAAATGAAGGCATGGAGCATTCTAAACATCACAGGTGAAAGAAAAAAAGAACTGAATCATTCGCATTATACTACTCTTCTTTACTCTGCTGCTCCCTGTTAGAATTATCTGATATGAAAAAGACTTCAATGAGTGCTTATTTTCCGAAAATATTTTATATTGTTCTCTTGCTTTCTTTGCTTGCCTCAGGAAGTACTGTTACATTGAAAAACTCGAGAGAAAGTGGTGAAGCAAAGTGCATAGAGAGGGAGAGCCAAGCACTCCTCAGCTTCAAAGATAGCCTCATAGATGTCTTCGGCATGCTCTCCACTTGGACCAATAATACAGATTGCTGCAAATGGAAACGCATTCTATGCAACCATCAAACAGGTCATGTACAATTACTTGATCTTCATGGAAACTACCCTCATAGACCGTATTTGAGAGGTGCAATTAATGTCACTTCATTGATCCACTTGCAATATATTCAACATCTAGATCTCAGCCATAATTATTTTGCCGGGACTTACATCCCAGACTTCATGGGCTTCACCAACTTAAGATATCTCAGTCTCTCCAATTGTTACTTTGCGGGGAGGATTCCTTCAAAACTCAGGGATCTTTCACAACTACGCTATCTAAATCTTAGGGACAATATTCTTTGGGGAGAAATTCCTGTTCAGATTGGGAATCTCAAACTGTTACAGTATCTCGATCTTGGAGGATATTATCTTTCCGGAAAAATCCCATTTCAAATTGGGAATCTCAGAAAGCTACAATATCTCAGTATTGGATGTAATTATGGAGAGATTACGATGTTAAATATTTCAAATTCTCTTTCCGGAGCAATACCTTTTCAAATTGGGAATCTTCCATTGTTGCATACTCTTCGGCTGGGTGGCAATTTTGATGTAAGAGCTAAGGATGCACAGTGGCTGTCTTCTCTCCATTCCTTAACCGTTCTTGACCTCACTTCATTACGTAATCTTGGCTCCTCTCGCCAGTTGCTACAAACTATTAGTAAGATCATTCCTAACTTAACAGAGTTGAGGCTAGCTGAGTGTAATCTTCTAGATATTGATATTCAATCTTTGTTTCATTCTCGTTCTTCCAACAATTCCATTTCTCTTACCATCCTTGATCTCTCTTCTAATATGTTGACATCATCAACACTTCAACTCTTGTTTAACTTTCCATCTCTTAAGATCCTCGACCTCTCTTATAATAATCTAGCATCATCAATGTCTCTAGGTAATTCTAATATCAGCTCCAAACTCCAAGAGCTTCATCTAGGCAGCAGCAGTCTGATAGATAGAAATTTACTTATTTCATCTACTTCCACAACGAATTCTTTGTCCTCTCTTCTCCACATTGACCTCTCTAACAACTTGTTAAGATCGTACTCCATATTTCACTGGCTTTCTAATTTCACTACCAATCTTCGTACCCTTCACCTTGATTCTAATTTCTTGGAAGGTTCCATTCCAGATGAATTTGGGAAATCGATGAACTCTCTTGAATATCTTTATCTCTCTAACAACAAACTACAAGGAAAGGTTCCATCTTTCTTTGGGAGCATGTGCAGGTTACAGAGATTAGACCTCTCAAATAACAAGTTGAATGGTGAATTTCCGAGCTTCATTCAAAATTCTTCATGGTGCAGTAGACACATAATTTGGGAATTGAAGCTGTCTTATAACCAATTTACTGGCAAGTTACCTGAGAGCATCAACCTGTTATCTGGGTTAAAGGTTTTGTCGTTAGAGGGGAATTCTTTAGAGGGTGATGTCACTGAATCTCATCTTTCTAACTTTTCCAAATTATATTACTTATTCTTGTCATACAACTCGTTGTCTTTAAAATTTGTCTCTAGTTGGGTTCCCCCTTTCCAATTAAGTTACTTGCATATTGCATCTTGCGAACTAGGCCCGAGTTTTCCTAGTTGGCTCCAGACTCAAACTTCGTTAATCATTCTGCAAATATCTGATTGTGGCATTAATGATACCGTGCCAGAATGGTTTTGGAACAAGTTGCAGACTATGTACGTGTTGAATATGGCTGACAATAATCTCACTGGTTCAATTCCTAATATGCAATTGAAGCTTCATTACAGACCAATTATAAATTTAAATTCAAACAAGTTTGAGGGAAAAGTTCCATTATTTTTTCTACAAGCTTCCGAGTTGTTACTCTCCTCAAATAATTTTTCAGATTTATCTTCATTCTTATGTGGAAACGTCACAGCTGCAAACTTGGCCACTTTAGATTTATCATATAATCAAATAAAGGGGCAACTTCCAGATTGTTGGAAATCTGTAGACCGATTATTGTTTCTTGATTTAAGCAGCAACGAATTGACAGGAAAGATTCCTAAATCTCTGGGCAACCTTGTTAGATTGGAAGGTTTGGTTTTACGAAACAATAGTTTAATGGGTGAATTGCCTTCCTCTTTAAAGAATTGCAACAATCTAATTATGGTGGATGTGAGTGAGAATTTGTTGTCTGGTCTAATACCATCATGGATTGGAGAAAGCATGCAACAACTGATGATATTGATCATGCGAGGGAATCATTTCTCTGGAAAACTTCCTGTTCATCTATGTTATCTCAAGCGTATTCAATTGTTTGATCTTTCAAGGAATAACTTATGTGGAGGAATTCCAACTTGCTTAAACAATTTTGCTGCATTGTCTGAAAACAACATTAACAGAACTGAAATTGAAAGTCGTGTACATTGGTACAATAATACTTACCATGAAATGTATAGCATTTTCCGTTATAGTAATTATACGCTTCGCGTAACATGGATGTGGAAAGGTGTGGAACGCAACTTCGCAAATCCCGAATTGACTTTTCTTAGCATTGATCTCTCATGTAACAATTTAACAGGTAAAGTGCCAAGAGTGATTACATATATGTTCGGATTAGTTTCTTTGAATTTATCAAGAAACAATTTGAGTGGAGAAATTCCTTCCGAGATTGGAAATTTACGTTCACTTGAATCCCTTGACCTTTCAAGAAATCAATTTAATGGGAGAATTCCTTCTTCTCTTTCTCAAATAGATTTTCTGGAAAAATTAGACTTGTCACACAACTCTCTTTCCGGAAGAATCCCGTTGGGAAGACACTTGGATACATTTGATGGCTCTTGTTTTGAAGGAAATATTGATCTTTGTGGTGAACAAATTAACAAGCGTTGTGCTGGAGATCGGATATTAGTAAAGCCTCAAGAAGCAGAAATCCATGGAGAAGATTTTGTTTTCTATGAAGCATTATACATGAGTTTGGGAATAGGATTTTTCACAGGCTTTTGGGGCTTATTAGGACCATTACTACTTTGGCAACCATGGAGAATTGCTTACTTGAGATTCTTGAACACACTTATTGACTATCTACTTGTAATGGCTGAACTGAACATAGCAAAGTGTCAAAGGTGGCTCAGAGACTAACAGGTACATTATTCTGATATCTTCTTTGTTTCAATTTTATAGTATCTATTTCTCTCCGTGAGTTAAGTAAATGAGTAACTAGTTTTTATTTTAAATTGAGAATGCCTTTCTAAAAGTAAATGTACAAGTTCGCTTAGAATAAATGTAGTTGTTAGAGTTTACTTTAGTTGTTTATCCTTCATAATAGTATATTTAAGAGTACTTCCATTAATTCATGTCTCTTACTTGTATGTCTCTTTCTCTCAGCCACACATTGATTTTCATCAATTTAATTAAACATTGATTATATCCTATTCTCCCATTCATGGCTTTTCTAATGGTAGTCCATTTTCAAAGAAAGAAATGCTTTTGTTAGTGCAAAGAAATTATAGACGGTATGCTCTGTTTTTAGATTTTTTCATGTTTTCAGATGAGTTATGCTTTAGACCATTTTAAAATGCTTAAATGTTATACACTCCTCTGAGTTTTCTATATTTTGGTTTTCATTTAGTTTATCACTAAAATTCGGTCGTCAATTTTTTTTTTCCATCATTACTAACTCTGTCTTTTGAAATTTAACACAGAATTTGCAGTTTATACTGATTTGCTTCGAGACTTCTGTAATGAATGAAAATGAGGTGGGACCCAAAGTAGGGGCTGACATGCCAATAAAAAATCAAGGACACGTGACACAAGATCTTCCAGAAGATAAGCGCAGGAAAAGCACACGTACAAAGTTTGTTAGCTCAAAATTGCGTGAAATTGAGTGATGCAAAAAGAGGGGTATAAGTTTTCAGTTAGAGGAGAGAGGAGGGGGACTGGCAGTTTTCTTTTCTCTTTCTTTTGGAATTCTGTTTTTGCTGTTTTCCCTGCTTGTTACTGTGACTATGCAGACTCCACTATTCAGACTATGAGAGAATAGTTTATGCAGGTTTTATAATAACATCAGTCACCTTGACTGACGTTTTAATAGCCTTTCTATTCATCATTTATTGTGTGCACTGTTAGTCCTTGTTATATTCATAACAATTGGTGCTTTCACATGGCCGAAAACACGCGTCTCAAAGACCTTGCCAATGACGTAAAGCGGATTTTGGAACTCGTGGAATCTCGCAATGCTGACTACAATCTCCGTTTTCACACCCTCGAAAAGGCTATGGACGACCTTGTTCAGAAACCTAGTGATGGGTCGTCTGGTTCAAACCCCAGGGGACCCCCATTTCAGGTGCGTAATGTCAAAATCGATTTTCCACGCTTCGCTGGGTCTGATGTACTGCAGTGGATCTTTAAGGCTAACCAGTTTTTTGAGTATTATAATACACCGGATGATCAGAGATTAACCATTGCGGCCATTCATTTTGATAAAGAGGTAGTCCCATGGTATCAGATGATGTCTCGCAATACCTCATTTGTATCATGGCTTGACCTGACCAGAGCCCTTGAGCTAGAATTTGGGCCATCCGCATATGAATGTCCTAGATCAGATTTGTTTAAGCTGCTACAAAATAGGTCTGTTCAGGAATATTATGTTCAGTTTACTGCCTTAGCTAATCGGGTGCAGGGGGTTACTTCGGAGGCCTTGCTGGATTGTTTTATTGGCGGTTTAAAACCGGAAATTCGTCGCGACGTTATTGCTCACAGCCCCACCACATTAATGCGATCAGTATCTCTAGCCAAGCTGTATGAAGAACGCTATGCCTACAAAAATAAACCCTATAACCTTTCAGCCACTCCAAAAATTCTCTCTACTCCATACACTCCAGTGTCCCAAACCGTGAAATCCACTAGCCTCCCACCACTCCTTCCGACACCAACCCACTCTACCTTCAACCCGAACAATGTTAAAAAACTGTCTCCAGCGGAGGTCCAACTTCGTCGGGAAAAAGGCTTGTGTTTCACTTGTGATGAGAAATATTCTCTGAATCACAAATGCCCCAATAAACACTATTTCTTCTTGCAAATTGTTGAAGATGAGAATTTACTATCTACTGAGGATAATAACATTATTGCACCTGAGCCTCCAGATCCGGTTACACAGTCTGAAACGCTTGAGCATCATTTATCTTTTAATGCCTTAAAAGGCTCTTCCACGGTGGGCAGCTTTAAAGGCTCTATCAATGGTATTATCCTGCAAGTCTTGTTGGATAGTGGAAGCTCAGACAATTTTATTCAACCAAGATTAGCCAGTTGCCTTAAATTACCTGTTGAGCCAGTTCCAGATTTACAAGTGTTGGTGGGAAATGGGCACTCTTTAATTGCTGAAGGGATAGTTCGACACTTGGACGTTTTGATTCAAGGTCACCGTCTCAAGTTATCTGCGTATCTTCTGCCTATTACGGGTGCTGATTTAGTTTTGGGAGCTGCATGGCTAGCCACACTTGGTCCACACATCTCTGACTACAACACCTTAACACTAAAATTCTACTTGGACAACAAATTTGTGACTTTTCATGGTGAAACACTGCCAACAACAAGTCCTGCCCAATTCCATCATTTAAGACGAATGTCTCATACGCATGCTATTGCTGAACTATTTACATTACAGGCTGAACCTTTTCCTTGCTCTCAGGATGAGTCGTTGGACATACCTCGTGATATGGAACCTGCATTGGCTCTTTTGTTGCATACATACCAACAAGTCTTTGCTGTCCCTAAAGGTTTACCTCCTCATAGATCTCAAAACCATGCTATTCCTTTGATGAATGGAACAGGCCCGGTCAAGGTAAGGCCTTATCGATACCCCCATAGTCAAAAGCTGCAAATTGAAAAAATGATTCAAGATATGTTGGAGGAGGGCCTGATTGTTCCTAGCACCAGCCCATTCTCGTCTCCCATAGTTTTGGTAAAGAAAAAAGATGGCACATGGAGGTTTTGTACCGATTACCGAGCTCTAAATGCCATCACCGTTAAGGATAGCTTCCCCATTCCTACTGTAGATGAGTTACTTGATGAATTACATGGTGCCAAAATTTTTTCCAAACTTGACCTCAAATCTGGCTATCATCAAATTCTGATGAAAGAGGAGGATCGGCATAAAACAGCTTTTAGAACTCACCAAGGCCATTATGAATGGCTGGTCATGCCCTTTGGGTTATCCAATGCCCCAGCCACATTTCAGTGCTTGATGAATGATGTGTTTAAGGGCTTGTTACGAAAGTTCGTACTGGTTTTTTTTGATGATATTCTCGTCTACAGTCCTTGTTGGAACTCTCACTTACAGCATCTGGAACGCGTCTTGCAGCTTCTGCTGCAACATCAACTATATGCTAAGTTTTCGAAATGCTCATTTGGGTTGCAATCGGTTGACTACTTAGGCCATTCAGTTTCTGGAAATGGGGTGTCCATGGTGCCAGACAAGATTAAAGCTGTGTTGGAGTGGCCTGTTCCCGTTAATCTCAAACACCTTCGAGGATTTTTGGGCCTCACAGGTTACTACAGACGATTTGTTAGAGGATATGCATCTATAGCTGCACCTTTAACTCAGATGTTAAAGAAAGACAATTTTCATTGGAGTCCAGAGGCTTTGTCCGCATTTGATTCCCTCAAATTAGCTATCACTCAAGCCCCTGTTTTGGCTTTACCTAATTTTGATAGACCTTTCACATTGGAGACTGATGCTTCGGGGTTGGGCATAGGGGCTGTGTTGAGCCAAGAAAATCATCCCATTGCTTTTTTCTCAAAAAAACTAAGTCCGAGTCTCCAGAGGAAGTCTGCATATACCAGAGAGTTCTACGCTATTACGGAAGCTATTGCCAAGTTTCGCCACTATCTGCTCGGACACAAATTTGTCATAAAAACAGATCAAAAGAGTTTGCGGAGTTTAACTGACCAAGCCATTCAAACTCCGGAGCAGCAAGCTTGGCTTCACAAATTACTGGGTTATGATTTTATCATTGAATATAAACCTGGTAAAGACAACATTCCTGCTGATTCCTTGTCCCGATCTTTTCACATGGCCTGGTCTCATCCTCAGCTTTCCATTGTCACTAAAATTAAACAGGCCATGCAGAATGATACGAAAGTCCAAAACCTGCTCGAGTTATGTGTGACCAATGAATCCCAAGATCCTCATTATAAGGTGAATGATGGTCTCTTATATTGGAAGGAGCGTTTGGTTATTCCTGATGATCTTGCTCTAAAGCAACTAATTGCACATGAATGTCACAATTCTCTGGTTGGGGGCCATGCAGGATATACCAGAACTTTGGCTCGAGTTACAGCCCAATTTCACTGGCAGGGCATCCATCAATTCATCAAGGAGTATGTTCGCAATTGTTTAGTGTGCCAACAAGCAAAAACAACCACTACAGCCCCTGCCGGATTGTTGCAGCCTTTACCCATTCCAAATAAGGTTTGGGAAGTCGTTGCTATGGACTTTATCACAGGGTTGCCTTTGTCTCACGGTTACACAGTTATTCTAGTGGTTGTTGATAGGCTGTCTAAGTATGCTCACTTCTCTGGACTCAAAACTGATTATTCCAGCAAAAGTGTAGCTGAAACTTTCATGAGGACAGTGGTCAAGTTACATGGAATTCCCAAGACCATTGTTTCTGACAGGGACAAAGTCTTTACTAGTCAATTTTGGCAACAACTATTTAAACTGAGTGGTACATCCCTAAACATGTCGACAGCTTATCATCCACAATCGGATGGGCAATCTGAAGCTGTCAATAAATGCCTCGAAATGTATCTTCGTTGCTTCACATTTGACAGCCCGAGGGATTGGTATAAATTACTGCCGTGGGCCGAATATTGGTATAACACAGCGTACCACACTAGTATTGGTATGACTCCCTTTAGGGTGGTATATGGTCGAGAACCTCCTCAACTGCTCCGATACACTCCGAATAGCCACGATGTCATTGCAGTACAAGAGCAGCTTATGCTTCGAGATGCTACTCTAGCTAAATTGAAGTGTAATTTACAACGAGCCCAACAGGTCATGACAAAATATGCGGATGAAAAGAGAATGCATAAGGAGTTTGCCATTGGTGATATGGTTTTGGTTAAACTCCAACCCTATAGGCAACACACTGTTGCTTTAAGAAAATATCAGAAGCTCAGTTTACGCTACTTTGGTCCTTTTCCTGTCGCAGAGAGAATTGGTGCAGTTGCTTACAAGTTACTTTTGCCCCATTCCACCAAGATTCACCTAGTGTTTCATGTTTCCCAGCTCAAACTCTGTCATGGAAACCACGATCAACCTTATGTGCCGTTGCTGTTCACTTTTCATGATAAATCGACAGTCATTCAACCACTAGCTATCCTAGGGGATCGGGTTATTATCAGGGGACCGACACAAGTGCCACAACTGTTAATTCAGTGGGAAGGTTTTGATGAGTCTCATGCAACATGGGAAGATAAAGACGCTTTCATACTAGCATATCCACTGTTCAACCTTGGGGACAAGGTTGATTTCAAAGGGGGACGCATTGTAATGAATGAAAATGAGGTGGGACCCAAAGTAGGGGCTGACATGCCAATAAAAAATCAAGGACACGTGACACAAGATCTTCCAGAAGATAAGCGCAGGAAAAGCACACGTACAAAGTTTGTTAGCTCAAAATTGCGTGAAATTGAGTGATGCAAAAAGAGGGGTATAAGTTTTCAGTTAGAGGAGAGAGGAGGGGGACTGGCAGTTTTCTTTTCTCTTTCTTTTGGAATTCTGTTTTTGCTGTTTTCCCTGCTTGTTACTGTGACTATGCAGACTCCACTATTCAGACTATGAGAGAATAGTTTATGCAGGTTTTATAATAACATCAGTCACCTTGACTGACGTTTTAATAGCCTTTCTATTCATCATTTATTGTGTGCACTGTTAGTCCTTGTTATATTCATAACAACTTCGTTCTAAGATGAAAGCATCATAAATTGCTGCTGGAAGTGCAAGATTTGAGGGTTGAAGTTTGTAATGTATAATATAACGAGTTCTATTTTAAAGTAAGGACTTTCAAAATCAATCTTTGGTGATTCTTAATGATTTGGATAGTTGTAATTGTATAATCATTTGTAATTTTATTCTTAAGTCATTACTGTGAATATCTCAAATATGAAGATTCCATCTTGAAAATGAGGCTTGGCAGTAGCAATGATCTGTACGATGACATTTACATATTAGGTATAGGTCATTCCCTAATTGTATTTACCTTATTTCCATCCACACTTTTTCCTTTAGAACTTACCACAAATCTCAAAATCACACTAAATTTAAGGCAAATTGAAAATATTTTGAGATTGTAAGACAATTTATTTTCTCATAAAACATTGAGGAAGACATATAAATGATCAATATGTTAATGGGAATATTATCACAATAGACGACAACAAATTCTTCAATGAAAGAACATAAAACATAACTCATTAATATCATGAGAGTGTTTGGATAAATTAGTTAAGTCAAAAGACTTTATTAACCACTATATAAACCACATTTTGTTTTAATAGTTGTTTTTCATTTATTATCTTTCATTCACATTTGATTGGATCCATTGTGTGAAATCAAATTTTGAAAATAGATAACTTAATATCCCTCTATTTTTATTTGTATTTGTTTTTTTTTCTATATGAATATAAAAATAGTAGGTGAAATTAAAATAACATTTCAAACACGAAACATAATCTACAATATATTCAAAATTGTTTAAATTAAAAAGTTACGTAAGAGAAATTTCTTTGATTTGGTTCCTAAAATAATCTATAATAAATTTTCAATCCTAAGAAAAAGTCCTCTCCAAATTATAGGCTTTATTCTTTTTTTTTTCCTTCTACCATATGATTTGTTAAAATGATTATTATAGTCATCTTGGAATGGTTGTAACATGCTTACAGTTACATACTTTTTTGACTTGATTAGATTTTCAGTTTTATCACTAGAATTCAGTCTCTAATTTATGTCCATGACGACACGAATAATGTAAGTATTTTGAATTGTATCGCCAAATTTGCAGTTTATGGCTTATTAACTTCAAAACTTTTGTCTGATATGACAGCGGCATGGATTATATATTCAGATCTGCAATGTAATGCAAAATTACTGTTTCAAGAAATTTATTTCGCTGTCTTTTATCAATGTACGCGTAATTTCTATTACTTGTTTTTATATTTTAAGAGTACAAATATTTATAATGTGAAGATTTTGATTTGTATCTTGAATAATGAGGCTTCCTACTACTTTTTAACACACATTTATTTTTTTCCTACAAACAAAAATGTTGAGTAATTCAGTGCCAACATATTTGTTGCTTCAGCTTTCAAGCCCAATTGTTATTTCACACTTTATAAAGTCAATAATATACGACTCTAAGACCACACATAAAGCACCAACAAAAGGATATATATTTTGAATATTGCAATGGGAAGGGTAGAATAATTAAACATATGCTAAAACATAAAAGAGATTACATGCCTTTCTTAATCTTTAATTAAATGTTTTATCTTACCAAAATAGGAACTAAACTTTAAAAAGTGAATGTTTATGGGTAGGGATGACAAATAAATTCTCCGTGAGTATTATCTCTCATTCTCGTTTTGACTGAAAATTCTCATATTGATTGGGTACCGGGTAATACTCGATGTTTTCAATTAGGTATAAAGATATACATATTTGTCGCTTCCCCAACCCACATCCATCCAAATACCCATTTT
>Ga0214543_1008223_pt1 | contig 17257 bp, 3 predicted proteins | sample CNSS2metaG_FD_160094 | JGI IMG/M metagenome (GOLD analysis project Ga0214543, IMG submission 160094) | Root nodule microbial communities from cowpea collected in UCLA plant growth center, Los Angeles, California, USA - CNSS2 | ecosystem: Host-associated > Plants > Roots > Nodule | place: USA... | reverse complement strand
TAATTACTAGATTTTGTTGAGATATCTTCAAAGTGGAGTAAGAGGCTCTTAAGAGATAAAACGAAATCTCCAAATTTTAAAGAGAAATAAAGAAATATTCACATGTAAAAGATTCTTCGATGCTTTAGTTAGTAAGAGAGTAGTGACCTCTATAATGATAATAAGAGTAAAAGTAAGAATTGAATCTCATAGTTGAGTGTCAATTAAGTATCGAGTCCTTATTGAGTACTTCTTGTTATAGGTACTGTATTTATAAGCTTCATAAGTCAAGAGTAAACAAATATATTTAAACAAATATAACTTTGTTTGTTGCTTTAGTCTTACTATTGATCTATGGATGTTCTATCAAACTCTAGAAATATTTTAAAGCCTTTGTTAATGAATTGGGAACTATTAAGAATGACAACAAAGTGGGGGCAAACCATGCATGTATACAACATTCTCCCAAATGAACTTTTGCATTTGTTGTGCAGTGATATTTGACAAAGGTTCTGCATTTATCCATGTAGTAAAATAATTGATAATTACTATTAAAAATTTTATCTGGCCTTTAGTGAGTAGGAACGATCTAAGTATATTCATTTCCCATGTAGTGAAGACCAAAAGAGTAAAAATTCCATGTAACTCCTTTGTTGAATAGAATAACACTTCTAGAATTTGTGGCATTTTATGAATGTATAAAACTTTTTATTGTTGTCTATCTTGTCTAACATGTTTGACTAATGTGTAGTTGAGTGATCTCAGACTTGACATTTATACAATAATTTCAAAGACTTATAGATAAAGTAAGAGTAACAAAACAATTATTTGAAAGAGAAGAATTTATTTATAGAATATGTCTCATTATAACCTTATTCAAAAAAACCCTTTGTAAGGACAAAAGCATAGCAAAGGAAAAAGAGTATATCATTGTTATCCATGTTGGAAGTCCCACATCGACTAGAGATAAGGTCAATTCACAATATATAAGTGGGGTGCAAACCTCACCTTACAAGTCGGTTTTGTGGGGTTGAGTTAGATATAAAACCCACTTCTAACATGATATTAGAGTTAGGTTAGAGCCTATCATAGCGAGCTTTCTTGGACATTTTGTTCCACCATTTATCGGGCTGCTAACAGACCACCCATTCATTTCTAGTTACCTCGGCGTGAAGGGGTGGGGTGTGTTGGAAGTCTCACATCGACTAGAGATAAGGCCAATTTACAATATATAAGTTGGGTGCAAATCTCACCTTACAAGCTGGTTTTGTGGGGTTGAGTTAGGCATAAAGCTCACTTCTAACAATCCATGATTCAATTGTGCTACATTACCATAAGACTTATGTTTTGGCAATAGTTTTACCCAAGCCTCACAATGGACGCCAAATGTTCTTACTATATTTTGTTGAAATGTCTTTGAGACGAAGTATAAGGCTCTTAAGAGGTAAATTGCTACCGCCTGGTGTGAAAGCTCAAAGTTTTGAGGAGATCCACCTTTTTTAGGAGTATGAGGCTCTCAAGAGCTCCTTTTCTAAACCCTTTGTGAAAGATTTACCTGCAAAAAACTCTTTGATGTTTAAGTCAGTAAAAAAGTAAAGATTTGTATAATGACAATAAGGGTAGATAGTAAGAATTGAGTCTCATAGTTGAGTGTCAATTAAGTATTGAGTTCTAATTAAGTACTTCGTATGATAAGGTATTGTATTTATTAATATAATCAAGTATTATGTCTTGGGATATTAGATAATTAATTATTATATCCTAATATCTTGGTGATTTAGATAATTAATTATTATAGCATAAAGAGAATTTAAAATATATAAGTAGGTTAAAACCTTATTTTACAAATCAGTTTTGTAGAGTTAAGTTAGATTTAAACTCATATCTTAATACGACATTAGAGTCATTTGAAACTTATACTACCTTGATTGATTGTTTATTAGACTTATCGTATCACCAATATTAAGTTACTATCAAACCAATATTTAGTATTTAATCCTGCGATATAATATATATATATATATATATATATATATATATATATATATATAAAGTTGGATTTAATTAGATTTTATGAAATTAGGTGAAGTTTAAAATAGCATATTTAGTTTTTTTTTTCTCAAGAAGATTGGGTTATGTAAAAGGAAGTTACAATCCAACAGATTTGAATGAAAACATTTAGAATATATTGAATACAATCCAGAACCCAATTATATTTGATTTTCCTTCCATGCTTCTCCTAAATTCACTGAACTAGTAAAGTAGCTAACTAGCCCTAGCCCAAAAATTCACATCCACATATTCTAGAGTGGAGGTTCCACCAGATTTTGTGACCTAATTCATCAGAAATTTGCAGACCACGTTTTCCACCAAAATCCATCCCAGTTAAGCTAACACCCATCTGCATTTGTTGGGAAGATATTGCATAAATTTAATAATGACAGATGCACCTTTTCAAATCATCGTGGACAGGATTTGTACACACCCAACTGTTTCAAATAAAAAGTGAAACATGACTTCTCAAAATAAATAATAAACATTATTAAAAAAAAAAACAACCTAAGAAGTCATATCCACGAACTCGAATATCAACTATAAATGAATATTTAAAAATTAGAAACAATGTTGCAGAACTGACCCAAACGCTTAATAAATATAAACGTCCTTGTCCTTTGGTGGTTCCATATTAGTGAAACTCATGGGGTCCTCCTGACCTACACCTCCAACCATATTCTCTTCAAAGCTACCCCATTAAGGACCATTTCCATGCTTGTTTTCAGATTCAGCCCTTCTTTTCTACAACATTCTCTATCCTCTCTCAAACTCTACCCCTTAATTACAAGACCACAAAACCAAAAACAAGCATGGAAATGGCCAAATGGGATTTGTCCAAGACTAAATAAAGTAAAAAAAAAAAAAAAATGAAGTTAAAATACAATATACAATTTTTGTGTTGTCACACAAAAGTACAAAGAAAGGTAGAACCTCCAACACAGTCACACTTGAATATCCTTCTGTGAAGATTCAGTAGTCACCCCCTTGCTTAAACCAGAACCACGATTTTCACTGCAACTTCAAGGTTTTTTTTGAGGTGTAAACGACCATGATTCTCCCACTGGTGATATTCTTTCATAACATCTAGCAATATCAAAGAACACAACTACACAACATAACTGTAACACCATGATTTCAAGTTAAAGTGTTGCCACCAAAGATGGTAACTTTCTGCATGCCATTGATATATAACTGTTCAAGCTTCTAGCCATGTGGGGGTATGCAGGTACGCTGAAGATTAAACGTGTGGGTTGAGAGAGTCATGAAGGTTGGCAAGAAAGGTGATGATGGTTATGAACAGTGAAGGAGAAAACGGTTTTGACTTGGTTCACTGAAGGGTGTGAAGGAAACAGTTTGCAGAAGTTGTTCATGCAGGTTGTGGAACAAAAAGATAGATATATGAAGAGTGTTAATCAACAGTGGTGAAACTGGTATAAATAATCAGTTGTGAAGTGGGTTTGGTCCAGAAGGGACTAGTCTCTTCTCTGCACCAAATGTTGGGTCAAAATCTTGGGAGGGTGGGATGGTTTGGATCAATCTTTGGTGGATTTTGTGGAGTTCAGTGCACAAGGAACGTGGGTTTCTCTTGGTGAAAGAATCACAGTAGCGAAGGAGGTGGTGATGGAGATGGTGGAGGGTGTTGTTACCTGAGGAAGTTGAAGATGGAGGAGCTTTGAAAGTGGCTGAAGAGAAGAAGAGAAAGAGAAAGAAGAGGAGCAAGAGGGTGATGAACTTGCTCCATGTGGTTGAAAACAGAGAGGTCTTCATTTGTGAAACAGAGAGAAACAGGGGAGTGAGGAAGAAAAAAAAGTGATGGTTTTGTGAAGGTTATGGGAAAAAGAAGTGTGTGAGGTATAGGGAAATGAAGAGTATTAATGGAAAGCAAGAGACACATGAGGAAGAAAAGGGTAGGGCCTGAGTGAATTAATTTAGGGTTTGTGTATTTAGTCAGCAATCACATCTCATCATCAAAGGAGTCATGGAGTTTATATGTGAAGGAGTTGGGATGATGATGGGGCTTGTGGGAGGAATGGGTACATTAATGTTGAATTCAAAGGCTTGTGACTTCCAGGGTTAGCCACACACATAGGAAAGTTGGGGGAAATAGAGAGAGGTTATTTTAGGGTTCATGTGTTTTAATGAATATCAAGTTCATGTGGTTGTGTTCATTTGATGGTGTTCTTGATGTAAACCTAAGTTTTTTCTTATGAGCAACAACACCGAAAAAAATGCTCTACTAGAAAAAGAAAGCCAATTCTCTGGCCATGCACCCACGTTATACTGTATATGAATAGTTGTCATTGGTTTTTTTACACAGTTTTATAAACAAAATTTGAAATTTTTAGAAATTTTTGAAAATAAAAGTGGTATTTTGTGAAGAAAAAAAAATGGTAGCGATAAAGTTTTTGTGTTAGAAGTGACCTTTAAATCTAACTCAATCTCATAAAATCGGTTTGTAAAATGAGGATCACATCTACTTATATATTGTGAAGGTCTTATCTTTAATCGACGTGACACTTCCAATAACGTGTAAAATGTGTAAAGTGATATTTTTTAGACTGCGTTTTTGTGTAAGTGATATTGTTTTTTCATGTATTAGTTATATATTTAGATTTAGATGACTATTTTACCTCGGTCAATAAGCTTTCAAAATTGTGGATTTGGGTTCACGTTTTTTAAAATTACGAGTAAGAATAAGTTTATACATAACTTTTTTGTGAAGAAATTATCGTTTCATCGACTTTTAATTTCTAAAAGTGAAATTGTGAAATCATATAACAATTTTTGTATGAATGTTGAAGTCGTAACATCAAACGCGACTTCAATTAATATTAACTCCACTTAATTAAAATCATGAAACTATATAAGACTTCAACACAAGTTTTTAAAAAAAATAGAGATACACTTAGTATATCTTTCATGCTGTATATAGATATCTTGAACAAGTAAGATTGAACATTTACAAATTATTTATTAACCATACTCATAATCAATGATTTGATTAATGTAATCAGAGTTATCATCATAAACTATGATTCTATCTTAAACTATATATATTTCAGTTCAATTTAACTAGTAAATTTTTTTGTTGGGTAAAATTGCCATATTTATATTATATTTTACTAGGAATGTCTGAGGTAACATAGTGTGCTTTTCAGGAAAGAATGACTGTTTTGAAGTATTAAATGAATGCTTAACGGAAAAATAATTGGTGGGGGTTTTAAGAAATGGACACTTTTTAAAAAGTTTTATGGATATAAATAAATTGTGTTTTTGAAACACAATGTAAAGAAGTTTTCTTTGAAAAATATGATTTCATTATAATATAAAAAATCTTAAAAATGTGGAATTTGGGAAGTACAATTTTTTTCTTTTTGAATACTAAAATTGTTTTTAATTTATACGAATTTGGTTTGATTAAATGTATGATTGTATTAAAGTTGGTTTGAACCCACTGGCAACAAAGAAAGTAGGGGAAACAAAGACGAGAAAGAGGGGCCAGACGGTTTCATTTTCTCATTCATCTTCTCTTTTATAATTTTTTTATTTCATGTTTTCTCTGAGTAATTCCATATTCCTACTTATATTTTTATTACGATTTTAATATTAATTTATTAATTAAAAAAAATTAATCATGATAAAAAAATATAATATTATTAAATATTCGATGTATTTTTGTTTTTTCAGTATTAAATATTTAAAAGTAAATAATAATTGTATAAATTTTAAAACATAATATCAAATAATAAAAGTGATAAAATTATGTAAAATATTACACAGTCACAAATAAATAAAATTATATAAAAATCAAAATATCTATTAATTTAATAAATGTTAATGTATTAAAATTAATAAAGTTGAAAGATATTTTTAAAAAGTTGTAAAAAGAAAACAAATGTTAATGTTTTGAAATATTTTAAATATCTTTTTATTTCTTTTCTTTAAATTTCAATAAAAAAATTATACACTAATAAATATTGTAATACACCATTTTAAATAAAACTGCTTGAAGAAAAAGGATTAAACTATTAATAATTTGAATTTAAATATAAATCTTTCAAATATTAAATTTCAAGACAATGACATTAAGTTACTAAATTGTAGTAAATGAATTTTTTTATACAATTATTGCGATAAAATTCAGAATAAGTTAGAAAATAAAAATAATTATATAAAAAATCATTAAAATAATATTTTACATGATAAAAATAAACGACAACAAAAATATAAAAAAGAAGTAACAGTGACTAAATGTATTTCTTACAAACGATTTGATACACCATTGAACAAAACCATACAAAAAAAATGTACAATTAAGAGTACGATGAAATAAAAAGTACCTTGGAAATTTAAGAAAATTTTCCAAATATTGAACTAGTTTAAACAAGTTTAGAAATAATTAAAATTGTTTTAGTGAAATAAAAAATTCTTTAAATGAAACAAAAATTAAGAGTAAAAAGGAATAATGTTGTATTTGGATGAGACAATTTAGAAGGGTAATTCATTTATTTGAAAATTTTAAAATTCTTTACACTAAATCAACTTTTTTCGATAAAGTAAATAGAAAATTTTGGAAGGTATTTCAAATAATAAAATAAAATAATTTCAAATATCCTCAAAAGTATAAAAAAAATAAGAAGATAAGTTTTTATATTACCTAATAATTGAAAGGTTTATGATATTGAACACTTGAAATTGAAAGTTAAACATTCTTATACGAAAAAATAAACAGTAATAAAAGTAGGAATAAATATATTTTTGGTTCCTTAACTTTATTCCAATTTAGTTTCTCAACTTTAAAAATATGTTAATTTAGTCCTTTTAACCAAATTTTGTTAAGTTTATTTGACGTTTCAAACGCGTTTCATGATAGTTTCTTAACTAACATTGAAGTGGAAATGTGTCAAATGGTATAAACTTACAAAACTTGGTTAAAATGACTAAATTCACACATTTCTAAAGTTAGGGGATTAAATTAGACTAAAGTTTCAAAGATGGACTAATTCTAATTTTCATTGAAACATAAGGGACCAAAAACACATTTCGTCATATTAAAAAAGAAGAGTTGGCCCTGATCGAAGATCAAGACAAGTTGGTCTTGACCGAAGATCAAGATGAGTTGATGATCGATATGAGTCAGACTGGGACAAAGGTCAAGAAGAGTTAGCACGAACCAAAGTTCAAGAAGAATCAGTGCAAATTGAAGGTCAAGCCAAGTAAGCCCAGGTTAAAGGTTGAGCCTTAGGCTAAGCAAAATCGAGTCCAACAGATTGTCTAGTTGAGTCGGTCCGATCGAAGGTTGAGTTAACCCTAACCAAAGTTTAAGATAAGTCAACCTTGGTTGAAGGTTGACATGAGTCGATCCTGGTGAAGTTTTGAAAAAGTTGCCACACTTGAAGTTCGAGTCAAGTAGGCCCAGGCCAATGATCGAGTTGAATGGACTAGAGTTGAAAGTTGACCCAATTCATTTGGGTCAAAAGTTAAGCAATGTTGGTTTGTGTAAAAGGTTGAGCACAGTCGACTCAAGTCGAATGGGCGATCCAAGTTGACATGGGTAAAAGGTCGAGCCGAGTCGGCCTATACAAAGCTCAAGACAAGTTGACCCCGACCAAAGGTCGAGACAAGTCAATCCTTGTCGAAGTTCAAGACAAGTCAACTCTGGTCAATCTTGAGAAGGCTCGGACAAAGGTTGATTTTGTCTAGATAACCCCTTTCTTGATGCACTATACAATTTGATGCAGGCTCCAAGGTAGTGATACAATAAGTTTGAGTCATTTTTGTATGATCAAGATCACAAATGACTACTTTTAATCATTGTGTCTTTGTTAGAAAGTTCTCTAAAGATGACTTTATCATCCTACTGTTGTATGTTGATGACATACTTATTGTTGGAAAAATATATTTCCAAAATTTACAAGTTAAAAAAGACATTTGGTGAATCTTTTGCCATGAAAGAGTTGTGAGCTACTAAAAGGATTCTTGGCATAAGTATCTCACGTGATAAAAGAGAAAAAAGATTTTGCTATCACAAGAGCACTATATCAAGAAGGTGTCCTAAATATTTTAGATGGAAAATGCTAAGGCTAAGGCTGCTACTCATTATAGATTGAATGTTAAATAGAGTCCTTCAAATAAAGAGCATTGGTACTAGTGATAAGAGGCATTGATTATAGAAAGTCTACTTTGGGCTATTTGATTAAGTTTGTAGGGGGAGTTATGGCTTGGCAATCAAGACTACGAAGGTGTGTAGCATTGTCTACTATGGAGGCACAACTCATTGTCATTACAGGAGCATGCAAGGAGTTGCTATGATTGAAGAAATTCTTGTAAGATCTTGGTTTTGTGCAGAACAACTATCCATTATTTGTGGATAGTCAAAGTGTTATCCATCTTGGTAAGAATAAAACTTTTCATTCTAGGTCCAAAAATATTGATGCGAGGTATCATTGGATATGTAATGCGTTGGATGCTAAGTTGTTGGAGTTGGATAAAGTTCATACTCATAACAATGGTGTTGATATGATGACTAAGACATTGTTGAGGTCGAAGTTTGAAGATTGTTGTGAGATTGTCAGATTGGTAGTCACCCCAACATAGTTGTGAGGGGGAGAGGTGTTTGGTTGGACTCCTATGTGTCTAAAAAGTATAACCTAGTCAAAAACATTTTGTCTCACTACTTAACCTAAGTTGAAAGGGGTCTTTTAGGTAAAGAGATAATGTTATTTTTGCAACCTTTGGAAAAGAGAAAAAAAGAAAAAATTATTTGGCATATTCATTGAACCGTCTTAGTAAAATTACGATTCCTACTTCGTTTACTATTGGATCTGGCTAGAACTTTGACAGAAGGTTCACATGATACTGTTAGAAATCGCGCAACAAATGATTCACGTGTGCACAAAAAAAAAACAAGAGGGAGGGTGAATTGGGTTCTTAATAAAAATTATGCTTTTAAAAATTTTCTCCTTTAATATCAACATTTAATTAAAAAACTTTCCTTTATTTTAATATCCATAATAAAATAAAGAGAGTAGGGAAGAGAAATTTGCATAAAGTATTTATATTGGTTTGAATTAAAAGGCCTTACATTCAGTTGTTAATCTCTCAAAAGGGAGATTAACTCAATCACTAAAATAAACCTCAAATTCAATTACAGATAAGAAAGCTTAGAGTTTAGAAAACACATCTCTTGAAGCCATAGGAGATGAAGACACCTTCCTTGAATCACACAAGGAATGAACACCTCCTTTGAATCACACAAAGGATGATCGACTTCTCCTAGCAACTATAGCAACACTCAATTACTCAAGATCCACTTAGTGAAAGTTATCGCTCTACCCACACTAGGTTTTTCAAAGCCTTCTCACATAGAGTTCTCAAGTATGTGTTTTCCAAATGAAAACCTACTACTATATTTATAGAATCATATTTCGAAATTAGGTTAAGAATATGAAACATTAAGTTACAACTAGCACATTGATAATCAATTATCATAAAAACTTTTCTAAGAACATTTTTCTCATTGTGTGTGTTTGTATATATATATATATGTGTATATATATATATATATATATATATATATATATATATATATATATATATATATAAGTTCTTTAGGTTATATAATAAATTGTGGCTCATTTAGTAATTTAAATAGGGATGGAGATAGGTATTGGGACAAATATGTGGATGATGATGAGGCAGATATGTACTTATATCCATCTTCATCCCCATACCTAGTTAAAAAAATTGGATATTATATCTATATCCATACCTATACCCAGTTAATGCGGGTATTATATCCATATCCGTATTCTTGTCATTCTTAGTTAAGACTGGTAAATTTAGTTCCAAGTTTTTTTTTTAAATATAGAATTCATTAATTTTATATATCACATGTTGAACACGTATTTTCATATTATCATCTACTAAACTTAAGAAATTGAACAAAAACAAAGAAGAAATTATAAAATAAAAATTAATTAAGTTATAAAAAAAGTGAAGTAAGTCAAACTTAAGTTTGTATGTTTTTTAACATATAAAGTTTAAGCTTTCAATTAAAATTGTTTAAATAAATGTGTTAAATTTGAACAGCTTTTTTCTTTTCCACAAGCTCAGTTCAAATTATAAATATTTCACTTCACCTTTACTAAATTAAGATTTGTGGATTAAATTGAAATCATTGTATTGTCTTCATAAGCATATGTATGTGATTGCTCTCATGTTCCTGTGCTAAGAATGCAATCACTATTTTAACTTCGATTAATGATTATGGTTGTATGACAACTTTTGGAAACAAAAAATTCAACCATATGAGATTTTATGTTTTAGACTTTATAATTTCCGAGAATTGTCACTTTTAACTTACAATTCACTTAGTTTGAGTTTCAATGTTAATCATTAACTTTCATGTTTACACGGGATCAAAGTCTCTTTTTGATATCCTTTTATATTATATTATCATTCGGAAAACTTTCTTATATCTCGAAAGTATTTTTCATCTTAATATACTCTTAACTATACATTTATTTTTTGGGCGATTTTATTTAATGGTCTATCAAATTATTTGATTATTTTTATTTATTTTTAATATTTTTATTTGTTTTTTTTATTATGTAGATTATTATTTTTTTTGATGATTTTTTATGTAATTGTTTTTTGTACGTATCTGACTCATAAAGAGACTTTAATGCACCGTTAAATCTTAGCAGTTTTATCCATTATTAGCATTCTAAGTCATATAGTCGTGGTGGTCTCTTACTTATGAGATGGTTATTTGCAATTACTTCTCATATGCTTCAACACAACCACCATTCAAGTCTCACTAACTCTATATAAATATATAAAGAGCTCAAGTAGGAAGGAAGTACAAAGATCCTTAGCTCTTAGAGAATCTTTTGCTGTTGTCGAAGCTATTCGCAAGATCTTGTCACGTGCGTTTTGCAAATACGAAATCCAAGTCTGGTAAAAAAAAAAATTTATTTTCTAATTCATCCTCATAAGTGTAGTTTTACAACATTAATTGCATAAAAATATTTATTTATTATAATATAATAATTTAATGTTATTTTCATAAATCTTATTTATATTATTCATCATAGATTGAAGTTAAAAAATATGAAATATTTATATCTAAATTTAAATTATTATTAGTTTAATATTTTTCTTTTGAGTGATTCGTTCAATATAATCTTTATCGGTGTATAAGAAAAGAGATCAGTAAAAAGACATTTGAAATATTTTAAAACTTAAATATTTTTTTCTTTTTATAATTTTTTAAATCTATTTTTTAATTTTATCAAATTTGTTTCATTTATCTTTGCAAAATTTATAGAAATTTTGATTGTCATGAAATTTTGTTTGTGTAATTGCGAAATATTTCATATAATTCTTAACTGTTTTTGTTATTCTGGTTACAAAATTTATACTCTTATAATTTCTTTCCAAATATTTGACACCGAAGATATGAGAATTTGTCTTTTTTATATTGAATATTTGACAATATTATATTTTCTTTGATATGATTTTTATTCTTTTATAAAAAATAGTTAATTGATATTAAAACGATAAGAAAACGAGTATAAACACAGGTACGGATATACCAGTCATCTGATGGTGATGAAGATGAGACAAGATTTTTATAACAATTGAGTACAAAGATGAGGATGATTTTTTTACTTTGCCGATGAATATAAGATAATAAAACCCATCCTCTCTGATTCCTTTTTCACCCCTAAATAGAAGAGTTAACATCATTTAATATCCTTGGCTTGATAAACTATATTTATTTTCAACGATAGAAATATCATTTAACATATTATTTTCAAAACTTTGTATAAAAAGCAATACAAAATAGCTTTTACTTTTCTTTATATTATTTATTCGTTTTCAGCTTACATAGTTTTTCAAAGCAAACAATAAAGTAAAGTTTTATAACTCAAACTAAAAATTGAAAACATTTTTATGAGCTAACAATCCCTTGATTTCTCATTGTGGATAAGATAACGCTCGATTCAATTTTAGAAAAAAACAAAAATAAGACACTTAGCTTCTCACCTGCAAATGCTAAGGCCCTCTTTTTTGTATTATTCTTGTTAGTGTTTGTTGGACAATATACCACTGTATGACATATAAACTACTCAGACATGATTGTCTATGCAAAAATAAATGTTCTTAACATGTTTTTTGAGTTGAACTAATGCGTTAAGATAATTCACCCAAACTAGATCATACTTCATTTTTATATACGCCAACTTTTTGCTGTTGTTGGAAAGTAAAAAACAACAATTCCAAACAGGAACAAAATCTCTATCATTTGGCAAATGCTTTCAGTAACACACTGATGTGGAAAAATTTGAAAAAATTGGATAATAAACAATAAATGAATAACTTCAACTCAGGAACAATTTGAGGCTATCATCTGTCACTTCACGCTAATAATTTGCGTGCACGCTGGTTCGCTCCTTTGACTCTATTGTTAAGCTCATCAACATCGTCACTAAGATTATCCAGAGCTTTGTTTTGCCTGCAGTTATCACAGTACATTCACTATCACTGAATCAAATAGTTCTCTCATATTACACAACTATTCACAAACATGTCATTTTCAACTATAGTTAAATTTTCGCACATTCACAAATTTAACAATTTTCTTAAGGTTCGCTAAAGATCCTTTATCAGAGATAAACTAAATATACCACATTGAATCCGGTTCCCTTAATATTTTGTTCATTTATTGTTCAATGGTTAATATTATCAGTTGCTCCATTCCATAAGCAGAACATGGTGAATCCCAAAACAATAAAGAATAAGAATAGTTATCAAAGAATGGCACACAATTTACCTGTCAAGTTCAGTTCCCATGTTAACTGCCATACCCTTCAAATCACCCAAGATGTCACTTAGATCCGAGAGTGCATCGTCTTGTTTAGCTTTCTCATACTGTTTCAGTAACATCATGAGATAATACAATGAAAAATGTTACTCCAGAAAAACCAATACTTAATAGGCATAACATAACATAACAAAACAAAGCAAAACACATACATCCAATTTATCATAGGTAGTGGAAGATTCATTAGGAGGTGTGGTAGGGGCTGAGCGTCCCTTAGGCAAAGGAGCTAAACCCAACTTCTCCCTGTCTTCCTTATTGGTTACATCCTTTTTGGAAGGCTTATCTGTTCATACACCACATTCCATTATAGTTATGGAAGAAAAAAACCAAAATTTTTGAGTTGTGGAAGTGAAGGATGAGGAGAAAAAACCTGGTGTGGTTACAGGGCCTTGGATAGCCTTGGTCTTCTTTGGCTTCCAAGGTTTGGAGAACATGCCCCCAAGATTGTTCAAGAGTTTTTCACCCTGATGATCACAATTTAAGGTTTTGGAACTATAAATACCAGAGTTAGAAGCAAAAACTAAATCATTGCTTTCATTTTCTTCTACATTTCCTTTTTGTTTTTTTCTACTATTAGAAATGAAAGCTGATTTATCATACCCTACTCAAATCCTTCTCAGTATCAACAACCATGTTGTGGGTCCTGGCTATCTGCTCACCCTGCTCGTTCAACATGTCAAGGGTCCTTGTGGCTTCATCTCTGATGTCCTCAGCAATCCTTAAACAATTGTTGACACTGTCTGTTGTCTCCTTAGACTTGTGCATTGCATAGTTTTCCAGCTCCTGAACACTTTGGTTCTCTAGCCCCCCAGAGTCACGGAAACCATTCTTGTACCTGTCTTTGTCTTTTGAGACATTGGAGGGAGGCTTCTTCACCCAATCATCATCATCTTCATCGAAAGGGTTTCCCTTTTTTTTTTGAACTGCTACTGGTTCTGAAACAGTTCTTTTTTCTGCAGTAAGGGTTGTTTCCTTTTCTGCCTCAGCTGGTGCTGGTGCTGGCGCTGGCGCTGCCCTCATAAACCCAAACATTTTTCACTTCTACCACAAACCCAATACCACAAAAACAGAAAAAAAGTAAAGTAATTAACATTGAGTTTAATTTTGATACACTAGCCACAAGATTTTTACACTATTACATGGAAGGCACTTTGGAAACCACAAAGATTGGTTTACTAAATCTGAATGATGTAAGAAATCTGAACCACAAATAGATACTTACTAAAGATAGACAGAAGCATAAACATTCAGATTTCGCAACAAAAAAACTAGCCAAATTAACATTTTGGTGCATACCCACATAGCCCATGATAACCACAACAAAGAAAATGCTTTCAACAACTAAGGTTCAAATGTCAAAGAGTTAAAGATTAAGTATGATTTTAATCTTTTAACTTTAACCAAAAATTAGAATTTGTTAATATTTGAAATTTTAATACGTTTTGGTTCTTAAACTTGAAAAATAACATACATAATTTTTTTAACTCAATTTCTTTATATTTTTTGAAAATGTCAAACACATTTTACACTAATATTTTAGTTATTTACTGTATTTGACAAGTTTTTGTTTCAATGTTTGTTTGCGAAAATGTTCAACATATCAAAAAAATTTAATATAATTGGATTAAAAGTATTATATCAATTAACTTTTAAAGTTTGATATCAAAATATACCAAAGTTTCCAATAAAGATGAATTTCTATTTTACATCAAAGTTTAGGAACTAAATAGAAAAATCTACAATGAACTCGTGCATATATACAAGTATATATACAAGGGTATGCTTGAATTCTATTTGCAAAATCTACTTGTGGTTTTTAAAATATTTCTCAATGTTGCTTAGGCAACGGACATAGAGCAGAAGGTGGAATTGAGGGAGATGTTGAACAAGATATGCATAAAAGACAAAAAATTGATGAAGTATCTTGTAGCTATTTCTATATTTAGCTTATTAAAACCCTTATTTGGAAATAACTTTCAAAACTCTAACAGATTTTGGATGAGGAATTGATTGTTGGATAATGTAAAATGGTTTCATAAAACAGTGTCAAAAACCAGAAAGATACTAAAACATAACATCTCCTAAACTTCTAAAATCACTGGTTTACTTGCTGAAGAAGGTAACAATCAATAGCACACCACACTATGATGAAATTCCGTGGTTTTCATGAATCAAAATGCACATGCTTCAGAAATAGAAACACAAAGTAAAACAAATGCAGTCAAAGAAACCCATCATGCAGAAATCAGGAAACCTTTTGGCTATGTGAAAGCTGAAAAACTGTGAGAAGGGTACCTGAATTTTCAGGTGAAGAAGGTTATTGAGGTATGGTAAATTGTACACAAACCCAAATGTGGCAATGGGTTTGCGCAGAAAAGAGGAACAGGGAATGGGTGAAACAGAATGCAAGAGACTTAGAATTGTGTTCGTTTCGTTGAAAAATAAGAAACCAATGAGAGGTGCCGCGAAAAAACAGAGACCCACGCGTTGTTTCAACCGTAAACAACATTTGACAATTTTAGTTGTTGTAAAGCTAAAATTAATTTTGACTGAAGATATTTAGATCAAAAGCTTATATTTTTTCTTTATTTTTTTAATTAGTTTACCGTATTAGATGAAATCATTTGTACTAGAAACACATATGATTTTTATTATATATTATTTTATTTTATGGAGTTAATTTAATTGTTGTAATAATTTTTATTATTTTATGTATTAGTTTTATATAATATTTTTTAATATAACATATTTATGTTCTTTTGTTTAAGTTTGAAAAATTATTTCAGATATTTAAAGTAAATCTAGAAGGAACTTGAAGTCAGAACAAATCGATGTGAGAGAGAATATAGAATATGGAAATTATAAAAAAAACTGCAGGAGTGAGAGATAAAGTTTTGGGAAATATTTGAAAATGAATAAAACAAAAGAAGTACAAGGTGGTTTTACAAAAATTAAATGGTATATTGGAAACTAAAATGTGAATTTAAAAAAAAAAGGAATTATCTGGGCGAATAATTATAGATATGTAGAATGAATTATTTTCAGGTGTCTTTTTTTCATAATAATTTGAGCTGTATACAAAAATTTTGTAAAGAAAAGCAACCTGTAAGATGAAAATACTTTAAGATCGATAGATAAATATATGTTCAATAGTTAACTATGGGCAACTATGTAAATGTAAATTACAGGGGATAAAAAAATTCAAAAGAAAATATATGAATAAAAGAAACTTATGACTTCAATAGTTTGGAATCCAAACATAATTTTTCTTTTTTGTATGTAAAAAGAATATCTGTCAAAAACAAAGTTATAATACGAATAATATCACATCTTTATTTAAAGATATGACCTAAATGATCATGGGCCAAATGGGCTTCATCGTAATCTATCTTTCTTTCTGCATCTCTATAAATGTCTTTTTTCCAATTTTGTATTTAAAGTTTTTTTCCTTTTTTACTTTTGAGATTGTACGATCTAAAAATTTTCAAATTATACTAGAAAAGTCAAAAATAACTTTTAAATGGTATAATTTAAAAATTATTTGTTTAGAAAATAAAATTTGAATTACATAATATGAATGTTATTTGACTTTTAAATTAAACAATCAGAAAGATATTTTTATTTTTAATTTTCAAATCATGCAATTTGAAAATTCTTTTTTAAAAAATAATTTTTGAACCCCATAATTTAAAAGTCATTTTTAATCATCAGATTTAAAGTACAAAAAAGTGATTTTTATACAATTCAAAAAGGTAAAATTAGAGGTGTCAAAAAGACATACATGGTAGGTCAATTTGTTTGCAATAACCCGATCTGCCAACTCGTCTGTTTGTGGGCAGGGTTGAATGGTCCAATCTATTTTTGCTAGGCAGTTTAACATGACTCGTTTTGATAAAATTGGACTGGATCAAAATGAGTTGGATTGATCCGTTTTAATACCCTTAAAGAAGATAGAAGAAGAAAGAAAGGTTAAATACATTGTTAGTCTTGAATTTTGACACGAAATTAGAATTTATCTCTATCCAAAATTTTAATACATTTTAATCTTCAAATATATAAAATGAATGAATATAATCTCTTAAATCCAGTTACGTTAAATCTTTTAAACGTGTCAAATATATTTTCTAGTTAATATTGAAGTGGATATATGTTAAATTACGTAGATAACTTAAATAGTAACATAAAATATGTTAACAATACAACAAAATATAGCATAAGAGTTAAAAAATTTATTTTTAAAGTTTAGAATCAAATATATAAAAAAAATTAAAATAAACAATATATATATATATATATATATATATATATATATATATATATATATATATATAT
>Ga0214543_1008219_pt1 | contig 17260 bp, 10 predicted proteins | sample CNSS2metaG_FD_160094 | JGI IMG/M metagenome (GOLD analysis project Ga0214543, IMG submission 160094) | Root nodule microbial communities from cowpea collected in UCLA plant growth center, Los Angeles, California, USA - CNSS2 | ecosystem: Host-associated > Plants > Roots > Nodule | place: USA... | reverse complement strand
ATATATATATGTGTGTGTGTGTGTGTGAAAGTTGGTTGAGATAAATAACTAGTTTTAAAGAATGAAAGTCAACTTTTTTTTTTCAATTTTTGTCTTTAATATTAGTTTTTGTTGGATATTTGGCTCAATATAAGTCCATTTATTTTCTGTCCTAAAAGTTTAAGGGTCTAACCTAATTTGTTGGGTTTAACGCTGGCTCATACAGTGCCCAAAACTCCTAAACTAGCCCTAACCCTCTCATTCTGTCCACTTTTTAGAAAATAGCCCCCCTCCTCTCTTTTAGAATTGCAGCAGCAGCAGCTCAGTTAGGGTTTGGCCTTCATTCCTCTTCAAGCTAGCTCAACTCCATTTTCTATCACACGTAAGTTGATCCTTGAACCATATCTTCTCCTTTATAGTTTTATTTTGCGTGGTTTCAACAAAGGTTTATCTTGATAACCTCATACTCGATCTGTGCCAGTGTTTCCAGCTCACAAATATGCTCCTAGAGTTGTAGTGCTCATTTGCTTAGGTATCGGTGTCTTTTGCTAGCATTTTTCCAGGTAAGGAAAGCTAGGGTTTCGTTGTTTTGATGTTATTTTGTTTGATTGGATCTGTTTATGTTATGGGTGCTTGATATGTACTGTTGATTGCGTGATAATGTACTATATGTGTTTTTGGTGTGGTTGGAATCTGGTTTGGCACGCATGAGAGCAGTTGAGTTCTGCTGAACTCGCCTAGGCGAGCTGGGTGCTCGTCCAAAACGAAAACTCTCGCTTAAGTGACGAGCTCTTACTTGAGCGAGAACAACAACAACTCACCCCTCTCTCTGTTTCGAGGACTCGCCTAAGCGAAGGCCACTCGCCTAAGCGAGAGTAGTCTCGCCTGAGCGAGATGGGCTAGCTTGAGCGAGACTTCGACGTGCCCACTATTCGCAATCTTGCCCAAGCGAGATTTGGTAGCTTAAGCGAGGGGTTCCTCTCGCCTGAGCGAGAGCTCCTTAGCCTGAACAAGATTGACAATGGTGATTTGATAAGTGTGTGTTTCTAATGATTGGTTGGTTGGTTACTTTATAAAGTTATGTATGATGCCTTGTATGTTTCCTATATGACACCATGAGACTGGAATTGATAAGCTTGGTATGATTATGTATATGAAACATGATTGGATGGTTAGTTATATATTGGCATGAGATTGGTATGCATGATAATTCTATGGTTGGTTGGTGAAGCATGACCATGGTATGAGTTTGATGTAATTCCATGAATCATTTGATAAGATTCATGGTGGTGCCTTGTGTAATGGACGTAATTTCATGACCCTCTTGGTGAGAGCTCATGGTGGTGCCTCATGTAATGGACGTAATTCCATGACTCTCTTGGTGAGAGCTCATGGTGGTGCCTCAGGTAATGGACGTAATTCCACGAACCTCTTAGTAAGGTTTCGTGGTGGTGCCTCAGTATATAATTAAGTAAGGATTCAAGTAAGGATTGCATCCTGAAGCTCTAAAGAGTCAGTTAGTCTCACGTAGAGCATACTGACTTAAGTGGTGAGAGTAGCAGGAGGCCCTAGTCTTTGGCAGGATAATGGCCTTAGATGTTTGAAGGCTAACCTTGTGCGTGGTAGGGTGAAACCCATTGGCAATGACTCTGCAGAGTAGTAGAGACCACCATAAGTGCAAACATCCAGTGAATCTGACTGATTATATGTATCTGGATAATTGAGTCGTAGAGTCTTACTTGTTTGCTATCACATGCTTGGTTGATTCATGTATTCTTGACTTTTAAATTGCATGCTCAATTGTATGATAAAACCTTTTTACTTTAGCTTACCTTTTCTGTTTGCTTGTGTGTTTTGTGTGTAGATTTCTCCTTTTGCGATGATCATCAATTTATTGATGTGAGCAGATGTGGGAACCCCTAATGGTTATCAAGGTGATGGAAACTCCGCAACGGAGCTATTTTGGGTTGGATTCCCTGCTCCGAGTACTCTTTAAGGCACTATGGCCTATGTTCTATCTTGCTCTATGAGCATGTATTTTGGATATTTGTCAAACATTTATTTTTGTTCTTCTGTTTTGTTAATGGCATTGTGGTATGTCTTAGTTTTCTTCGGAGTATTTTGGATAATTGTAAGGAGTGACACTTTTACTCCATGACATTGCTCTTTACATTATATTCTATGTGATATTTTATTTAATTAAACTTATTTATTAAATGGGACATTACACTCGCTTCTATAAAGAGAAAATATCCAAAAGTTGAGAAGTTTACTAGATATCTCACTTAATTTAGTAGAGAGAGATTTGAAAAGTAAGAGAGAAACATAAAAAAATGTCATAATTCACTTAGAACATAAGCACATTAAGAGAGAGGAAAAGAAAAATTGTTCACGTTTTTCACTGAATTGTCATTATAAAATTGATATTGCAGATTCGGTCACCATTGGATCATACTGAAAATTTGACAACAAGTTCGAGACATCCTATTATTCATTCTAAGTGGTTGGATAGTTGATACAAGATCTGGGTTGAAAGATATTCAGTTCACCACAGTTGTGTATTTAGGTTTTCTTTATCTTCCTTCATTATCTATTTGTCTATTTGCAAGCTTTTTTGCTTTGTTGTTTGATTGAGTGTTAGTATTATTTTTATGCAGTTGATTAAGACTCTTTTGTACCAATTTTTTTATCATAATAAAAGTTATTTCTTTGGTATGGACGATTCGTAATGTTTACCATTGTTCAAAGAAGAGTTTCACATTAAAAATCTTGGTATATTTGTTTATCACTTTTGTTGTTTATTATTGTTGATCATTCTCCTCTTAGATTTTTGCAAGTTAGAAAAAAAAAATTATTGCATTCTCTGAACATTTTGGTTGTGTTGTTGTTTTCCGTCAGTTTTCATAGTTTTTCACAGTATCACATTTACCTTTTTAAAATACAATTCATTATACTTTCAGCGTTTTAAATACATTATTTATTAAATATGTATTATATAATATCATACCCAATTTATTTTTGTTTTTAACGTGTATATTAGAACTTTCTTTCTAATATGTATTATTGATAATTAAATGTATAATGCACATGGTATTACATAATCTAAGATGGTCGACATCATAATAGTATATTAGCTCATAAGTTCAAGGGTACAACAATGTGAGACTTGATGATGTGATGTCTCGACAAAGAAACCGTGCAACAACACAATTGTGTGATGGTTTAAGGATGCAACCACATGACAAAGAGATGGATTGGGTTCGTGAGATTGAGCTTAGAAAAATTTGCAATCTACATCTTTTTAAATAAGTATTAGATGAGATTTACGGAGATCACAAACGAACAAGGAATTGTGTGTGAAATCGGGAGATGGAGTGAAGGATTATAGATAAAGCTCTTTGTGGGAGTGGGATTCTAGAGTATACTTTGTGGGAACGCTTTGTGAGAATTAGAGTCAATGAGTTTCGTAGTGATTTTTTTCTAGAGCGAGTGAGGAAGTGTTACAAAAATCAATCCAATTTCAGAAATTTAATTTCCTATAAATGTTATTTCCTTAATACAAAAATTTAATTTCTATTTCCATGATCTCATATATATGAAAAATTATATCATCACCCTTAAAAATGTTAAAATGGGTTTCAAGCCGCCAACCCGGTTCAACACGAGTCGAGTTAGATTAAGTTGAGTAAATTTCATTGTTTTCAAAAGTGTGTTAAACTGAACCTGACTCACTTAATCCACAGGTTAAACGGGTTCGAGCGCGGGTTGACCCACAACTCACCAACAACAACATTATTATTTTTTTTTACAATTTTTAATTTCTTTTTATAATTATTTACTACTCCTAATTATATAGATTCACAATTTGATATTTTTAAATACTAGAATGTTTCTTAATAATATTTGAATAGTTTGAATGTTTGATTTATTTGTTTATCAAGTTATATAAGTTACTACTTTAGTCTTTCACTACTATCTTTATAATAATATTTTGAGAGTTAGGTGAACACTTTGATTTCATTATTATAAAAAATAAATTGAGTTAATTCACTTTCATTGTAATGCAATAAATATATAAAATAAATTGAAAAAAAAAAGTGAGTCAACCCACTAACCCACCAACCCATGGTGAGTCAAGTCGGATTGCAAAATTTCTGGCTCACCAAAAAAGTGAGCTGGGTTGAGCTTACCCTTTTTTAGCTCAACATGTGTGAACCAGGCTCACTTTGACACCCCTTGTAACATCCAGATAGGATATTACTTTAAAATAAATAATAAACAACAATTTATATAACTAAAACCTCATTTATTAATGAAACTATTTCCCCAAAATCCACGGGAAATTTCAAAACTTCAAAACATTAATAATCCAAATATTCTAAAACCGTAAAAATTGCAATCAAATTACATATAAATTAAACCAAAAACAGTTATAAAATCCCCTCGTGCACTAAGCCCATTCTTCGCCGCTAAGCGTCTCCTGGCTCACATGTAACATCATCTGCTCCCAGATAATAAATTACCCGATCATCGCCATACACAAATAGATAGGGTGAGCTATGCAAATAAACATAAATAAATATGAAAATAATTCCCAGCCCAAACATAAGTATTCATTTGTTTATTTTCAAAATACCTTCTTTCCCACACTCATAAACAATATGAGTTCATGCATGTATACTAACTATGAGATTTCATGTGCTTCCACGACCCTCCTCGCTCGTGGTCCAACCTACAAGCCTATCCCGCTTGTAGTCCTGCTTCACAGACTCTCACGCCCGTTTATCCGAACTCCTCGCTCGGACCCGGACATGCATACCCGCCTTTTCTACTATGAACTCCCTCACTCATAGCATTCCTAAGTTGAGCATGAAATGAACTCCCTCGCTCATTCATCCCAACAAGGATACCTTCGGTGAACTAAACTGTTCACATTCCGCATAGGTCCACCCATCACGATCTCCTCGCTTGTGACTCCAACCAAGCACATCCCAAATCCTAAGGACTTAGTCCATCAAGTTCAAACACCACAAACACATGCATATAACTTCCTATATTTAGGAAAAAGTAAACAAACCAGCTCATAAAGCACATACAAACATAGAAATTCGCAGCAACTCGCTTATGCCAGGGACCCTCGCCCAAGCTAAACCATCAGCCTCGCTTAAGCTAGTCCACCTCGCCTGAGCGAGCATGAAACAGTGACTGCACCACCTTGTCTCGCTTAGGCGAGCCCATCTCGCCTGAGCGAGACCCCATTCGCTCAAACACCCAAATCTCCTCGCCTGGATGAGGATTCGCGCTTAACCACACACAACACTCTTCGCGTCCTCGCTTAGGTGAGCCACTCTTGCCTGAGCGAGACTTCGTTTCGCTCAACCCAAACCTTGGTCACCTGAGCGAAATGCTCGAGCCTAAACTCTGAATGAACTCCTACAACTCTCGCCTAGGCGAGAGGGAGTCGCTTGGGCGAAACTTGTAGAGTTTCGCCATTGCTCATGCACCAAAGACACCAAAACAATGCCAAATTTACAATGTAATCATTTTCATTCAATCTGTTTCATCAACCAAACTATAAAAACACATTGTAAACATGTTTGGATCCTCAAATCGCATGATTTGGCCATGAATCAAAATAACAGTACCAAAACCCTCATTCCATTCTTATTTCATACCAGAAAGGCTTTGCACTCCACATTCCATTCACAAATTCTCAATTGTAGTGCATATTATACCAAAAAAATCACACCACAAAGAATCCAATTTGAGGAACAAAACGCAGAACACAAGCAATATTGGAATACACATAATTTCAGCACCCCTAACCTGAATCCTTGATTAAAAATGGGAAGAAAATGGAGGTTCCTTGGTTCACCAATGCTTTGCTTCACCCTCTCTCCTAATTCAGCCCTTGCACACCCAGAGACTCACCTCTCACTCTCAAATTCGTGCTCCTTTCAAGGGTCCACTGGGTCATTATATAATGGTTTCCAAAAGGACCAAAGCTCAACCATTATGCCAATTCATATTTAGTGATAACCATTATAATCTTATGACTATAATATCACTCACCAGTCACAATTATATTACCAAAACAAAATAATAGGAATAATTCAACTCAACACAACAAGGCATACATAGGACTTGAACCCAAGTCCTCTCACACAATCAAGTACTTTCACCCACTTGAGTTAGTACTTTTCCACGTCATACAATTAACATTTAATGCTTTCAAAGTTTCCCACCACCCGCATTTATTACTTAATTAATTAATTTTCACGGGTCTTACACCACTTCACCCACATCTATTTTGGCATTTCCAATAAATACATATTTTTGTTGGATGGTCTTAGTTCACTCATTAATATTTGAGTTTTCCACCCCGTGAAAATTTATTAATCCATGATAAAAATGTTCATGAAAAATATTCTACAAGAAATAAATTTTTACCTATAAAAAATCGTATGAAATAGTGATAATGTTGTTTTCTACCTTTTATTGGTGTTAAGTTTCATGATTAAAATCAACTATTGCATAGCTTTTATCTTGTTTAATCTTCAAGTTTATGTTGTTTTTGCATTGTTTTGTATTTTAGTTATTTTATGCTTTTTTACTTTTAATCTTTATTATGAGTGTGTGAAATAAGTCAATAAGAAGCAATTATGGTGGAGAAAAACAAGCTAGAACTCAAGGAAGCATGATTGGTAAGAAATATTGATTTTTAAATAAATACCAATGTTGGGGGGCACCAAAATCGCGCCCAATACTACAAACATGGACAAAAGACTCTCCTATAGGTATATACTACCTTGAACCACCCCCGGAAGGCCAAAAAAACACCATTGGGAATATGAATGACAACGGGTCGAGTCGAGTACATATAGTGCCTACCCGCTACCTGACCCGCATAAAAAAATTGTACCAATTACCCGCCTCGTTACCCGCTGGATACCTGCATTAAAAAAACTCGTTGATTGTTTTCAACCTGCGGGTCCGTTGGATACCCGCAAATATTTTTGAAATAAATTTTTATTAGATTCAAATTACATTACAAATAAGAAAAATAAACAAAGGTGCAAAAAAAACTTAAACAACCCAACATATAATGAAAACTGGTACAAATATTAAAATGAGGGGTGCGACAAGTAAAAACTTGCCCAGACCCAACTCTCTCCCCTTTTCCTTTACAAAGTCAATTAGGGTTTCCTTTCCACCTTCATGTCTACGAGTCACCACGAATTTAACAGTAGGTTCTGCCGTCACATGCCCCACGACGGTGAGACATGTTGTCGAAAATTTTTGTCACCACCGTAGGAGTTGTTGGGAGAACCAAACAACACAACCTATCATTGTAATGAGCCTTTGCCCGCGCCACTCCCGAGCACCACCAACGATGTCCCGGGCCTTCGTCTCAATCAATCTTCTTCATCATTTCTCACGACTCACGAGTGAAACAAAAGCCTTGCCACTCCTCTACGTCAGGTTTTAAACCTCAAGGCAAAACTTCGACTTCGAACTCCAACATCAGAATGCCAACACCTTAACTTCGAACTCAAACTTGCTGAGAGTTAGAACGCCAATGCCAATGTTTTGATTTGCCTCAATCAGAGAGGAGAAATACTTCTCTGGATTTGACAGCAACAAAGAGTGAGAAGAAAAAAAACTTTAGCAGACAAGGCATGAGTAACTTAATAACGTAAAACCTAAGGATAAAAATGTAATTTCATTTTCTTAACGGGTTGCGGATACCCGCGGGTACGAGTAGTATGATATTTGATCCTGACTCATTAATGAACGGGTATTAAATTACCTGCTACCCGTTACCCGTGGGTACTTATTACCCGCGGATACCCACAAGCACAGGTATTTTCACCATCCTTAATTGGGAGCCAGACTAACTCGCTGGACAAAAATGACAACACAAAACTACAATATTTGAGTTGTTGGGCAAAAATATGACTCCTCTAACGAGTTATAAGTCAGGGAGCGTTGATTTTAGGCTTCCTTGGGCGAAAATGTCGACCTTGATATGCGAATATGGTTATTTAATCAGGTTTCTGCGAGAGTTTTGGGGCATTCCTCATTTTGCACAAATAGAAACACCTTGGGTGCTTTAGAGAGGCTCTTGAAGGATGCTAGGGTGTTGGGAAGCTCTTCCTTTTTCCTTATTGTGTTTCCTGCTTCATCAATTGAGGTTTTATCCCTTTTGGGTTGGAGAGTATGCTAGGCTACGAAATTGGAGGCAAAGATACGAATGAAAGCGCAATTGGAGAATGGAGCAATTGTAAAAAACCTTGGGAGAAGGATTGCTTCTACTTTATGGTTCAAATTTCTTCTCTATTCTTCAATTTTGTAAAACCATGGGTTCTCTACCTTGGAAAACAATTTATATTTATTGAGATTAGATGTAAAACACTGAATTATTATGTAAAGCTATGTTGTTAAAATATATATGTTTTTACAATTCAAGTTAGTGTTTGATTTGCATGCTTCATGCTTGAGGTGGATTGTTCTCATGCTTGATTTATGATTCTTGAGGTGTTGGGAAATATCTTTAGAATCTAAACTTCAAATTGAATACCTAATGGATGCTTGTATCTGGAAATAAAAGTTGGTTCATTAGTAATCTTAGACTTTTGAAACTAATGCATATTTTCACTCATTGAGGATTCAAGGGATTGAAATTTGATGACTGATCATAGGCTCAAAGGCTCTAGGAATATGATTTGAGTATTCTTGTTAGATGTTTTTTACTTGAATATGAAATTGAGATGTTTGTGAATGCATGAGAATAAAGTGAATGAAATCCAGTCTTGGCAATTATAAATACTCTATGCTAATTTCTTGTTGCACACCAACTGTTTAATAAAAATACAAAAAGAGTTTCCATTGTATTTTTGTGAACTTTGTGGTCTAATTGGGTTATTGATTGTGAGAGTTGTCATGTATTGCATAAGTCCCTTGGAAGAGAACAATAAAATACTTACTACTTGCTACGCTATGACCGGTGCACTTGTCGCGTTGGTTTCGCGACTAACAAATAATCCATGTGTAATTAATTTTTTTTAGTGTTATAAAATTATGTGATAGTTTTGTAGATACTTTTAATATCCAATGTCATGTTGTTTTAGATTCATCTTATTTTTGTGCATCTAATGACTCATGGTATATCATGAGGTGAACCAATAATCATTGTATGATTTATTTTGTCTTTTGTTAGAGTTATAACGCCATTAGTACTTATACTGAACATGTCATATCTTGTAACATTTTATAAGTGATGTTCATGTTTGTTGTGGAATAGTGGAATAAAATTTGAAATATACTGCATTTGTACGTTCACTGTGAATAATACAAGACACTCGCTCATATCTATTATTACTTTATGCACTTTTCATCTTTATATATATATATATGATTTGCAATTAATATTGCATTGTTTCTTTCATTAATCTTATGCTTAATTTGACCTTGGTACATAACATTAAACATATATACAAGTCATCCAATATGGGTACACTAGTTAGGAGTAGACCATTTGAATCTTAACAAATATAACTATTTAAAAAATTAAAATTGTTGGGTCATTGTATAGATAGTGAATCAATACTTTTTTTTTTCTACTTCACACTTTTTAATTTTTATTAAAAATCATGTTGACAAATTAAAGAAACATTAGGATGTTTTTAATTATTTATAAACAATATTACAAAATGTGATACTGAAAACATTACATTAGAACTTAAATTTCAAGGATAACATATAAATAAACATGATTTTAGGTATTAGACAAAGTATTGTCTAAAGACTCAAATGAGAGAATGCATAATCTAATTATTGAGTTCAACAATACATGATTTATACCTAGACAATATGATAAGTTAGGAATAAACAAAACAATATCTACACTTAAAGTCAATCGTATTTATGATTTTGGATGTTTTTAATATTACTTTCAAAGTGTCTTATGTTGTCTTTAGGTTCGGTCGAAGAGTCTATTTGTAAAAATTAAGACATGATGTTAGATTTAGAACCATCTAAAGATTCATTGTTAATAGAAAAAGGAAAACATATATTTTGTGCTACATGTCAATGTACTATGCAAAGTTAAAGATAACCTACAATACCTTTTGAAAACACCTTCAATGTCTTCCATTGACAATCTTTCAAAAGCTCCATACATAATCACTCACAAATACGAGACAATAATGACAAATTTGAAAATCCTTCTCATATATAAACCATTGTTAAAAATTTATGTTATTCCTTTCTTGAGTGATTTATTATAAACCTAAGTATATTTTGTCAACAAAGACCATCTTGCTAATGCAATGAATCCATAGTTTCTCCATGGAGACATGTTTGAGAGGTTACAAGGATCTCTCTATATTATTAACAATCTAAAGCCCCATCAGCTATGATGCACCGATACTTCAACTTGAGTCACATATCTGTGTCTGACACATATAGTGTCCGATACTATAGGATACTTTAACGTTAATTATTAATGAAATATTTAATTTATAAAGTCGTAGTAAACTACAATAAAATCTTTGAATAATGACCAATTTTAGTTAAAAAAAATAATTATTCAGCATATACTGACCAATTTGACAACTAAAATAGTTCCAAAAAATTATAATTGGTTTCTAAATTGACAATTGAAATAGTTTCAATTATGAATTGATTTTTAAATTGGTCATTAACATTAGCTACCAGGTATTGGTCACCAAAATAATTGGTCTCTAATTAGAAAATTTGGATTCACACATTAACAACCATATAATTATTATTTATTATGTTTGTAAGAATTATTGTAACATTTTCAATATTCATATATTACGTATCTATCACGTATCGTATCCTATTATTTTAAAAATAAATATATTGACGTATCAGATATGTGTCGTATCCGATACACGTATTGTATCTATGTATCATAGTCCATGAGCAATGAAGTATTTATCTATGTTAACAAAGTTTCAATTTAAAAGACATTTGCAACTTTATGTGGAAAAAAACTTTAACATCACTCCACCTTCATATATGCGTGCACATATTGAATCCTATACATAAGAACGTAGTTCTCTCTTGAACATAAAACAATCTATTAAGTTAAGGAAGAATTTAAACCAATCAACTCATTCTAATACAAAATTAAAGGTCTTAAACATAATTAAAATGAAGCAAAAAATTAAATAAAAAATACATAACATTTTTTATATACATAAATATGTTTAGTTTTTCAACCATTATTATGGTTTTAAATCACAACACAAGACTCACTCCCAACTATAATATTAATAATAATAATAATAATAATAATAATAATAATAAAAAAGAGAAACTACAACTTTTTATCCTACTTAACTATATACATATATTTTGTAATGTTAGCAATAAAAGTGTTTAATCATATTTATATCATAGTGATAAAACAAACCTAATATATGAAATAGTAATATCTATTACATATTGCATGAAATATATATTGATATAGATTATATGTTATTATAACTAAATAAATAAAATCACATGAAAAATAAATAATAGTCTATAATTATATATAAAAGAGATTATTTTTGTAATTACTTAGTAATTGTTTTTTTTCTACTCTTATTAATATAAATCATTTCATTTTTTATAATTATTTTTTAAGAAAATATTTTTTATGAATTTAATAACATTTTTATTTAGCAATAATTAGAATAATTAATTTTTTATTTTTTTTATAATCATAGCAGAAGTGTTTTCACTAATAATAATATTATTACTGGATATATATATATCTAATTTTAGAATTAAGTTTAAACATTAAATTTTAGTTTATTAAAATAAGATGATGTAAATACAAATTGCAAAACACAAAATTCCCAATGTTGAGTGTGTAGTAACAAGAGAATGCAAAATCTGCAAAAACACAAAATGCCGAATGTTGAGTGTGTAGTAATAAGAGGAAATTTAATTTTGAATTTATTAGACATTGAATATTCAGCTAATAGTGGATAGTGGATTTCCCTGTGACTCAGGTCAGATCCCGTGTGAAAACCTCAACATACTGCTCTGATCATCGCCGGTGATATCCTTCTTCCGCATTCCTCCGAATTCTCTCTCACAACCCCAATTTTCCGTTTCAATTCTCTTTCCCCTCCTTGGAAAAACCCCATTGCTCTTTCTCTCACCCGAATCGCTCTCACAGGCAAAAAACCAAACACCTTGGACCCAAAAAACAGCAATGTTTTCTGGGAGGTTCTCACTTTTCGGAGGCGGAGATTCTCGCGCGGTGGACAACGCCAGTTCGACATCGAAGGGCGAGGAACTCGCGCCCGTTGTCTCCCCCACACTGAAGCTCGAAACCGATAGGCAGGTTTACAGGCCCGGTGATCCTGTCGTTGTGACCATCCAGATCTCCAATCCCGCAAATGGGTGCTCGTTTCTGATGGAAAGACTCAGTTTTGAGATCAGGGGCATCGAGAAATTGGACACTCAGTGGTTCGCCACGCAGAAGCCTATGTCTGGCACAAGACATAGGAGAGGTATGTTGTTACAGCAACAACACTCAAATTGGAGTTTTAGTTCTTTTAGTTGCTGTTTTGTTTAATTTGTTAACTACCAGATGAAAATTTATAGTTTCTACTGTATCATTGTTATTATGATGGTAAAATAAGTTTTGTTCTACCAAAATATCTTGAAATTCAGGTTACTCTCTCTACTCCCTGTAAAAATTTTATACTTGTTTTAATCCTTACTTGAAGTGACGTGGTTTTCTTTTAAGATAAATGCTAGCAACACATAACACACCCTTTTGATCATAATCTGTATTATTGACTGAAATTTATTAACAAATACAATTTTTTTTTGTGGGTCTGCACACTAGTTATTTAACTACTATCAGTCACTCTGGGTTTTATAGTTTTCAATAAACTTTAACTGATAGTGGAGTATATTACTACCACTTCTAGAAGAGACCAAAATGTGTAGATATTAAAACGTCAATTAAATTTTTATGGGAATTAAAATCGAATTTTGAGATATTTGAGCGGACCAATAACATCTTTTACCCTTTTATTAATATTAGTAGCAGTAGTAATAATATCAAGGTTATCAATGGTGGATGGAGGAATATGGTGGAAATTCTGCAATATAAACGCCATTTGGCCTATGGCTCCCTTCACAAGATGCCCTTGGTGGAGTTATTGGAAAGTGCCATGTTATAATGCTATGGCGCTACACGAGTTATATAATAGCATTGGTATTTTTTTATTGTTATTGTTATTATTATTATTATTATTTCAGGTGAACATGTTTTTCTGGAGTTCTCAACACCGGTCCTAGTTGCAAACCACATTGTTAATGCTGGCGCGACCAAATCCTGTATGCTAATATGGACTCTTAGTTCTTATATGTTTTCTTTATACTCTGGTTATGCATGTGGAATTTTGATACTCAAATTCTTATTATTTTTATTTTAGTGAGTGTGCTTAAATGGATATTCTCCATTGGGCATTTTAGACATTGTAAAACTGTTCCATATTGATTTTCTTGGGGCATCTAATAATACAACACTGGAAATATTCTGCTTCACCTTTTGTTAGAGATAGCCTCTAGTCTGTTGGTTTATCCTTTAATTTTTATTATCATAATTAGACCAAAATTTGTGATCACTTATTGTTGACGTGTTCAAAACTACTCTCCTTTGCCGTTTTCAACTGAGAAGTTGATTTTATTGGGTTAAAGTATAGAACAATATCTGATGCTATTTTCCCACAAAACTTTCATGCCTTAAATATGTGTTGATTGGTACTTGTTCAGATTCCATAGGTTTTCTTTGAGCTATATTTGTTTGCTGGAGTTGTGACTTTTGATTTTGAGGGTTGATGCAGTTATAAGTTTGTTTATATTTGCTTTGATTCACAATAATGGACTAGAATTTTTAAAGTTTGAATTTTACCAAAATAAAGTACGTTGTAGATTTGTTGAAGGTAGGACCTGGGATGTGTGAACTGAAATATGTGAGTATGGGTTTGTGACCTGATAAAATAAAAAAGACAATTGGCGGGACTCTTTGGTCTTGGGCTATTTTGGAACAAATTTCATTAATGAAATTATCTCAATCTTATTTGGGTGAGGTCTTGCTCATATTGTTAGCATCTTCTAATAAATGATGTGAAAAGAGCAAGAGGGAACAAAGGAGAATCCATATCCTTTAATAAAACCATCAAAGAAAGAGTTAGTAAAGATGTTAGCCATTCATGCATCGCAGAAAGTGATATCAAGATGAGTTAAAATTGGACGAATGAGCAATTTGATCCAGTACTATTAATTATAGAGTTAAATAATAAATCGTCAATTTTGGTGTGGGTTTTAAAATGTTCATTCTAGTTTATTCTCTAAAAGAAAACAAAATAACATATATATATATATATATATATTTTTTTTTTTTTTTTTTTATTTTTTTTATTTTTTTTTTTTTTTTTTTTTTTTTATTTTTTTTTTTTTTTTTTTTTTTTTTATTTTTCTGGTATGTAGTATACATTCTTTTGGATTACTAATTTGAACGTTGCATGCTTTAGTACTGATTTCTTATGTATTTTGATTTAAGGCTGATTATGTGGAGTGTTAATTGCAGACGTGGTGCGGACGCAGCTGCCTAGCATTATTCCACCATCTTACAAGGGTTCAAACATTCGCTATTTGTACTATGTTAAAAGTTCCATAACTGGAGGGTGGATAATATTTGAAAATGGGCAATCTCATGCGGAGTCCAATAATGATGTCACTGATTTGGTTGGTTTTGCAATGACTTGCTCTGCTTTATACTGAAAAGTGTTTACTTCATGTTATTTCATGCTCTGTTTTTGGAGATGTTAAACCAAATGATCTCTTACCTAGCAAATAAAACTTCTGGGAGAGTTGGTTGATGACACAGTTTTAGAGACCACGTGACCAACAGCCTGTTTGTTTAAACCCTCTTTTTTTTTTTTTCTCTTTGAAGTGCTTACAAATATGTTTAAGGACTTGTAATAAGTATGTAAGCTTTTGAAATAAAGGTGTCAACAATAGCTGTTTTAGTACTTTTCTCAAAAGCTAAAAGAAGTAGCTTCTTAAAAGTATGTCCTAAAATTTTCCCCTTTTATTTTTTAAATTAGTTAGGTGATCCAGAGTTTACTTGATGTTGTCCTGTTCTACCAAAATGTTGAATTATAGCACGAGGTTGGTAGACCTCTGCGTTATCTGTGCCTCAAGTCCAAAGGGCTGTTGCATGAGCTGTGAAGGAGACCCGTTAGAGATAAAATATAAAAGACTATTCCTGTGCCTTCACCTAACTCCATAATCTTGTAGGATTCTTGTGTTTTTATTTATGGCAAGCTATAATGGTAATATGTTTGGAGTTAAACATGAGGAGAGTCCAACTCAAAAGTCTACTTTATTTGGTGGGAGAACCTCAAGGTTCAAATAGTTCATTGTACTCAATGTGAGACCCCTACTACTGTCAACCCCTCTTTAAGGACTGACATCTATAACAGCTTTACGCCATCGACACTAAACTGATCGTAGCCCTTTTCTCTTTGATGGCTTCACTCACCTATCAATATTCAATGTGTACCTTAACCCAACTTATGGGTAGCCTTTTTGTGACCCAGCTTTCGGTGAAAGTAGCAATTGTAAGGACTTTAGGGCAAGAGGAGAAACCAACCCAAAAAGATTAGTCCATTAGGTGAGAGAGCCTCTAGGTTTAAGTACATCATCATGTAATTCATCTTCTTAATGTGGGACTCCTACATAATATATCTTTGTTTTTGTTTGTCATGCTGTAAAATTGTGCTATGCCTATTGTTTTATTTTTATTTTTTAATTTAAACACCCTTTTGTATCATATTGGGGGCTAAAAATTGAAGAAAGGGTAGCTAAACTTCGAGGTTGACATGCATGGTTTCCTATCTTTTTAAGGAATTCCAAGGCAGTATATATCATCTCAAGGCACATGCTGAATGCAACAATTGTCCAGAGAATGTGAACATGCTCATTTTTTGCTTCTTCTTTATTGGGAGTAAGAAGGCTGGTAGGAGGTAAAGAGTAGGAAAGATTGTTTTAGGTGGTGAAGCAGTGGTTTAAGAGCACTTTCATAGAGTTGTGGGATCCTACTTTTGTACTATTGTAATTGCTAGGGATATTCCTTGTGTTTCATATTTTTTCCTTTTTGTTTGTGTAGTTATTTTCCAGCATGAGTGCTAACTAACATACACTGTTTTTTCCTTTACTACACCATCTTCCTTTTCAATATGATTGTGTTTAGGTATCACTTTTGATTAGTAATGATGACCATGTCTTTAATTTTAGATAATTCTTTAGTTTTAAGCTCTCATACATCCCACTTCTATCCTGCTTTAATGTTTGTGGATACTTCTATTTCTGGGAGATTTTTATTCCAATCTTTTAAAATGTATTGGTTTGCATTATTTAGATTTTCAAGTGTGTCAACTTTGATTTGTACAGGAAGGTCGTATTCCGTTACAAATATGGATAAACCAAAAGAGTGGTGGCTTTCCAATTGATGATGGTTAGTTTGGTTGTTAACTTGCTGTCTCTTCTGGGCCTGTTGTGACCCTGTTTTAATAGTTTGACTTATTCTATAGAGGCCTACATAGATTTTCTGTTTGTATACAGTTTTAATTTATTTATAAAGGAGTATGTGAAGATGTTCTTTTCGTACAAAGTAAAATTGCTATCTGTTTGAAAAATTACCTTTTCTTTTAAATTTTGAATGCTGATGTTGAACAAATATGTTTATGCTGTAGAGATATATATTTGGCAGATTTAATTTTCCTGATGTTAAATATAGTTTTCTGCCTTTTAGCCTTAGGTTCTGTAATTGTTGCCAAGTATTTTGTCATGTTTACATGATGACCTAAGAAGCTAGCTATCATGTGTGAGACCTTTGAAATTATAAACATGTTTTGTATCAAGTTGTCGTACTCTTTAGTCTGAGTCCATGGCAGCATGACATTATTACCATTTTTCAAATTCAACCCTTCAATTTGCAGCATAAAATGGATGAGAAGTCTGGTAAGCAAACCTTGGTTGAACCAGATATCATTGGTTGATTTTACTTGTTTATGAAAGTTTATTGCATATATCACTGTTTTGTTTCTTGTTTTTTTTTTTTCTTGTTTTTTTTTTTGCAACTATACATTTTTATTTCATGTAGTTTAGTTTGAGTCATCTTAATTTTTGTGGAACATTACAAGTAATATATCCATGTGTTTATACATTTTCAGAT
>Ga0214543_1008218_pt1 | contig 17261 bp, 17 predicted proteins | sample CNSS2metaG_FD_160094 | JGI IMG/M metagenome (GOLD analysis project Ga0214543, IMG submission 160094) | Root nodule microbial communities from cowpea collected in UCLA plant growth center, Los Angeles, California, USA - CNSS2 | ecosystem: Host-associated > Plants > Roots > Nodule | place: USA... | reverse complement strand
ATATATATGATTTTTGTTAGTTTTTATTCTTTTTCAATACGTAAGGATTTAAGATACAGAGAATATAATAGGATAATGATATTCCAACAAAAATATTTGACAAGAATTTGACACAGCTGACGTGTCACGGGTTTTTTTAATTTTTTAAAAAAGGAAAACGTAGGTCGCACGTGCAGTGGAGAGAAGGAAAATTGCTTATGTTAAATGTCATTTTAGAGAGAGAAAGGAAAGAGAAAAAGGGGGGAAGTAGGGGCGCGTCCGTTGTGCTTTGAGTGTGAAGAGAGAGAAGGTCGAAACTTCAGTGCGGCGGTCGGAGTTTTGGGTGCAGTGGGTCAGCGATTCCGGCAACCATTTCGCCGGTGAGAAAGTGGAGGGTCGTTCTCGAGGAAACCGACGACCGTCCGTAGCATCCAGAAGACGCCGGTTTTGAAGTGGGTAGTGTATTTGGATTTCCGGCGGTGAGAAACTGAAGTTTAGAGAGAGAAGGGGAAATTAACGAAGGCGACGAAGTCAATGACTGCATGTGGGTGGATTTGATATGAGCACACAATTTCAATAATACCAAACGCCTATGTGGGGAGCTAGGAATCTGTACATGGGGAGTTGAAGCACAGTTTTTTTAACACAAGTGCAGGTCATGGACAAGAACGGAAAACTCATTTGTTCCACAGTTATACCGATTTCATTGGTTAACAAATAAATTCCCTTGCGTCACTTCAGCGTTAGCCTATTTCAAATTATTTTATTTGATAGTGTAGAACCACAAAATTTATGCCTGGTACAAAAGCGGGGAGTTGGCCGTGGATAAGTGGGGAGTACAGTAGAACTTTTTTAACACTGCTTCAAAATTCCACCTAAATTATTCCTAAGTAATCTCTTTGGACCTGTAACAATGTTCGTGCGCACTCACCACGTCTAATAATCCAATGAAAATTCAATGACCGCATCTGGGTGGATTTGATATGAGCACAAAATTTAAATAATACCAAACGCCTATGTGGGGAGCTAGGAAGATGTACCTGGGGAGTTCAAGCACAGTTTTTTTAACAGAAGTGCAGGTCATGGACAACAACGGAAAAATCATTTGTTCCACAGTTATACATATTTTATTGGTTAACAAATAAATTCCTTTGCGTCACTTCAGCGTTAGCCTATTTCAAATTAATTTATTTCATATAATAGAACCACAAAATTTATGCCTGGTACAAAAGCGGGGAGTTGGCCGTGGATAAGTGGGGAGTACAGTAGAACTTTTTTAACACTGCTTCAAAATTCCACCTAAATTATTCCTAAGTAATCTCTTTCGACCTGTAACAATGTTCGTGCGCACTCACCACGTCTAATAATCCAATGAAAATTCAATGACCGCATCTGGGTGGATTTGATATGAGCACATGTGGGGACCAAAGAAGCTGTACCTGGGGAGTTCAAGCACAGTTTTTTTAACACAAGTGCAGCCGTACCTAAATGGGGAGTACAACTGACCTTTTCCAATAGTGCTTCAATATTCAATAAACACTATTCTTAAGACCTTATTCATTTGTCATGCGTTCAGAAATTAATTATTTCTCATCACCCATCTGTGATTGGAGTGTAGCCTCCATGGACCACAAGAACAAAGTTGTAACAAAATATGGGGACTAACTTCCCACTATGTGGGGAGTATAGTTGAAATTTGTATATATGACTTACACATTCAATCAAAACTATTCATCAATCGCGTTAGTCGAGCAATGGCAATCACGACAGTCAATGAAAACGTCAATGACGAAGTCCACCACAGTAATAACCATTGCATTTGATTAATTTTGTGCATTGTCAACAGCAGAAACGGGTAAAAAACATTTCAACCATATATGGCCACCTATACATACATATGCGGGGAGTAATGGCAAAACTTTTTTAATGTCAATAGTATTCAATGTGCTCGCACATATATTGCATTCATTAACTGGAGACTAAAGCAGCAGTTTTTCGTATTTGCTGTCCAATAACTCATAACCATTTGAACCTGCTCTTGTAAGCTGACATACAATTCTCATCAACACATTCCAGAAGATAAAATTATTGGTAGCTGCAGCATATAAATGGACTGACGTGGGTCCTTGTCATCATGCAACAATATAAACAACATATTAAAAAATTTAAATACTCATTTACATTATTCATTCAAGTACACAACATTTTAACACTACAACTTAATGTTTTAAAACAACTAAACAACTCTACAACTCCATATGTACAACAACTTAATGGACTTCCCAAAAAATGTTAAAAAAGTTCCTGGCGTAGATTATACCACCCATCCTTTTGAATGCACACCTATGTTCTATAAAAGCGCCTTGTAGTACTGCAGGACTTCTTGCCTGTAGATATTGTCAACATCTAGTATCCAACGCCAAATGTATTGCTGTCTAATCAGTTGAAGTTGTTCCTGCAGAACAACTCACAATTATGTGAATGAAAATACATCAATGTTGAACAACATTTATAATAAAAATTCATGGACTAACCACAACTTACATTAGTGTAATTAGGCATGCTATTGCCATCAAATTTCTTCTCACCATCCCACAACTCCATCATTTGAAGAACAATAATGCCACAATCGTATCTAAACAACACCACAAATATATGTAAATAAACACACTTCATCACCAAACTGCAGTGCAATTAAACAACAAAGGATAAACTCACAAGTTCGGTTGAATGGGAGTTATGTCGCAGTGAACTTCAAATTTTGGGCACTCAAGTTCCGAACACTTCATCAACATCCCAAAAAGTAATCCCATATTCTGAGCCTACAGTGTCAGAATAATAACAACCCATTAAGTTAAAAAACTAGTTATATGTGACAACCTAAACAGAACCAATATCACAATATTGTAATCTTACAACTGCGTTGTCTATTCTTCTACGACTTTTGTTGGAGTGGCCTATCGAATCGAGCACGTACAACTTCTTCTCTTTAATATTGACCACATAACACCACCAATGATCGTCATTCACAATTGGAGCAGACAACACCCAAACACTGTCAGTTGTACGGACTTAGAAAAAAATGGGGTTTCCTCTAAATTTTTAAGTACCTAAACCGCTATCACAGACAACACCCAAACACAAAAATGGGTTCTCAAAAATACACTAACATTCACCCTAGCACCACCAAATCACTTTTCCCCAACAACAGCAACAACGAACATGTAGAATACCAACTTATTCCCAAAAAAATTACACAATTTTACGATTTACAGAAAAACTTCATCATCAACCAACACATTAACCAAAAGTGAAATGGGAGCAAAAGAAACTTACAATGCAACACACAGCACCACCACACGGTTGCCGCCGACCAAGCAGCGTCCACTCAGAATTCCAAATACACTACCCACTTCAAAACCGGCGTCTTCTGGATGCTACGGACGGTCGTCGGTTTCCTCGAGAACGACCCTCCACTTTCTCACCGGCGAAATGGTTGCCGGAATCGCTGACCCACTGCACCCAAAACTCCGACCGCCGCACTGAAGTTTCGACCTTCTCTCTCTTCACACTCAAAACGCACAACGGACGCGCCCCTACTTCCCCCCTTTTTCTCTTTCCTTTCTCTCTCTAAAATGACATTTAACATAAGCAATTTTCCTTCTCTCCACTGCACGTGCGACCAACGTTTTCCTTTTTTAAAAAATTAAAAAAACACGTGACACGTCAACTGTGTCAAATTCTTGTCAAATATTTTTGTTGGAATATCATTATCCAATATAATAATAGCTTTAACTTTTCACTACTTGGCTTAATCACATAGAATACTGATGGATAAAATTTAAGTACAAAGCGTCAGTACATTAAATGTTTAAGAGCTTTGGATAAAAATTTGAGAATGAAGATAAATCAAATCTAACCAAAATCTAAAGAAATTGAATGCAAAATGTATCCATATATGTATGTATAGATTTAGATGTCTATAAATAGCAAAGATTTGAACGACTAAAAGCAAAAAAAAAAAGACAATGAGAGGGAAAGGAAGCAATATAGAGAAGTGAACAATAAAAATAATGAAGGCATAGTTAAATAAAAAAAAAAGTGTTAACAATGCGAGTGTATAAAAGGGAGAAACATGCATTTATCTTTTTCAATCTTTGAGATAAGGGGAGGAGACATTTATCATTCAATCTTTTGACTTTTATTTTTTCTTGTCTCATAATTATTTTTATATTTACCTTTAAGTGAGGTGTCCTTAACCTTATTCTAATTTATATTTAGTTCTCATTCCTATATATTTAATTTATATTTACTCTCATTTACTTATTTATATTTATCTCCAGTTACATACTGGTCCTTTTTGTTTATTTATATTTATTTTAATTATGCATTGATCCTATTTATTTACTTATTTATATAATTATATGGTTTAATATTGAAATAAAATTTACAATAAATAAAGATTTGTTATGATCTTGGGGAGTTGAACGAGTTAGTATTACTCAAGATGAGATGTTCTTGAGTTACTTTGTTGGCCATGAGCTCATTTATCCTGACTAGTCACTACAAAATTAATCAATATCTTTATAAAGTATGATAAAATCCAATTTTATGGATTTGGGAGAATTTTCATTTCATTTTATCTTATTATGATATGCTGTATATCTTTATGTGATATTTGTCTCACTTCTCAGTTTTATGATTGTGTGTGAAAAAAAAAATTATAACCTTATCATAGATGGCTGCTCCCAACACACCTGATCCCTTATTCGCCGACATTGTGGTTGTTTTCCCCGAGAATGCATGGCAAACCAATGCAGTGAATAATTCTGTGACATTTCAGGGAACATGAAACTCTACTATTACTTTCCTCTCTACCCTAAACACGCCTATTATCATTGAAGGACAAAAATCGAAGTTACCTTCTATTTACCCCCAACAATCCAAGTGAATCCTATCCATAACCTTTTCCCTCCACCTGTTTGAAAATCAGTATATGAGGGGAAAACTGTAAATAAATAACACTCATTCCTCTTCTAGTGTAGGAAATATAATATGTACTAAATAATGTGGATATAAGATGCATACAATATTGTAAATATATATATATATATATATATATATATATATATATATATATATTTGAATCTTTTAAGTATAATTAGATGTTATTGTATAATTTTGCCTCTAAATTTTAAAAATATATTATAGAAAATAATAATAATAATAATAAATAAATAAATAAAAATTTAGGTTGCTACAAAGTCAATGCAAATAAATTATTATTCCAAATATATTTTATTTGTGAAATTATGGAGGTGCATAGAGAGTAAGCCAGCAAAGTAATGTTTGAATAGCCCATGCATCATAGATTGGGCCCGTTAAATTTTCAATAACAAAAATTCAAATGATTGTAGTTGTTTTACAATAATATCGATTCTCTTTTTTTCCTTCAACATACATCTTTATAGATGTTGAAAAAGTGTAAATTGTTCATGGTTCTGATTTTTACATCGTAGAGTTTTGAGACAAATTTTACATGGTATAATTTAAAATATATTTTAGATTATACATTACAAAATATATCATGGATTATACGATTTATAATATGTTTTCAGCTTAATCTAAAAGTATATTTATAATGTAATCTGAAATGAATTGTATATTATATTATATAATATATAATGCATTTCTAAAATTTAAATTGCATAATATACGATAAATTATGAGATTATAGATTTATGACATATAATAAATAATGAGATGATAGATTTATAATATGTAATAAACTATGAGATTATAGATTTTAAACACAATTATGGAGTTAGAAGAAGAAAGTATGGGGTGCAGAAAGAAATTATCTGATAACAAACATCAGAAGAAACAAATAGATATCAGCGGGCCTCAACAGTAATAACAAAACTTTTTGAAATTGAAGTAGCCCGCGCTCTTCGATGAAACGAAACAACGAACGCTACGAAATTAAAGTTGCCGCTTCAACAATCGAATCTCATTGGTTCATTCACATAGACATGGATCGCAATGGTAACCGTAGATTAATTGGAAATGGAAGGCTCAGATATATCGTATCATTTGTATCTTGTGTATAAATATTCATTGGAATACAATTCTCTTACACTGAAGCAAAAAAACAATTCTGGATCTGGAGGCCACCGCAAGCAAACAAACAAACACTGAAACTAATACTTCTCATCAATGGCTCGAACCAAACAAACTGCACGTAAATCCACCGGAGGGAAGGCTCCTAGGAAGCAACTGGCCACAAAGGCAGCCAGAAAATCTGCTCCGGCAACAGGTGGTGTGAAGAAGCCTCACCGCTTCAGGCCGGGAACGGTGGCACTGAGAGAGATCAGAAAGTACCAAAAGAGCACGGAATTGCTGATCAGAAAGCTTCCATTCCAGCGTTTAGTGCGAGAGATCGCTCAGGACTTCAAAACAGATCTTCGTTTCCAGAGCAGCGCGGTTTCTGCTTTGCAGGAAGCTGCAGAGGCTTATCTTGTTGGACTCTTTGAAGACACAAACCTTTGTGCCATTCACGCCAAGCGCGTTACCATCATGCCCAAGGACATTCAACTTGCTCGCAGAATCAGGGGCGAGAGAGCTTGAGTTTTCATAATTATTTTGAAGTTCTGTTTATTCTAATTTACTGGTTCAGTTGTTTGAACTGTTGTGTATCAGTCTAATGTAGATAAATTTTTTTGAAGTGTTTTCTAGTTAAATTTGTTTTCATTATTATTTTTCATTTATCTTTCATTTTAATACAGAACTATTATATTTTCTTTATTGAATTTCAAGGTGAACATAGAGTCCGTAAATAATAACTTTCACTATAATAAGGAATTGTGAGCAAATAAATTTAATAGTTCAAGTTTTATTATATTTTTAATAAAAAATATGCTATTTCTTTTAACGTCCACTTAATTTTCTCTATTTTTTATTTATTGAAATTTGAAATGATCGTGAATAAAGTAACCGGAAGAACTTTTGACATAGTTTATATATATTAATAGGCATAATTTATATATTAACAAAAGTGAATTTTGTTAAAATTTTAAACATTAAGAAAATATTAAATGAAAATAGAGTAGAAATGTAGCTTTTAATCATTAATATAATTTTTTTTAGCTAATTTATTAGCATTTAAAATATTTTCGATACAAACAATTTTTGCATGATGTTATTTGACGGTTTTTTTAATTATTAAAAGTTTTATTTATAATAATTTTTTACATATGATACACATATGTGTATTATGTATTTGATATGTTAATATATTTATTTTGAAAAAATAGAATATATATATGAATAATAAAAAAATGTATAATAATTTTTAAAATATAATATATATATATATAATTATTGTATGAATTAAAATTAAAATTATATATACTAAAGTTATTAACATAAAAAATAAAAATTATTATCATCATAAAAGTATCATTATAAGAATTTTTTTTAAATAATGATTAATTTTAGTAACAAAAAATATATTGGAGACCAATTTCCTAATTAAAGATAAATTATTTTGGTAAATTTTGGTAATTACAACCTTGGTAGTTAATATTAGTGACTAATTTAGAAATCAATTATTTTGGTAGTCAAAATCTTAGTAGCTAATGTTAGTAATAAATTTAAAAACCAATTTATGATAAGAATGATTTTAATTATCAATTTAGAGACCAATTATAATTTTTTAGAACTATTTTAGTTGTCAACAATTTTTAGTTTTTAAATTGGTACCTAAATTAGTCACAATGTAATGACTAATTATTTGTGGTCATTAAAATTGGTTATAATTCAAAGATTTTCTTGTAGTGTATTACAATTTTATAAATTAAATATTTCACTGATAAATATCAATAGAGTATCATAAAGTATCAGACATTTCACCATACAAAAGGAGTGTGTACCTGTTGCTTGTATGTGTGAGCACCATTTGCCAATAATGGCACAAGAATTGGGTTACAAATCTTGATACCAGTAAGAAGAGCAAGGTCAGGCTGACAAATGATAACACAATTGAGGCAATTGGCATTGGTGATATAAAGATTAAGAAATAAGGTAAAATCGTGGTTGTCATCGAGAATGTATTGTATGTTCCAGGCATGAAATGCGATTTGCTTAGTGTGGGGCAGTTAGTAGAGAAGGGATTTTCTGTGAGTATGAAAGATGATTTCTTGAAGGTATATGACTCAAAAACAAAAGCTGCTACTAAGATCTCCTCTATCCAAAAATAGAACTTTCCAGACTAGGTTCAATCAGATTGATAATGTTTGACTACAACAACAATTGACAAAACAACGTGGTTATGGCATATGAGGTATGGTCATCTTAACTTTCAGAGTTTGAAAAGTTTAGCTACTAAAGAGATGAATACTGAACTACCAGTTATTTCCATCCTTAACAAGGTGTGTGAAGGGTGTTTGATTGGAAAACAACCAAGAGCAAATTTCAAGGCACACATGCACATGATATCAAAGGATTTACTACGTGTTGCGTACTTGGACGTTTGTGGGCCATTTGAGGTTTTGTCACAGGTCAAAATCGCTATTTCATTTCATTCATAGACGAATATAGCAGGATGATATGGTTGTATCTAATCAAGGTGAATAGTGATGTATTCTCAGTTTTCAAAAGGTTTAAAACCTTTGCTGAAAAATAGAGTGGAAGATGGCGGGGGCGAGTATACATTTATGGAATTTGAGAAGTATTGTAAAGAGAGTGGTATTCAATATGAGGTGATAACTCCATACACCCCACAACATAATAGTCTTGTTGAAAGAAGAAATATGACCATCCTAGATATGGCTAGAAGCATGCTGAATGAGAAGAAGATTCCACATATGTTTTGGGGTGAGGCAGTGTTAACTGCAGTTCATGTGCTGAATAAGTGTCCCACCAAGCAACTTGGAAATAGAGTCCCTAAAGAGGTTTGGTTTGATAGAAAACCATATGTAAGTCATCTAAGAGTGTTCAGTTTTGTATGTTATAAACATGTTCCTGATGCTAGGAGAAGGAAGTTAGAAGATAAAAGCATGATTATGGTGTTAGTTGGGTATCACCTAACATGAGCATACAAGTTGTATAATCTTGCCACAAATGCAATCTGCATAAGTAGAGATGTTGCAGTGAATGAAGAAGGTTCCTGGAGTTGGACAAATCAGAACACAAAGGATAACAACAATTCTCATACAAAGGGAAACTCCATGCTGATTGGAGAATGAAGAAATTGTTGTTAATGATACAAGTTCAACACCTGAGTTACAACAACAGCCATAAAGAGAGCCTAAACAAAGGAGATTGCCAAGCTCGATGGTGGATTTTGAGATGTTTCCAGATAATGCAGTGACAAATGAAGGAGATTTAGTGCATTGCATTTTGCACTATTTGTAGAAGCTGAACCAATTAATCATGTAGAAGCGTTGAATCAAGAACTATGGAAGAAGGCTATGGCTGAAGAGTTGGCAGCCAATGAGAAAAGTCAGACGTGGTTTCTAACCGAGTTACTTGTTAACAAGAAACCCATTGATATTAAATGGGTTTTCAAGTTAAAACTCAATCCAAATGGAACCATTTCAAAGAGGAAGGCAAGGCTGGTTGCTAGAGGATTTTTACAGAAACATGGGTTGGATTATTCTGAAGTTTTTGCTCCAGTAGCAAGAATTGAAACCATAAGGCTGATGGTGGCGTTGCCAAGTAGCAAAGGGTGGCCTATGTTTCAACTGGATGTGAAATCAACATTTTTGCATGGTCCTCTTGAAGAGGTTTGAATATCTGCGAAATAATCTAGGTGTTGTGAAGTGTTGAGTTTGAATTGAGGGGAAGTGTTGTGGTTAATTCAAACTATTGTAGTCTATTAGTTAGTTACTTTGTCTGTTATCGTTTTGTATCAGAATTTATAAATAGAGTCCTTATGTTTCTGTACAAAGTGCTAAAATTATGCTTTTGTACAAAGTGAGTGCTAAAATAATAAAAAAAAGGGTCTCATAGACATTTTACCATACAAAAGGAGTGTGTACATGTTGCTTATGTGTGTGAGTACCATCTGCCAACATTGTGTGGATTACAAAATCAATATAGTTCCTTTCATAGAAATAGGAGTTTCACTACTAAAAGTTTTAATTTTAACGTCAGTTTAGTGTGTGATTTAGTGCCAATTTTCCGTCAATTAATAAACCGACATAGAATTTAGCGCCATAAAAGTATAATAACATCAATTTATTATAACCGATGAAATAACTACAAGTAAAAATTATTAAAGTCGGTTAAAACCCCCTCTAAATTTAAAAAAACTGTTTCTAAATTAAAAAATATTTCATCTAATATTTAGTGGCGGTTATAACCACTAGCAAAATCTTATTTTTATAAAAATAATTATTTAATACTTAGCGGCAGTGGTAACCACAAGTAAACTTTTATTTTCTTTAAATAATTATTTAATACTTAGTTTCAGACTCTAAAAAAGAATCATCTAGCTATTCTCTTTATTCTTTGGTAGAGGTGTAACTTTCGTTTGTTTCTCGGCTGCCACTTTCTGTGACTGTTTTGCATGCACTTCATCCTCATCAAAAGAGTCATTTTCAGGTGATTCAGAAAAACTGGAAGTTGGTTTTCCTTTCTTTGCATAGGCTTTTACAACACCATTTTTAGCAGGTATCTTTTTTGGAAGAGCAATAGGTTTATGGTACAAAAAAGCAATAAATAATAGTGAGCGATGATAAAAATATGACATGAAATTTTGGCCTATTAATCCATTAAACCATGAATAGACTTGTGCAATACCTTATCATAAAAAGAATCATCAGAACTGCTTTCCTTCTTCTTTTGCACTTTTGTTTCCTTCTTTTGCTTCTGAGCAACCTCCTTTATCTTCTGTTTTTTTGCAATCACTTGCTTCTCACTTTCTTCTTCATCTTGTCTATTGCCTCCTGAAAGAGAAAAAAATAAGAAAAAATGTATGACAAAATGAATTAGACAATAACATCTTAGACATGCTCACCTGGAGAGTGATAGCCTACAAAGGTATTAGATCAATACTTGTAACCAAATAAACGTCAATAGATTCCTTCTTGGTATGTTTTTCATCACTTTAAGTTTTCAAATTTAAAGTTTTTACCAAACTGTGAATAAATGACTAAATTAAGGAAATGCGTTATTTGATAAAAACACCTGTATCAAATTGTGAAAGATGACTAAATTAAGGAAACTTAATAGTATTCTCATCATACTCCGAACTAGTAGCATCAACTTCTCTAAATTCTTCCTTATCAAGAATCTCTACCACATTAAAAGGTGACATGATTGTCAATGTTTAAAAAGCATCCTTTGGAGACTTTGGCTAATGTAAAAGTTATTTTTCAGAATATTAATTCTCTTAATAGATCATTAATTGACATATATTAGAGTAAACTTGGATATTCAGAAATTGGCTTCCTTAATGGAAGAGTAAAGGATAATACGAGTTGTTATAATCCTGTAGATAAATATGAAAATGCTTAGATGTTTGAGAAAGATACATATAACAATGGAATAGATGACATTGACACATTCTCACCCATGGTTCCTTGTACTCTCTTTTGATTTTCTTGGCTAATGCATTGATGGAAGTAACATCTATTGTGCTAGTATCATTTTGATCTTAGTAACAGTAGTCGAGCATCACATGCCACAATCACAATATCAATGATTGTGATTGACATTAGCTAGCCTAGAAGTAGCGATGGGCAGTCGTTGGTGATGTAGTAGGGGAAACCGATAGATTGAGCTTTGTCTCGAAATCAATTCAAAAACACATTTAGTGATTGAAATTAGGGTTCATGACAAGTTGAAATTTCAAAAAAAAAAAAATCAAATTTGAAGAGAAAAATAAACTACAGAATGATAAAATCAACTTATGAAAAGGGGAAAAATATCTACAAGAAGAAAATTGCAAAAATTGCATTAGAAGAAGATGATTTACAAAAATGTTCCAGCAAATAGGATATGAATTCAAAAGAAAAAGAGAAGATAACATCAGAGAAGATGGCTTACAAAAAAAAGGAATCAACTCTATCTACGAAGAACACCACAATAGAAGCGCGCCAATGACCTTATCTACTTACCAGTTACTAAAATATAACGATAAAAAAAGAAAATGATTTGACTACTAAATTTTAACAACTTTCTCTTACAATTTTAGGTGTCGTTTTCTAAGTGGTTTTTTATTTTTTCATTTTTTCATTCTCAATATTCCAAAACCACTTAGAAGATGCCACCTCATGTTGTAAGAGAAAGTTGTCAAAATTTAGTAGTCAATTATAAAAAAAATTATGTTACCATACTGTAAGGCCCACCTACTTTACTACCTTTATTTTAAAGGACTGCCCCAAATAAGTTGGGCCTAGGGCTGACCCATAAGGAACCAAAGTCCCTAAACCAGCTGAAACACTTTCATTCTTCTCACTTTCAGAAAAAATAGCCTCTTTTCTCTTAGAATAGTAACGTTCCTCTGCTAGGGTTTGAGGTTCATCCAAGTTCAACTGAGTTCAACCTATTTCTTTCACTCACGTAAGTTACTTCCGATGCATACTCTTCTCTTTTAGTTTAATCTTCGTTCTTGCTGTTAGGGTTCCTCGTAATAATCTCGTGCTTCCTCTGTATTGAGATTTTCAGCTCTTAAATATGCTCTTGGAGTTCTCTTGCTCATTCGCTTAAGGGTCGGGGTCGTTTTGACTAGCTCTTTCCAGGTAAGGGAAGCTAGGGTTTATGTATTTAAAGTTATTTTGCTGATTTTTGGTCTGTTTGTATGGCTGTGATGCTTGAATGAGGCTGTTGATCGAATAAAAATGTATGGTGTGCGAGTATGTTTGATTGATGTGGCACTACCACACTGCAAACTTTTAAAAAAAATTAAGATTTCTACTACGTTAACCGTTGGATCGAGTTGAAATTTTAACAGCTGATCCTTAACACATAATGCTTGACTTTCACCGGTCGGATCTTTAATTGGAACTCTGTAGTGAGAGCAGTTTTTATCGTAAGGTCACTGAATTTGTGTTGTTGACAACACTACACACTTTTCGTAAAATGAAAGTTACTACTTCGTTAACCGTTGGATCGAGCTGATATTTTAACAGCTGATCCAGAACACATAATTCTTGACTTTCACTGGTCGGATCTCTAATCGGAGCTCTGTAGTGAGAGCAGTTTTTATCGCAAGGTCACTAAATTTGTGTTGTTGACAACACTGCACACTTTTCGTAAAATGAAAGTTACTATATTTAATCGTTGGATCGAGCTGATATTTTAACAGCTGATCCTTAACACATAGCTTTTGACTTTGACTGGTCCAATCTTGAATCATAGCTCTGTAGTGAGAGCAATTTTTATCGTAAGATCGCTGTAGTTTGGTTGTTTCTCTGATCTTGAATGGTTATTACTGGCTTGAATCTAATTGTTATATTAAAAGCAAGTGATAAATGATTATGCATGAGTGATGTGATTCATGGATTGTGGATGATGGGTTTGGTATGAACTTGGCATGTGATTTAAATGAGATGGTTGGTATCAAGGAGACATGGTATTGATATGAAATACAAATATATATTCATTGTTTGGGAAGGATGAGTTGATATGGATTCAACATTTGGTTATGAATGAGAATGGGTTGTAAAGGTTGGAATTAGATATTGTGTATGGTAAACATTACTTGATTGATTGAACATGATTGGTATGTGGTCAGTGCGTAATTCCTTGAAATCTCTAGGTGGGATTTCAGGGTCGTGCTTCAGTGGTCGGGACGTAATTCAATGGCCCCTGTTAGTGGGTGTCCATGGTGGTGCCCCATCTATATAACTTGGTAAGTGCGAGCATCCGCTGAATCCAACCGGATTATATGTATCCGAATGAGTCGAGTCGAGTCTTAGTGTATTGATTGGGAGGTCATAACATGCTTGGATGATGTATGTATATTAGACTGTGAAAGTATATCTGATTGCATGATAAAATCTTTTTGGCTCTAGCTTACCCTTTTGCTTGTTTGATTGCCTTGTATGTTGTTCTTCTACCATTGCGATGATCATCAATTTATTGTTGGGAGCAGATGCGAGAGGTACTCAAGGTCAACAGAGAAAGGATGGTTCCGCTACACAGTCTACCCGTGCTGGACTTCATGTCTTTTTGGACTTTTCTTTAGGGCAAAGACCCGTGTATTGTATTGCCCCTAAGGCTTTATTTCGAATACTAGCTATCTCTTACTCATTTTGGGTTGTAGGCATTGTAGTGAACTTTAGTATTTCCTTTTAAGTACCTTGGATAACTGTAAGGAGTGACTTTATACTTCACAACTTGACTCTTTATATTATCCGGTGTAAGATTTCATTTTAGTTATGTTATTATTTAAATGAAATGTTACAAATACTCCGTCAGTTTTCAAACTGACTTAAAATATTTTGTAATTTTATAATTTTTTTACTATTGCGGCGTTTTTGTAAAACTACCGTTAAGAAAATGATGTTAAAATTAACTTTTCTTGTAGTGTTTGAAGATACACTCATTTTTCATTGTAGAGTTTTAGAATATTAAAAATAATTATATTTACGTTTTCTAAAAGACCCTATCTGTGAAGAATTAAAAAAAAAGATTGCACTAACTTATTTTAATTAAAATAGATACCAAATTAAAAAAATCCAAAATCTGACACATATTGAAATCAATATGATTATTTAACCTGTGAAAGTGAGAGTATGTATATGATGGGTACTAATACTCCTAAAGTCATTCAAATCGCATACATAAAAATCTAGAATTTAAAAACACTAATGATCCAAACAAGCCGTCACAATCTTCTTTAACAATTTTCCCTTTCTTATCATCTCTGAGGGTGGATAAAATTATTTTCCTATACATAAATATAGTAATAAACATATCTTAAAGAATATAAATAGTGAAAACTAAGAATAATTATTTATAACACAATAAACGAAAGTTGATATGAATAATCAATCTCTCGCTTCTGCAACTTTCGCTCAAAATAAATGACATATATCTTTTTATTTTTTAACAGCTTATATAAATATTAAAAATAAACTTCTAATACAAAATATATTTTTTGTAATGATAGAAAATATTATAATTATTTCGGATGAATTACCCGTTTCAATCACATTAACTTATGAAGAATGCTAATCCGTGTCTTAAAAACATTGGTTAACGAATAATTAATGTGCATCGATACCATTACTTTTACATTGAAAACTTAAATAATTAAGTATAGTAATTAAAATAGTATAAATGCACATATCAAATTTTATAAAGAAAAAAATACCCTTTTAAATTTTTAAAGTCTCTACTAAAAAGCAAAAAAAAAAAAAATTCAATGAAGTCTCAAATTTACACTTTAATTATTTTTTTTTTGTATTTTTGGATGTTTAACCCTACGTTTTTTTTTTGTGAAGAAACATTAACATCATACAATGAAAGCAAATACATGCCTGGTAATTTGAAAGTGAAAAACTAAAATCTCATGTTATTCATATTAGAAAGAAACTACCATGGTCATGTTTAACAATGCAGCCTGGTTTGTAATTAGTCCCAAGTAGTCTAGTTAGCTTCTCATCCAAGTTCCAACACGCGGCATCATTTGGATCTTTGGTTGGGAGTCAACATTGAAATTGGCCAAACATAACCCCCTTGCTATCAATTATTGGCATTGCTTTCATCTTCCTTATTAGATGTTTAAAGTTTAGCAGACCATGTTTGCTATGAAACATACATCCTGCAATTTCAGCCACAATTGTGTGTTATAAGTGTATTACATTGACAAAAATATGTAACCTAAATAGTAGTTTAGAATCAATGTTCTAGCATTACAAAATCATTCGTAGATTATAATTTTTCCAATTGCTAAATTACATAATTAGATATTGCGAAGGTAAAGATAAATCATGTTTACATACCAGTTGGAAACGGTGCAAATAATTTAACACATCTTGCTTTTATAAGTTCTAGATTTTCAAAAGTCATTACCATACCATCATCTGCAACACCCAGTAGAATCAATTTGGCCATTGGAACCCCAAACAATGTGGGTAAAAACTTTTCTATTTCTAACATCCTTTTCTTTCGTAAAAACTTTTAAATGAGAAAAATAGAAAATGAAAAATAAATTAACTCACATAAACCAATATTCAAATACCACTAAATCTGTAAAATTAACTTTACATAACCAAACAAATCCTGAACTTACCGTTTATCAACAACGTATCAACAAAATCCTAGAAGAAAAAAAACATTGAAAACCACCAAAAGAAGATTAAAAGGAAGAGACAAACTAACGAAGAGAAATAACAGTACCATCCTGAACACCACCATCACCGGAGCCAATGCCTATCCCTGTCGTCGTCCTCGTTATATATCACGACTCTCTTTGATACGTAGAACTTCTTCAAAAAAAAAAAATCTAAAACACCATGAAATAAGTTCAGACACCATGAAATAAGTTCAGATAGGAAAACAAAACCTAAATAACCTATAAACAAAATAAAGCTTAACAGGAAGAAGAAAATCCATCATGGTTGCTCCACCAGGAAAGATCTTCACATGCTTGTATGAAGTTTAGTTACATTCTCGGTGTTGGAAAGTGGGATTCATTCGTTGAGAGCTATGGATTATAGAAATGACCAAACTTCATGTTGGTGGGTTGGCTGACCAGAAAGGTATGATTTTTCCCACAATTATTCCATCACAATCATTTAAAATAAAATATGGTCTTTCAAAATAAAAGTTGGCGTTCAAAATTGGTGCACATGCAACCGACGTCTGACGTAAAGTTCATTAGTGATGTAACATCTATCAACTCAACTCAGAGTACTCCCTCCTTTCACCAATCTCAGAAGCGGGAAAGTCTAAATGACTATTTAACTCAAATGCTTAAACGAAAAAGAGAATGACATAAGGGTTAAAATAGTATTTTCCTAATTACAGATGAAAGATCAGAGAAAACATTTCTAAAACAGAGCTAATTGACGAAAAAACCTGAAAAATGAACACGTGTCAATTATTGAAAAATGGAGTATTTTGATATTTTCTAGAGGTGTTTGTTTTCATATATTTTATATATTTTAGATAATATATGACTAATTTTTAAATTAGATAATAAAATAAATATAATTAAAATGTTATTATTTAAAGTCGATATATATAGAATGTTCTTTTATCGATGGTAAATATCAAAATATCACTGCTCCAAAAGATATCGGAGGTTTCTATTTATTATCTTAAGT
>Ga0214543_1008217_pt1 | contig 17261 bp, 13 predicted proteins | sample CNSS2metaG_FD_160094 | JGI IMG/M metagenome (GOLD analysis project Ga0214543, IMG submission 160094) | Root nodule microbial communities from cowpea collected in UCLA plant growth center, Los Angeles, California, USA - CNSS2 | ecosystem: Host-associated > Plants > Roots > Nodule | place: USA... | reverse complement strand
CAGAGGGGAGTAATGATAGAATATTAAAGGTGTATGTGAGAAGAAATAAGAACTGAGTTAGTTAGTTAGTTAGTCTGTTAGTAGGTTGTTGGGGAATGAAAGTTTGTTTTAGGAAAAGTATAAATAAAAGGGGGGTAGTGTTGTAAAAGGGGGAATCGGTTTTGTTTTTGTAAGTGTAAACAGGAGTCACAACAGATCCTGTGAGGGGGGAATTGTTGTCTTTCCCTGGACGCATTCTTTGATAGAATAATAAAATTCTGTTTCTGTTTCTTTCTGTGTTGGTGTGAGTGAGTTCTGCCCGAGTAGCTTGGGTTTCTAGCTCTAAGAAACCTAACATATAGCTTACAAGTTCATGCAGTAGAGTTTTCTTGATGCTTTCATATTTCCTGAAACCTTTGAGGTCATCAGTCCGTAGGCGCAGTGATATTTCCTCTCCATGATTCTGTAATAAGAATGAAAACAGAAAGGAGAATTCAACAACAGGACAATGACAATCACTTAATGCCATGTTTTGTCATCCTGTGAAATCCAATACCTTGTTAAAACCAAGAATGCATTTTGGGTCCACACCAACATAACCAACAGGAGCCATCTCCGTCATAATTCCAACACGCCATCGATGCTATATAATATGCAAAACATCTTCAGAACTTGTAGCATATTTTCATTATAGCACAAATATATACAAATATATATTAGTTCAGTCAATTAATTTGGGTATGAGCAGTATACCTTGTTCATGACAGCGACAATTCCAGGATCTGCAGCAAGCATGTGCATTCTTTTAAGTGCTTCAGCAGCTGGAGGATTCAACTGAAAATAAGGGAAAGCAAATTCATCCATGATCAGTTGACCTCCATTAAAATTTTTACATTATGAGAAAGGTGGCAAAGAATATATTGGAAAATTGATAACAGTAAAACAATCAGTTAATAAGGCAAAATATCATATTCATAGATTATGCTTTTCCAGTCCCAAAGAATAATGTATGATAATTTTTACCAAAACACAATATATCATTAGTACAATATCAATATCAAAGCATGTGCTTAACACAGACTAATAATAGAGTATATAAAACTATTCAATAATAAGTTTATGATGTCAAAGTGCACCCTAAATTGCCTATTGGTAGGAGTAGTTTATGTTGCTAGTTGTATATGTACTTTTACTTCAGATTTGAATTTCAAATAAGGCCTCTATACAATTTAGGTAGTTAAGATCAATATCAGATTATTCAAATCTGATCTGATTTTATTGTTCTTTATTCCAGTTTATTTGGGTAGTTAATTTCAAGACCAGATTATATGAATCTGATTTCGTTCTGTTTTATCTTTTCCTTTATAGTGAGAAGAAACGAGCATATTTTCTCATTCTATCGATCACCACCATTATGGTATTCACTCTTATAGCCTTAGGTGGTTCTCCAATGAAATCAGTTACAAATATGGTTAGTTTTCTGTAATTAGGAAATATGTACAGCTAACAATCAGGGATTTATATCCCTTATTACTCTTTATTTTGTAATTTTAATTATTAATAAAACAGATAAATCCTTTTCTGCTTTGACACATTCAATAAATCTTACAAAATTCATGGCTACATCACTCATGTATTGCATAGAATTGGAAGTAGTTGCAGTAAACCATCCCATGATAGAGTTTGAGCCTTGTTTCTTAGACAAACATCACATTCTTAGTTCTATTTTTGGATCTACCCCTATATTCCTCTATAGTATAATAAACTTGAAATTCTCTTGTAAATTCTAAAAAACCTGAGTGGCCTCCAATGTTGGAATCATGAAATTCCTGTAGAATTTAGGGAATTTTCGTGGATTCTTTATCTAATACTAGCCTCCCCATATAGTGCAACCTCAACCTCTATAGTTCAAAGCCTGCATGAAACCCAGCTTCTTTCAATGAATCATGAATTCTGCCTCTCAACCAAGCATCACTAGAGAGAGTGTCGACCACTCTATCCTCTGTTCCAGCCTTATATTTCTTCAGAGATATGATTTTATTACATCAAATAAGGAGATATCATATAATTTGACAAGGAAATTTCTTAGGAAATATTTCCCTTTATTAGATATTAATTTTGTTACTTATTAGTATATCTCTTTTTCTTAAGAAGATTTACAAATGTGATGATTTCCTTAGGATATAAGCAAAGCCATAAAGCACTCCATTAAATGCCAACTTCCCTGATTGCTAGTCTATGTGGTTACATGATTATTACAAGAGATCATGAAACAGAGAAACTAGCTTTAAAGGAAAAATTGGTGACCCAATTTGAAATGGAAAACTTAGGAAAACTTAAGTATTTCTTTGCAATATAGGTTTCTTATTCAAAAATGGCAATTTTCATCACCCAAAGAAAATGTGTCAGGTCTCCTCAAAGAAACAAGTAAGGATATAGAACCTCAAGAGTTCTGATTGAACAAAATCATAGAATTGGAAGAGAAGAAAACTCTCCTCTAGAAAGACCCAATATCATATATTGTTAGAAAAACTTATTTATGTAAATACTATGATAAGCCAATTTATGCATAATATGTAGACTTTGCAAGTTCTATCACCGATATCTACCTCTGGGCACTTAATGTTTATGGGAGAAAGTCTAGTGACCTAGAGAAGCAAAAAACAGGATAAGGTATCTTGTTGAAGTTACAAAGTTGAGTTTTGAGCCCTTTCCCAAGGTGTGTATGAAGGACTTTAGATGAAAATTGTTCAACCTCAAGTCCATTAAGATAACATAGTTAGGGTCAATCACTGCATCTGAAGTATTGTCAACTTTAGAGCCTGGAACTCTTTCACTGTTTTTTCCTTAAAAGGCACTTTGGAAGATTGAAAGAGAAGGTGTATTTAAATTATCTTTGACTTCAATTTCTAAGCGATTTGGAACTATTGGAGTACCAGAACAAAGATCATACTAGATGACCTAAGAATAAAGGTTGACATCGCAATGTAATTGTATTGTAAAAACAAGTCAGTCATGACCAATGTTCATAACCTAGTACATAATGGGACCAAACATATTGAAATTAACAAGCACTTCATCAAAGATAATCTTGACAAAGGTTTATTGGTTACAACCCATGTCCTTACAAGACTCCAGTTAGCAAACATCTTCACTAAGGGACTTCCATAGGCAAATTCCAAGATCTTGTAGGCAAGTTGGAAATGATCAATATTTATTTACCAACTTGAGAGGGAGTGTTGTAAATAGTGGATTATTAGCATAAAATACACATCCAAAAAAATATAGTAAGCAATATTATTGGAAAAGGGAACGGAAGAGGGTCCCCACAAGTCACTATGTACTAAGTCAAGAGGAGAATTAAATTAAGCTTGAGACATTACACTTCTGAAAAACAAGACACATTACATGAGAATGTTGGTGCACTAACCTAATATGCCAAGTGAAAGGAGTAGGCGCAAAATTGGTACATATGTTAGAGAAACAAACAAATTGTTACACGCATTTTTACAATGAACAAAAAGGTAACAAATAACTAACTAGAAGTATGAGCAAAATGAAGACGTGGAAACTGAACTGATAATGCAGTAGGTTTTATAAATCTTATCATCACATTCTAACAAGTCATATCACATCAAATCAATGCCAATTTTAGAGTATTTTGCCTCTATTTTCTCCCTCTATTCCTGAAACTTCATCATTTCAATAATAATCACATAGTAAAATGATGTTTACACTCTTGGAATACTTTACCAAAACACCCTATTACTAGTTCCTAGTAACAATGTAAATGCAGGAGTATAAAGTGATCTAAAAGATAAATATGAGTTCTGTGATTCTTTTATTGAACACAAACATTAATAATCATATAGCAATATAGTACCTCTAATCCTGGAATTTGAAGTGTGCGAAATTCACAAAATATATACTGCCCTTGTGGGAGTTTTAATGAAATATGAGGTCCATGTGAAATTCTCTGTTTCACTCTCTTCTCTTCATCCTCAAATCCAGCTATTCTTAAATCTGTTTTCGAACTTTGAAGAACCTCTTCAACCTCATTAGTTGACACACCCATCATGATAATTGACCTGGCCTGGGGAATAAAAATAGTGACTTAAGTCAACATATCAACCGTTTTCCCATGGTATAATAGTGATAATTACTAGCATTGATAAAACAAACACAAAGGATGTATATGAATAAACAGTTCAATCGCCTTGTGAAGAAATGAATTTGGATCATAACATTAAAATCACCGTCATTTGACTGTAAAATGTTCTTCGACAGAAATGCTAGTTGGAAGAGCGAATATCAATGTGACATTTTAATCAAACAATAAAAGTAGTAGCATTTTTTTTTTCCTTTCTATATTAAAAACCGAGTAAAATTGCAATCCAGGATGGAAGGAATAAATATAAAATGATAATTTGTAGAATAGTGATAATAATTGAAAATCAATCAATGGAAAAAAAAATGATAATTACAGTAACAACAAGGAAAGTAGAGAATGACTGTCTCAGCTTAGATATTCCCAGGAGCAATGCTCATTACAAAGAGTAAGTCTTCCTCAACAATGGCTAAAGAAAATGTCCAAGATATTCTCAAATGTCACTCTCCCAACATACGTTTAAGACAAAAAGTCTATTACTAACACTCCCCTTCTGACACCCCATAGGCCCTACTAAAATAACCAACTCCTCAATCACAATGTTCCCACCAGCTCACATGCTTCTTACTAAGCTTAACTTGTAACTCATACAACCATTCCATTAGATTTGGGCCACCTTTTGTTGACAACTTCACATGACAATTGACCAATGGGTTCAAGGCTTGGACTCTTATCAAATACCATTTTAAAAGAGCCAATTCACTCAAGTCTGCTGAAGAATGTAATCAATTTCATAACCCAGAATTAGAGGTTCCATCGTAGGTAGTTAACGATAGTTTGGTTCAAGAGAAATTTTTACACCTGAATTTTAGATAAATAGCACAAAAGTATCATGAAACTCTCGTCCAATGGACTAGGGAAAACCAGTGGGATGACCTGAAAAAAACTATTAAGGAAAGCAGCAAATACAATGCAATGATTCATAGAACAATAAAAACTATATCCATGTCAATGAAGACCATAAGAACAATATTTTTCATGTAGTTAAATGTTAACCCACATGATAGAGAATATGGAAATGGCAGTACCTCAGTAATTGAAGCTTCCTGCAGACTTAAAACTGCATGCTCTGCTGAAAATGGAGTCAGTAGTTTTGACGCTCTACCAGAAATTTGTGGAACAATGAACCGCATCGTATCTTCATTGATATTCGTTAACTTTTGCAATTCCTGTCCTAGATCCTTAACAGTGGCACCTATATTCATCTCTACAACAAATTTCTTTCCCCTCCATGTAACAGAGACGTTAAGCAGGCTCGATTGAGGTTGCATATTTAATCTACAAGAATCTAAACAGGTCCAGTCATTTTTCACTGATTATACTTTTGGTACAAACAAGGTCCTAGAAGGAATATTATAGACACCTAAAACATCTCTCTCTCTGTCTAGGTATGAGTACAGGGATACACGAAGGGTTAAACTACCGAGTAAATTAACCTCGATCTTCAAAAAAATTTCCCTTACCACATATTTGAAAAATTAAATTGAACAATTTTTATAAGGGCACCTCTAAAACTGGAAAGCAGCTAGGGATCCCAACACAAGAAATTTTCACAAATTGAACCACAATTCGTAAGAGAGTAAAGCTCAAAAACTTCATATAGATACATATGCAACCAAATTTGAGAAAATTTAATCACACCAATCCAACAAATTAACTCAAAATGAGTATAAGTAATTTGACAAATTTTAAGAAACTCACAACTTCCATAACCAAATTCTGAAGAATTAAAGAAAGTCTTGTGAGAATTCATAATTCAACGCCGACCTCAAACCACAAAACCGATAAAATGAAGAATAAAATAAAGACATAGTTTTTAACAAAAACAGATCCATGCAATAATAGTATGGAGAAAAGAGAAAATTGACATGATCAGAACTGAAATTACACAAGCAGGGGGAGAATTGAGTTACCTGACGCGAAGGAGTGAAAAATTGAGGAAAGATGAATGAAAATTATAGGACAGGGAGACGGACGTGGGCGCTCGGCATATACACACAAAGTGGAAGAATCTAGATGTCTATTTATATTTTGCTATTAATTAATAAATAATTATTAATTAATCCATTACAGTATAACGAAATAAGTGAAGTCAAAGTAAGTAAAAGAAAATGGATGAAAAAATAGTACTAGTTATTACACTAATGCGATGCCCACATAATATTTTTTTTATGAGTATAATTTAAATTAAATGAGCTCATAACTTTTATTAACTAATTAGAGAATTTATATTTTGTTTCTTGTTTATAACTTTACAATAGATAAACCTTGTTTCATTCTTAAACGGATTTAGATAAATGGTATATGATTTATCTTTATGTATATATATTAAATTAAATGTTATATCAAAATATCATGGTGCCATTAAGAAATAAAATTAATAAAAATAAGCTTAAACTTAATTATGATTACGCTATAATTCAATGATTGATCAATATTTTAAGTATATTGTGAAGAAGATGTAATATGATCGAAAATCAGGAACATTTAAGAAAGAGGAGGAAATATAAGAAGTGTAACAAAAGTTCAAGAAAGGATATTTTAGGAGCTTTGACTAAAAGTAAGGTTAAGAAAGCCATTAGTACTCTTAAAATTAAAATTAGTAGGATAACTTAAAAAATTTCAAGTAAATCATGTATTCATATTGTAGTATTATACAATATTAATTTCTTGCATATTATTAGAGGTGACAAAATAGACCGGTAAGATTCATTTTGATTAACTTCATCATTGATCTATAAAAAATAATGTGAAATTGGTTGATTTGTTATGATTAGGTAGCCTGAAAGTCCTTATTCATCCTTTTAAAGAGTGGTCTAACGAGTTATTTTTATAAAAAAGTATATTAAAAACACAATAATAATATGTAAATATTCTCCGCGTCTTTGCTAGAAAAATAATTTTTCTAATTGGATAAATTAAAAGAATTATTACACTTACATATTATATTACTTCATAATAATTAATTATTGTAACTTAGTTTATACTTGTTAATGATTTTAAGTTATAATACTATGGTATTTTGTATCATTTAAATTTACAAAAAATAATAATAATAATAATAATTTTTTAAATTATTTTTTCATTCTAAGTTTTGATTTAAAAAACAAGTCAATTTGGTAGACTAGGTGAAGCGAACCAAAACAAGCTGGTAAGTTAAAAATGTCAACTCAATCTACCAAATTAATGGTGGGTTGGCGGATCAGCCCATCAAGTACAGTCCACTTTGCCACTTCTATAGATTATATTGTTTGGTCTGTAGAATAATTAAACTTAGCTTGAAATAGCTAATAATAGGCACCTCAAGCTTGTGTAGACTTAACTTACTGGCATGCAAACACTTCTAAATAGGCTTCAACTGAGCTTGTGTGGATATCTTTGATTGAATATAAATCTTGAATGGTTTTCTTAGAAAAGTGTGATTCTTCTTCTTTTAAGAGTTCTTATCCTAAATGACTCTCTCTCTCATTCTCTCTCTATCTCTCTCTATCTCTCTCATTGCCTAATCTTGGTGATTCATATCTTAAGTGGCACTTTCTCTTTCTTTTTGCCTAGTCTTGGTGAGTCATATCCTAACTTGCACACAATCTCTCTCTTTGCCTAGTTTTTGTGAGTCATATCAAAGTAGGTGTTTCTCTCTTCTTAGCTTTAGTGAGTCACATAAAAGTAAAAAAAAATAAAAATATGTGCCTTGTTCATCAGAGATTCTTTAAGAACTTTAAAATTGGAATTTGTCTTCCATCCTAAGGTATATTCTAATCTCAATCATTTACCTTTTTGGTTCTCTTCTCTCTTGATTTGGCTTGTTAAATAACACTAAACTAAGAAACCTTACCTTTCATTAAGACAACTTTAGGTACCACCTTTTCGACCAAGTAATCTAAGAAATTGCCAAGAACCGTAAGACCCGGAAAAATTAAGTAAATAAATAAATATTTATTTAATAATTGCGAGGGAAAGAATCTATAAAGTAATTAATGCAGAAAATTATGACAAAGGAGGAATGGTAGCCTAAGTGGTTAGACACGTTTGGTGCATTTAAGGGGGACTTGGGTTCCATTAATGTTATGTTTTAATTATTTAATTTATTGTAAGCGCATATATGAACATGTGGCATGATGTTATGAGTATATGTGTGCATGATATGTCAAGATCCATTTATAGGCTAATGGTTGTGCATATGCTTGATAACTGGGTGGATATGAGTTTGAACCTTGGCTAGTAAAAAATAGATCTTTTTACGCTTCGATTATTTTTGGCTACATTAGTAAGTGATCAAGAAACCTAGCCGTATCCAAAGAAGCTAGAGAGGTAAGGATCATGGCAATTGATGAGCTGAAACCACGCACTTGAATACATTTAATCATTGTTTTGGTTTTTGGACATTAACCTAGTAATTACTAGGTGAAAGCTTAATGAGTGAGTAAAGGTGGTGTATGAGAGGAAGTATTTTCGTGTGGCTACCTAAGAGGGTCTTCCAGAACACCAAAACTGAACCAAAGGAAAGTGTTTGAGGGGAAAAGGTGCAGTCAAGTATATGAGAAAATACCTAAGACAATTTTGGGCCAAGAAGGGACGTTAGGAGCACAATTGGAGCGGGAAATCCAGGTTAGGAGAGTTGTAATTTCCTATTTTAATGATATTATATGCAATTGTGTTATATATTGATGCATGAAAGTTTTCTCCTGAATCAAATTCTTGTATCGTTTAACTTCTTAATGTTTGTTGTATGTGGTTTTAGAGAGAGTATGTGTGTGTTTGTGGTTTTTGTTGTATTGAGTTCTCTTCGTGACCCAATCATTGTTATGATTATCATGATTCTTCTTTTTGGCTTTTGTGACCCAAACATTGCTATGATTTTCATGATTTTTCTTTTTGGCTTGACGAGATGTTTAAAGTTTTCTTCTAAATACAGCACACTTAATATTATTCTTATTATTTATTTTATTTTATCCTTATTTTATTATTATTATTATTATTTTTATTTTTATTTTATTTTACTATTATTATTACAATTACTATCATTTTTATTTTACTATGTATCAAGGAATGAGTTAACACAAAGTTGTCTCCCAAAGAATACGATTGAAAATTCAAAATTTCTAGATCAATAATAAGAAAGGTTGTTTGTGATTTTTATAATTAACAAAGTAAGAATTTGAAATTTAAATTTAAATAGAAAAACAATTCAACATAAGAGATCAATCTCTACCTCTTAATTTAAACTCTATGTGTAATCTACCATAATAAGCATCCAAAATTCAAATAAAAGTCTAACATAGTAAATATAATTAAAATCTAAAGTTTAATTTAACATAATACATGCAATTTGATTGTAATTTCTTGGTTTTTCTAGACTCATTATTTTGAATACCTATTCATCTTTCTTGGTGATTTTCTCTTTATCTTATTCTAAGTGTTGTCTTATATTATTTAATCATTTGAAGTCACTTATGTTGCTTTACCCTTTTTAGTTTGCCATTCTTGATTCTTATAGCTTTGTCTTAGGTAGTTTCAATAATTTTCTAAGTGTTTTAGAATTCATTTAATCTTTCACTTAAATGTATTATATAGATTAATCATTTTTGAAAAGTTGAGCATGTATCATCTCGTCCGGATATTACGGATTTTGAATAATATAATAAAAAACATAATAATAATACCTCATTTATTTAAGTTCATTTCCCAAAAACGTGGAAAATTTAAAACATTTATTACATCATAAATTATTCCAAAATCCATACTTATAAAACTCAATTATAATATCAAAGTCTGATAACAAGGTTTTACAAAATTATTCCAACTACAAATAAATAAAACTCTGATAAAACTTTTCTCCCAGACTAGCCCCGCTCTGGCTCTATGTCTCACCAGATCCACCTACAACATCATCTGCTCCCGTGTACTGTGTACACGATCATCGCCAAACACAAGTAGATAGGGTGAGCTAATAGTATATAAAACATATACCATTCAGATATATAAACACACAAACATCAAAGGAACTTCATCCGTTGATTCCAAACCACATGGCTGATAAGTATGAAAAATACTTATTATTCTTATTTTATTGGACCGCTTAATTGTACTCAATCATGTGTTTTGTGGGAAGTTTTAGGTTGTTTTTAGGTTTCTTTTAGGTTAGATATATTTTATGTTTTCTTGGAGATTATTGTATAGGAAAGTTAAGGATTGGAGAAGAAGTGAGGTTATTATGTTAGGACCTAGTCGCCCAGCGAGATGGATCAGTCGCCCAACAATTGTGCTCTGTCGTCTAGCGAGTAATCACTAGTCGCCCAGCGAGAGGACGATTTTCTGAAGTGGTTATAGTTTCGAAAGTTACACGAAAGTGCTGTGCTGGAGTGTGGGAACGCGACAGGACCAGGAAAGATACTAAAAAGTACCATTCTAGGGCAAGGAGACTTCACATCAATTCATCCATTCCATCAAATTCATCCATCCTTTGTTCTCTAGATGCTTAGGAGTGACTAAACTCCTCCTTCATTGGGGTTGGATGTAATGAACCTATACTCTTTGTAATTTTCCTATGCAATGTAATCTCTTTCGTTGTTCATATGTTTTATCTCAATTATAAATGTGCTTGATGGAAATCTTTGCTATTTTTGGTTGTATCTAATTATTAGAAAATAAATTGGAACTTAACCTTGGATGGAACAACTATGAGATTGGGTTCTAGGAATAGACGTAATCTCTAGGTCATTCTATACATCAAATCATAATGCAAGTCATGTGTTAAAATAGTTAAGGAATTAATATTCTAACATATTTGACTTAGAACTTACTTCTAAGGAATTAGGGGCTAGTAAGCTTACGATGAGGATGTTTGAGCAAGATGGAGAAATTGTGCAGGAAATATTGCGTTTGTATGGTTCATGAAATCCAACTTTGATGAAGTCTTTCCTAAATTCTTTTATAACTTTAGTGTTTATTAATTTTACATGTTGTTCTTAAATTAAACCAATCGTTTATGTTGGCAAGTGTACCAATTCGTTACAAGTAGTAAAAATGGAAGTCAAAGTATCGTTTTCCCAAGGGATTTGTGTTCGTTTGTCTAAGTGTGATTATTTACTAATTTTAGCAATAATGCCAACATAAACGATGAACACAAATCCCTTGGGAAAATGATACTTGGACTTCCATTTTTACTACTTGTAACGAATTGGTACACTTGCCAAAGAGTTAACAATGGCCACCACCATGTTCTCCATGTTCTACGTCTTTAGATGAATACCTCAATATGTCTTGCTGCCTCACTTACAAGCCACAACTTGTAAAACACGTGCAAAAAACCTACTACGGACCATACTCTCTAATGCAGGTGGAGTTCCCAATACAAACATAGTTTGTAACATCCCAAGACTACCAAACTCGTTAGCTACATACTAAGGAGGACAATATATCTGGACCCATCCATACGAGCCATAACTCGCACACTCATACCGCCAACACTCGCCAACCTGAGCCACAACTTAAGAGTTCCTCATGTTCATTCGTCATCTCGAGCCACAACTCAAGAGATGTCATTCTGAGCCATAACTCAAGGAATGCCACATGCTTAACCCCTATCCCAGCCACAACTCAAGGGATAGTAAGCCAACCTTCATGAAACGCCTTTGATGCTACTGACTGCAGGTATCTCCTGGCGGGACAACCCTTACCGCCAGACGCCAAGCGTTCCAGGTTTTTTCTGATTTCGTAGCTATCACCTGGCGGTTCATACCTCACCGCCAGGCACTACACCAGTAATCGCGTTGTGTTGGTTTTTTTTTTGGCACATGGAGCAGATTGCACACTCTAAGCTATGCATAAAAAATCCACAATAAACGTCACCAAGTTAATTGCATCAATTCACATATGTTTAACTTGTTACTAAAGTCTCTAGTTCCTTTTAGATTCATCCACCCAAATGTACCAATACTTAGGATTGGGAAAGGTCAACTTTGCTTATTCACAAAATGTCATAATCAACTCCTGCTATGTGTATTCCCTACATGTTCTCAGGTATTATCTCCATCTCCCACCAATTATAAATATATGACCATTATGCTTCCATCTATATTTACTCCTAAGTTCAACTTAGGCAACTCCACATAGCCCTGCAATTCTCACATCAAAATTTGCCCTATAATCCCTCAAGGTCCTAACTGAATTAAACTTCTACCTCATTGTTGTTAAATTCCACTTCTCCTAACCAACTCAAAGTCTATTCATCTCACATTGTCTTGCCTCATGAATTTCTTAACTTCGTATCACCAATTCCTACATATGATAACACCACAGTTGCACCCCTAAATTATTCTACACCAAATTCCCAACCCTCAGAACGTCCCAAATTACAAAGTGCCACTAATTTGTTTGCGGCAATCATGGTACTGTCAGGCGGTGCATACACATTCTGGGAATTTCCCAGAATTTTCCTGCACTTGAGAACTCCAAGATCATCGTCATCCTTATTCTACCAATTCATTCAATCTTAATACAATTAACTGCGTTCAAATGTTAAATTAACATAAAACGAATCACTATCATTCCAATTTACGCTGCAACTGATTTTAAAACCCAAGAATTCCCAATTATTCAAACCCTAGTTCGAGAATATACCATAAGCATCTCATTCCCTTGTGATACCTCATAATTTCACCATTAACCTCTTCCCGTTAGCCAATACATGAGTAAAATGCCATTTTTTACCGATCAAACACAACCCAAAACGCCCAGAAAACCTAAATCGAGCCAAAACTGCTCGCATCGCCTAGCGGTTGTTCATCACCGCCAGGCTGCTCATAAGAAACTGATGTAGGATTATCTTGTTCCTTTTTAAGACTTATGAATATGGTGATGATTGGTTAATAAAACTAAGGAAATCCTCACTGAACATTAAGATAGCAAGCTATCTAGATGTGAAGGTTCCTTTCCAAGGTTCTAGAGAAGAGAAGAATGAATTGATTCAAAACAAATAAGAGTGGACAACACATAAAAAGAGTAAAACCAAAGTCACACACACAAAGGAAGAAGAAAGCATAAAAGGGAAAGGAAATGAATGATAAAAAAATGTGAGAAGCACACCACTACAAGGCTAGGCTAGAAGAAGCCATGGCAACCTTGAAGATGATTGGATGTGTGCCGCCACTTGAATCAAGATTCAAGATAAGGCTTAAAAGAACTCCACTCCCTAAGGAGAAAGACTCTCACAATGGTTGATACACAAAGGTGTTTAATTTCTCAAAAATGTTCAACCTTTGTACAAGTGTTAAAGGTCCCCTTAAATAGACAAGTCTAGGGGCCCCTTAACAAAACAACTAAGTTAAAGGATTACAAAAGAAACCTAGCATGTTCTAGAAAGTAAGTCATCCTAGGGTGCACATGGGTGAACTTTCATCCAAGCCATTTAGGTGGCAAGTCTTCATGGCCAAGGCTCCTAAAGGAGGGTTCTAGAACTTTCTAGAAGTCTTGGTGTCCAAGGCATGTGGGCCTCCCCTTTCTAGATGCTTCTAGAAAGTCTTCCTTCTATCTCTTTCTTAGGACGCCAAGTGTCTCCTATGTGGTCTTCCTCCTTTCTTATTCCTACAAAAGCAAATTAAGGAATTTATTAGCATGTTGGTTTAAGGTTAAGCTAATCTTGGGTCAACAAGTCAACCCTTAAGTCAAGGTGAACAAGTCAACTCAAAATAGTCAACCACAACCAACTTCAAGAAATTGAAACTAAAGAAATGCAAAATAAAGATAGAGAAGATAATGCCTTCCCTTTTGTCATGCTCCTAGTGATACTCCTAGGGTTGACATCCTTGGAACTTGATGAGGTGGTCACATGTTCATTAGAAACCCAAAAACTAGGTTAGCACTCATGCGTCGCCTGGCAGCTAGTTCTTGCCACCAGCGATTCCTCTCAGGAACCTAGATTTTTACACAGAAAAGGTATGGGTCACCTGGCGGCTTTGAAGGCCTGCCAAGTGGTTTCTGGAAATTTTCCAGATACCCAATGCAGTTTAGAAAAATGCATTAACAAGGAATCATATATCACATTTCATGCAAAATTATGTAATTAGAATCTAAAACGAGATTTACAGCTCCCCTAACCTGGATATCCTTGCTAAAACTTGAAGATTCTTGGCTTCCTCGTTACAAAATGGCCTTCTAGTGCTTCCCCACTTCAGCTTTCCTTCTCACTCAGTTAGCATAGTTCACACTCTAAATTTTCTCTCCTTACAATGCTCTACAAAGGCAGACTCAGAAAACCTTCCTTCTCACCTCTAATTGGCCTTTTAATTAGGTCTTAATGGTGGTTAATGGCGAAAAACGAAAATTGGTTTAATGGTGATGGTAATTGCCATTCAAGGATCATTATGAACTATTTTTCAACCCCTCTTGGTTATTCCTTTGTCAACTAGGGTTTCTCTGCCCTTTCACATTCACGCCAAAAAGAATTTTGGCAAAAAAGAAGAAGTATAATTTGGATCTACCAAGGTTTGAACTCATAACCATGCCACTATCAAATCAATGCAGAACCATTCAACCAATTCATGTTTCGTGAAAATGAATATAATTCTAGGATTATATTATCACTAATCATGATCAAGCATATTATTAAAATAATAATAATACTTAAATCCAACGATAGTTTTGAAATGGTGGGTTTAGCCAAGAAGGGGGGGGGGGTTGAATTGGCTTTCTAAAACTTTTTCGAAAGCTTAAACCTCTTTTCAATTGAATCTAATAGACTGGAAAGTTTGGATGTAAATGTAGCAAACCAGTACACTTTCAGTCGATTAAAATTTAAAACAGCAGACTCAATTGTTCTTGATGCTATGAAACAATTGATTAAAAAGACAAATGAGTCGGCTAAAATACTGCAGAATTATGCAGAATGCAGAATTCGCAAATTCAACTCAAATAACAATCTTTTACATACAAGACTTGTTCCAATCAGTATTTATAACAAGTATAAAGCCTCAGATTACACAAGAACACATTAAATCACACCAAAGATCAAATTGCTTGGTTTTCTTGAGTTTTTAAAGAGTTTCAAAGAGAGTGAGATGAGGGAAAGAAGAATGCACAACTATTTTTATACTGGTTCACTCAATCACAGAGCTACACCTAGTTTACCAGGACACCTTGAGCCTGGTTTCCACTATATTCAAAAGTTTTACAAATCACACACCAAGATTACAATTTTGAACAACAAAACTCACAAGATTTTTGACTCACACAAAAATCTAGACAAACACCCTACAAGAATCACACTTGCAGACCTGAAATCACATCAGGTAAACCATCCAGAGACACAAGAACATCCAAACCTGATGGTGGCTGTCCCTAGCCAACCATACATGTGTTCTTCAAGCTACTCACAAGCCAAAATGCCTCCAAGATCAACCAAGATCAACCAAGATCTTCAAAACACGAGTTCCAACTGTGTATTGCAGAGAGAGAGCTTTCCAGAGAAAAATGACAAAATTTTGTGCACAAAAACTCAGATTCGCAACTCTGCTCGTGAAAACACAACTTATATAGTCTGGTTTAAGTGAAAAAAGTCAATTGAATTTTTGTACAGTCAGTGATTTCACCTAACTTAAGTGAAATCAGTCGATTGAAAAATAATTTAACTGACTGAATACATTCACACCAAAAACTATATACAACAAGTCTTTTAACCTATTAAAACCCATTTTAACAGATTAAAAGAGACACACTAAGGCACACAAGACATTTAACCTATGTCATATAGCCTTCCAACAAGATATAACACTAACACATTACATTTAACATGTTATTTACAGATTTAACACACTAAAACTTAATCTTCAAATGGATCTTCATCAATCTTCATCAAACACATATGATCTTCATGTGCATGGCTTTATCAATTCTTTGCTTCAAGCTTGCTAGTGCTAACAATCTCCTCCTGAATTGATGAAGCCAACATCCTTGAGTTGAATTGATGAGCTAAGATCCATAGAGAAACCTGAAAATGCTTTTGCATATACGAATACAAACACACCAAAACAGAAACAGAAATGACAAATACATCATGAAGCTAAAAACTGATATAATTAGTCGACTGAAATGAGAAAATAGCCAATTGAAATACTAGAACAAACAAACACACAAAATGCAGCATGGAAATGCAATGCATGACCTATGAGCCATCCCCTTCACCAATTCCTAGGGTTGTCTTTGTTGTAGACATTGGAGAGGAGTGTTGACATGAGAAGCCAAGGTGGTTTGCTTCTTGAAGATTTGATGAAGATTGAATGAAGCTCTTTTGAACTATCTTGAAGCCATTACCATTGGAATGAAACCTACATTGATGAAGGAAAGGAGATTTGATGATATCCATGGTGATCAAGACTGGAACATGTGCTCTCTATGTAGTTACATCAATTAGAAAGTGTATTTGTAGTTTGTAATTCATGTTGTAGACCTTATAGCATTAATTAGATGTAGTTTGGTCTTTATTGTGTTTTTAATTTGTTGAATGGTTTTTCAACAGGTTAAAATGTCTCTTTTAGTCTGTTGAATGGTTTTCAACAGGTTAAAAGGTTGACTGTAGTAGTCTTAAACTGCAACAAATTCAATCAGTTGATTTAGTTTTTAATCGACTGATTTCACTTAAGTCAAGTGAAATCAACCTATTGATTTGAAAATCAACCTGTTGAATTTCGTAACAATTTGACTATAAAAGCTGTGATTTTTGAAAGAGAAAGGAGTTGATCATTTTTAGAGCACGATTTGGTTCTGGAAACTTGTGGAAACTCTCTCCTTCGTGATCATAGGTGTTGCAGCTGTTGAAGATTGATCTTGGATCAATTCTTAGAGCTTTTGGCTTGGTTTGAAGCTTGGAAAAAGTGGTTTATGGTAGGCTAGGTTGTGCTACCATTGAGGTTTGATCTTTCTCAAGCTTTGTGTGTGTGCCTGGTGGTTTTCCAGGTTTGCAAGAGGGTTTTTGCTGTGCTGGTGTGATTCTTGTGTGATTCAAGAGTCTTTTGTGTTGTTTTTGCATATTTTGGAAGTGTAAGGGTGGATACTTTGTAAAACTTTTGAAATAGTGCAAAGTCAAGCTAAGGTTGCCTTGACAAACTGGATGTAGCTC
>Ga0214543_1008210_pt1 | contig 17290 bp, 9 predicted proteins | sample CNSS2metaG_FD_160094 | JGI IMG/M metagenome (GOLD analysis project Ga0214543, IMG submission 160094) | Root nodule microbial communities from cowpea collected in UCLA plant growth center, Los Angeles, California, USA - CNSS2 | ecosystem: Host-associated > Plants > Roots > Nodule | place: USA... | reverse complement strand
TATATATATATATATATATATATATATATATATATATATATATATATATATATATATATATATAAGATATTTACAATACAATTATATAGATTTTTCTTTTCCCAATTTATGGGTCTCTTCTCACCTAATGCTTTAATTCAATTTTTCTAAGTATTCATTAGTGAAGTGACTGTGTGGGGGTTTTTAGCTAATGTAGAATTAGGTATATTTGCATCCATCTATGAAAAATCGTTTTGCCTCTTCCAATTATTTAAACAAAATTTTAATTTTAACAAATCATTCTCTGATTTAGAGTTTTACTTAAACTTGTCGCACAATTTATTTATACATTTTGAAACTAAACACTAAAATCACTTAGTGACTTACACTTCCTGTAATTATTCATACAATTTAACCCTGGAGAACGAAAAATTCATTTTATACAAAATAATAATCTCATTAAATACAGTACAACATCTTTATTATTTAAATCTTTTTATCTACCATAACAAACCTCTATATCATTTCTAAATAAAAAAAATATGAAAATGATTTTTAACTTCACAAGAATGTTTTTCTGCTTGTCTTTAAGGTTTTGTTTGGATGAGAGGATGGATTTAGAGAAGTAAATTTAAGTGGATTTGGATGTGAAGAATGAGGTTGTTTGGATTAAGGAAAAAAAATGTGATTTGAGAGAAAAATGTATGTATGATATAATGGGTAAAATAGATAAAAAAACTATTTTAATGAATAAAATTAAATGATTATATTTTATCCTTAAAAATAAATGGTATATAAATTTAAATGTAAATTATGTTAAAATGGGATTGTAATAGTAAGATTTGCTAAATTTAATTAATTAAATAAATAAATAATTAATAAATGCGAGTAGTGGGAGTCTTTATGACATTTAATTCTGACAAGTATGATGCGAGTACTTGATTGTCTGATAGAATTTGGGTTCAAGTCCATGTATGCCATTTATGTGCTATTTAAATTATAATTTTAGCATGAAGGTGAAAGGGTAGAGAAAACCCTAGATGAATGAGCAGCTAGAAATAGGTCCGCGTTCTCGAGCGAGAATGGTGGTTGCGCGAGGGGCTCGCAGTTGCAGGTCATGGTGGTGCTGAACGAAGACGATGGTGCAGCCATGGCGACCCCGGCGTGATGCGCGAGTGCAAGGGTTGGTGCGCGTTCTGTGGACTCGTGCTCCATCAATGGAGGTTGGCGCAGATGCTGGTGCGCACTGGAGTGGGTGCTGCCGGTGATTCGGGGTTGCTCCGACGAGTTGCTGGCATGGCATACGGAGGCTCACGAGCATAAGTGGTGTTGTCATGGTGGTGGCCACAGGATGAACGAAGAAGATGACATGGGGGAGCCTTGTGGTGGCTGACGTTTTCCGGTGTGGGCGCGATGAGGGGGCTGCGGTTTCAGCGAGTTGTAGTGGTGGTTGGACATTGAGGGTGGCAGATATGACATGGAGATGGTGGGAGAGAAGGAAAATTAGGGTTAGGGTTTTGGTTGTGTGAAAGAGAGAGGGTGATGAGTTGTCATTCCATGAGTGGTTATTTTAGTGAGTGGAGGATTGAGGACGTGACAAACTTTAATTGGTTATTTTAGTAAGTGGAGGATTGCCACGTGACGTAATCTAGTTGAGTGGAGTTTAAGTGATATTAGGGGTGAAATTTAGTAAAAGGAAGGGGTGCATAATAGAGTTAGAAGACCCAATTTCAGGAGGGGTGTGGAAATTAAAAATTGGAGGTGCATTTAGCTCCAGAAATATTCCTCTTCAGAATTTGATGACCAATTACAAAAGGGGGTGTAAAAAATGAAAAATGGGGATGCATTTAGCTCCTGAATTAATTCTCTCCAAAATTCTAATTTGGGCATTTATTTTATGACTTGGAATATTCCCAATTCACACTCTTAAGGACCTAAATTAAATTCCAGTTGCATTATTAAACTTAAGAATATCCAATAATATATTATTAAATCCCCAAAATGTAAACACTTAATAAGAGCAAAGGTTTGAACTCATCATACCTTTTAGGTGGTCTAGAAGTGGGAGGTGTCAGGCGCCTCGTGAACAACACTAGGCGATATTGCTGTAGCATAATTATATGTTGCTTGTGTGATTTGCGTGGTCTACAAGGCTTCTAGGATAACTTAAAGGTCGACTTGCTGGTGTTCCTTGAGTTGTGGCTCAGAGCGTATCCCTTGAGTTGTGGCTCGAGATAGGGGTTAAGCACGTGGCATTCCTTGAGTTGTGGCTTAGAATGACATCCCTCGAGTTATGGCTCGGGATGGCAGATGAACACGAGGAACTCTTGAGTTGTGGCTCGGGTTGGCGAGTGTTGCCGGTGTAAGTGTGCTGGTTGTAGCCTGCACGGATGGGTCTAGATAGATTGCCCTCCTTAATAATTAGTTGACGAGTTTAGTAGTTTTGGGACGTTACGAGCTATGTTCGTATTGGGAACTCTACTTGGCGTTACGGTGTGGGATCCGTAGCATGGTTTCCTGCACGTGCTCTATCGGTTGTGGCTGATAGGTATGACAACAAGACATCTTGAGGTACTCACTAAAAGACGTAGAACACGGTTAACATGGTTGTGGCCATGTAGGATGAAATCAAAGGATGAAATTCCTTTAGTGTGATTGCGTATATATATAAATGTATTGTATATTTGTTTATTTTGTTAGCTCACCCTATCTTCTTGTGTGTGGCGATGATCGTATTTACGATATACGTGAACAAATGATGTTGCAGGTGGATCTAGTGAGGTGTAGAGCCGGAGCGGGACTAGTCTTGGGAGATTTTATCAGAGATTTATGTTTTGATAATTTTACTATATTTTGAATAAATTGTAATCTTTTATATTACGATACTTTTATAATTATAATGAAATTTTATAATTATGGATTTTGGACTATTGCTGGTATAATAAAAGTTTTAAATTTTTCACGTTTTTAGGAAAATGATATTTCATTAAATGTAGTTTAATTATATTTTTTTTATTTTATTATTTAAATCTGTAATATCTGGTCGGCATGTTACAGTAATTATTATTTAATATTAGAAAAAAAAAATTGAGAAAATTATATTTAAATTAATAGGGTATTATGGGGACAAAATTTCAATTACATTTTCTTAAATAATAACTTTTATAATATAATTGAATTATATTAAAATAAAATAATAGTGAAATATATTAATATACTTAATATCATTGTTATTTATAATTTACATAAAACACACAATATAACATAATACCAAAAACAAAAATAAAGAATTACACATTAACTTTTATTACAATTAAATTCAAAATCATAAATAATTATGTAAGAGAGTAAGGGTGTGTTTGGTTGAGCATTGGAGAATTGATTCCAACCGAATCAATTCTCTAACGCAGAAGCAAGAATTAGTTGTTTCTCATTCAACGTGAATTTTTTACCTTTTAATTGATTATGAAAACCAAACACATACTGATTCTGCGTTAGAAAATCAATTCTACATCAATTTGACGTAGAACCAAATATACACTAAATCAACAAACCTAATTGATTTGTCCATCTTTAAAATAAAGTCAAGGTCGAAACGTAATTTTGTTATGGATGAGGTGGCTTTCACCTCTCTTCTCTTCACTTTCCGGGTGGAATTGTAGTGCATCTCACAAATTGGTCATCGCTTTTCGGTGCAAATCAATTGTTCCAAATGACTTTCTCACCTCCATTTCTTTCTGCATGAACAAAAAATCAACCCATCCAAACACATTATAAGTGTAGTAATAAATTATACAACTTTCTAACAATTTTGGTTTCATTTTAATTAAAATATTACTTTTATGAAAATAGTAAGAACTCATCCATTTATTTTTTAAAATATAAATATTTCTAAGTTGTGTTGGTTTAAATATACATATGTCTTAGAATCTAATAGGATCCTGTGAATTGTAGATTCAACTTCTTTGATTTGATTGTTCTTTCTACACATGTCAATGGTAATGATATAATTATGTATAAAATACTTATGTGAAATGTAGATTGTTGAGGTCACAAATTTAGAATAATATGCAAACTATTATTTGAATTTTTGTATTAAATAGTAAAACCGTTAAGAGATATCTCAACTTAATTAAGAACTTTAGTTACATAGATTAGAAACGTGACTAAAAGGTCCTAACTATGTTCCTAACCTATATTGAAACAAATGTCAACTTGTAGAAGAAACATAAAATCTCATAGTTATTAGATCATCTAAAGATACAACCAACTATGATTTCAAAATATAATGCCCAAAAAATCTATTAGGAGCAATAGACTAAATAAAGGTCCATGCAACCACACAAACTATTAAAGCTACCTTACATTATCTAACAAAATATGTATAGTATATGGATTCATCTATAAAATAAACACAATGCAACCATCATCCCCATTCATTAGAAGATGCATGGACACATACATACAAATCCATATATTAAGGATATTCATCAAAGAATACCCACTAGTGCCTTCCGAAAGACATACAATAAACATTCTTCACCAAAGATTTAACATTTGATCCAATTTGTCACCTTAGACATACAACCTTGACTACATGAATTTAGATAAGTTGAAAGCACCTCATACCTCAACTTGTATTTTTGATTCAATCATTCAAACCCCAACATATGTTTCGATAGTACAATAAACTTCCTTTCAACTTCCCACCATTCAATGTCATAATCTATGTAACGTACACCATCAATAAAATTAGGGAATCTTTATTACATCATAGACTTTTTCTTGATACCTAGTTTCGTCCTGGTTCTATATCATTCCAGATTTGTGATCTAGTAGTGAAAAAAATAGATTTTATGACGACTTACTATGACAATTATAATCTATTTGCCATAATAAGTGAAATAGTGGCAAAATTGTAAATATGAAGAGACTTTCTATGTTGGGTATCTATAAAAGCATAGAAAGTGAAAGCGGTGAAAATTTTTTAATAAAGTACAAGACTTCCTATACCAATTATACCTAGAATCGACATAAAAAGTAGGAGTGACGACAATTTTGTAATAAAGATAAACATTTATTATATAATATATATATATATATATATATATATATATATATATATATATATATATATATATAATTTTAAGGGTTCACTAACACATAAAAGCCCTTTTACATTCGACGCTTTTTGATTTTTACGTCTGAGTTAGATCAGACGTAATATCAAGAGCCGTAAATTTACATCTTTGCAGATATCATACGTGGTTTTACGTTTGACGCGAGCACACAGACGTAAATTTACGTGTGTTGGGATCTGAGTAGACGTAAAATCACGAAGAAAAATGGTGCTTTGGGAGGTCCCACAACTGCTGCGGTTTGAAGGAGACTCATCGTGTGTCTCCATAGCAATTGGAGACCATGATGTCCTTTACCGTCGCACGTCGCCGTAGACCACCTTCGTTGCATAACTAATAGAAGCCATACCCTACCAAATTAAAACACTTAAAATGCAGTATATGAAAGTGAATCAAGTCGTCTCCCAACGACCAATATTTTCATTCAAAGCTTCAATTTCCAGATGAACACAACAATAACACGGGGATAGGGGTTTGGCAGATTTACGGATGCAATGTACAATTGAAAACTTAAATGCAGACGTGTAAAATCAAAGTAGAAACAGCGTTGATTCTTTGCTTCAAATGAAAATCCACCAATCATTGATTACAACTCAAAATTGCTATATTAACTCTAATGAGACCCGAATTAATTACTAAGCGCAAATGAACTCGAACTCAAGTGCAATTAAGCAAAGCACACATCCATGAATCTGCTACAGTTCACTAAGCATGAACGCACAATGATTCCCCCCTGCAAATTAAGCAAAAACAGAATGGTTTCTTCATTTAAACCCAAACACAAATTCAGAATTGAGAGATTAACATAACTCCACCGAACAAAACACTAATCTCAAGGTTTCAATCCATTATCTGCAAAGAATCAACACATAAACTTAGTTCCTCATGGAATTCGAATTAGGCTTCTCAACAGAATTTGCAATTCAACCGTTCAAATGACTTCAAATTGATATTGAAAGCTTAAAATGGTGCAGCAAACGAAAATGAGCAAGGGATAATAGAAGAACAACGAAAAAAGCCACCAAAAACGAAAATGCTTCAATATAAATGTTACCCAAAGTGTAGAAAACGTGAATACAAGCAATAACTGTTGTCCAAGACTCATAAAATGTCAAAAACAAGTGGAAAACGTGAAAAAATAGCTTGTGCCACCATGGGTCACCTTCCAAAGCTTAAAAACAACAAAAATGGAGGTTTGAGAGAGTGGAGAGAGAAGGAACAGCTGGTGCATGGAAAAGAAACCTAAAAACGCGTGGTCACTTCACCCCTGAAACTCATATTTACAAAATTGCCACTCTGTCACTTAGAATTACAAAAATGTTACTCCTGAGCCTCTAATGTTTACCCATTCACTCTACTGACGTGGAAATGACATGGAAATGATGTGGCGACTCTCTTCAACTGAATATTGATGTCCAAGCTCAAAATTTGTTTCACCCAAATACCTAAAAATAATTAAAAACAAAAATTAGGCCAAATAATATGAAATTAGTCCAAATTCGGAACAGTGGCCCAATAAAGCCCAACAGATGAAAATCACTCTAAATATGAACAATTAAGCACTGAACAACTGTCTAATGGGTAGACAAAGGCTAGTGGAATGGAAGAAAATAATGACTCATCAATAACGTTGCCATAAACCATCGTCGAACATCGTGTTGCACACTACTGCTACAAAAGGGAGGGTTTCAAGCTTTCGAGAAACGTAAATGGAGGCAAACAAACATCGTGGAACACCGCCGTTGCACAACGTTGCCGCAGACTGCCATCGAATACCGTCATCGCACACCGCTGCTACAAAAGGGAGGGTTTCAAGCTTTTGAGAAATGCAAATGGAGGCAAACAAACCTAGAGACAAACGAAAACGGAAGCAAACACAAAATGAATCAAAAAGCAAACGCAAAATGGTAAGTTTGATACCTTTGGTTGTTTTCGCGAATAGAGAAATGGAGGCAAACAAACTTAAAGCCTTTTTATGCAGAGTTGGAAGCACTAGAGAAGACTGGCTGAAATTAAAACTTAAGGTTCACGTCGTCGCGATGTTGTGGAAAAGAAGGTTAGGTATTTAAGTTTCAACTTTTACGTCTGACTGGAACTAATCAGATGTAAATTTATGTCTGATTGACACTAATCAGATGTAAATTTACGTTTGATAGGAGAAATCAGACGTAAATTTATGTTTGACGGAATTAATCAGACGTAAATTTACGTTTGACTAGTTCCAGCCAGACGTAAAAAACCAGATTTATGTCTGACCCTAAGGCGTCAAACGTAAGCAATTGAAAATTTAATTACAAGTTTGCCACCAATCATTTTTTATGTTTGATTCTTGGTCAGACGTAAAATCACAGACGTAATGTCTTTTTGTGTTAGTGGTTAAATATGTTTTTGGTCCCTCAAGTTTCAGTGAATTTTGAAATTAGTCCATCTCTGAAAGTTTATACCAATTTAGTCCTTCATCTTTAGAAATGTGTAGATTTAGGTCTTCTTACCAAATTTTGTTAAGTTTATTTAACATTTTAAACATATTTTATGATAATATTTGAGTTAACATTGAAACGAAAATGTGTCAAACGGTGTAAACAATTCAAATACTATCATGAAATGTGCATAAAAAATCATATAAACTTAACAAATTTTGGTTAAAATGACTAAATTCACGCATTTTTAAAGCTGAAGGACTAATTCCAAATTTCACTTGAGGGACTAAAAACATATTTAACCCTTATTTTAAATACACATACTATGTCAGTTTTAGTGAATTTTCTTCTTCGTTCTTCGTTCTCGCACATTCGTTCTTCTCCTCTTGTGCATTCATTCTCCTTCTTCGCAACACCTTTTTTGCACTATTTTCTCTCTGAACTACTTGCACCGTTGTCGCACCCTTATCGTTGTTGTGTTGATTGTGTGCTTACAACTCCTCACCGTGCATTGTTGCTTTTCTCTTACTATGTTCTTGTTGAGCTCTAGCTCGAGCCCTGGCGGCCCTTGTCGCTCTAGTGGACGCTCTCGCTCTCGTTGTGGTGGTCGATGTTGTTCATGCAAACATTATGGCTGTTGTCTTTTTGTTAACTCCCTCACAACTTTCTCGCTCTTGCTCTGTGTTCTCCATTTAGGTGTTCTTGGTTCATGCGCATTCTGACACTATTTACAACATGAAGGCCAAGATCCAAGACAATGAAGGAATTCCCCCATATCAATGTCTCATCTTCACGGAAAAATAGTTGGAGGATGGACAAACCTTAGACATAAGTGGCACTTTTTATGGCAGTTATGACCACAACTGACATAAAATGTGAACTTTTTATGTTGGTTCTTGAACCAATATAGAAAGTGAAAACTTTTTATACCAACAATATTTATGCTGGTTATAGAACTGACATAAAAAATCTTTTTTAACCGGCATGAAAAGTCTTCGTTGCACTAATGATCCCAAAATCACATATCATACAATAACATGTACTTAACATTTACATTATATTTATACATTATAATTCACTTAAAACAATAATCCATTCAAACATATTATTCAATAATTTATACATTTGAATATATATATATATATATATATATATATTAAATATGTTTTTAGTTCCAGTCTAAGTAAATTTTGGAATTAGTCCCTCTTCAAAATTTTTGACCAATTTAGTCTTCCATCTTTAGAAACATGTGAATTTAGTCTTTTTAATCAAATTTTTTTAAGTTTATATGACGTTTCAAGCACATTTCATGATAATATTTGAATTGTTTATCATATTTGACACATTTTCCTTTAATGTTAAATCAAATTTTATCATAAAATACGTTTGAAACGTCAAATAATTTTAACAAAATTTGATTAAAAGAACTAAATCCATGTATTTCTAAAGTTTGAAGACTAAATTAGGTCAAAGTTTTACAGTGTGACTAATTTCAATTTTCATCAAAAGTTAAAAGACAAAAAATATATTTAACTATATATATATATATATATATATATATATATATATATATATATATATATATATATATATATATATATATAATATATATATATATAGATAAACCAAGAAAAACTCACTAGATTAGAGACATCAGTACATGAGCAAAATTAATCCTGTTCGGCGAAGGTATCAGATGATTTGCTTATCAAAGTGAATCAAATTTGAAAATTAAAATTAATATTTTAAGATTTTAAATTTGAAAACATTTTCTAACTATACACTATGAATGTGATGTTGAGTTAAACAATAAAGAGGAAAAAACTTTATTTTTTTTAAAGAAGAGTAATAAAAACATATGGTATATATAAACATATCGTAATTTACTGTACATGTAAAAGAAGTATTCATAGATATTAAGGATAAAGAAACTAAATCATTTTAAATAATAAAAATAAAAATGTAATGAATTTAAACAACTAAAAGTTGTTAAACTTTTAAAAATAATATTCTGAAATGAGAAACTTATCTGATCTTTGTATTATCCATGACTATTAATAATTAAGATTATTTATAACTACTAAAAGTGAAGATATTTTTATTATACAAACTTTATTTTTATAATTATGTAATTTTTATTTATTTTTTAAATTATATATTTATTTATTTTTATTTAATGGAAACACATTCATTTATCTGTTCATATTTTCTTGTGATAATAACAAATAAAAATATTATTATAATAATTTTTAAAATATAAAAAAATGTGTTAATAAAAATAATTTATTTTGTAAATGGTTTTTCTTTGAGAACTAATTAAATTTTAAAAAATAGTTACAAAATTTAAAGAATAAATAATAAAGATTTCTCTGTAAGAGTCATATTTATTATATAAAATAAGTAAAAACAAATACTTGTAAGCTTTTAATCATTTTGATTCTCTTAAGTGGTATAGAAACATATATAGTAAATTGAGTATTTATAAAGTATTCATAAATTCATTTATTCCATTTTAAACATAAATTCCTCTCTTAACTGTGATTAAGTGAGCAATCTACTAAAAAATAATCGAACAATTTTTTTATTAGACATTAATAATTTTTTATTAAATATGATTTAGGTTCTAAAATTGCACATAAAATTGTAATTTGTTTCTATTAAATTTTTTTACATATTTTAATTTTTAAACTTTAAAAATAAAAATACAGTCTTTTTAATTTAATTAAATCAAATATTTTATTATGTGTCAAACACGTTTTATATGAAAAAACATGTAAAAAAGATTAATAATTGAGTTAAGAAACTTATATTTATTCATTTCTTAAATTTTTAGATTAAAATATATTAAAATTTTAAATATGAACGAATTCTAAATATTTAGTCCTTAATTTTTAAAGGAGAATTATAAATATTTTGCTAGAAAGAAATTATGAAAATTAGATAGAATAATTTGTTTTTTTCTCCATTTCTCTTTTTCTTTCTTCTTTTTATTTATTTTTTTCTCTATATTTCATCTAGATCATACTTTGCTCTAAACCAATCAAAATTTTCGAACTAAGTAAGTTTCTCCTTTACTCTAAAGATTTATTGTTCTCATATTTTTCTTATGATTTTGTCACCAATATTGGTGGAATCAATGTAAAAAAATATCATTTTAACTTTACTAAGCTCATACTAAAATTTGGTTATATCCGAATATTTTCTCTAGATTTCTAAATTTTGAATATTTCTTCTTGTTTAAGTTAGAACTCTTTTTAGGATGAGAAATATTTAAGTAAAGTCATCTGTTACGTTTTTTATAGAACTCTAGGATATATGATCTAGATGTCAATCTAGGGTGGTCACACTAATTGATTTTGCGTACAACTAGTGTATTGTTTGAATACAATTAAGTTTGAGATTAAATTATTTGATTTAAATGAATGAATTCAAAATGAAAGATTTGTTGTATGTTGAGTAGTGAAAAATTATAATATTTCAATTGAGTCAAATTAGTACAAGTTGTTAACTTTGAAACAAAATATTTTATGTTAAGCATAACAAATGAACAAAAATCTCATTTTGAATCAATTGAACCTCTATCATATTCTACATGTTGTTTTAATTATGCAAGCAAAAATCATGGTGAGAGAAATTCAATTAATTGTAAAACGGAAGTTTTGGTTGTTGGACAAGTAAATTCTCACCAACAAGTTGTTTCTATATGTGATTGGACAAATATTTTGATTGTTAGATGAGTCAAGTGTTGATTAAGTGAGAAAGTATTTTCTAGAAAAAAAAAACTTTTAAATGTTTCTAAAAGTTAAATTTTGGTTATTATTGTAACACTCCGTTTATTTAATAAAGCTAAATAAATGATATGTCACGCTGAATAATATAAGAAGCGAGAATAAAAGAGTATGATGTCACTCATACAAATACCCCAAAACTTAAAGGATGAATAAAAGTGGCACACCATAGTGCCAGGTACCAAGTAAAGCAAGAGAGTGATAAAGACTTAAACAAATCCACAAGGAAAAACAATACACGGGCCTTAGCCCTAAATGAAGAGCCCAAAGGCAGAAGTCAATCCAAAGGCTAAGCAGCAGAATCATCACCTCCCTGTTGACCACGGGTGTTCCTCGCATCTGCTCACATCAACAAGTTGATGATCATCGCAAAAGAGAGTGCCACACATCAGAACACACAACAATAAAAGTAGGGTAAGCTAGAGCACAAAATAATTTCATCATACAATCTGATACACTTTCACAGTCAACAATACACAAAACACCCAAGCATGTTATGACTCTCAAACCAATACACTAAGACTCGACTTGACTCATCTGGATACATACAATCTGGTCGGATTCAGCGGATGCTTGCACTTGTGGTGGATACCTCTACTCACCCCCGAGCTATGTGTTATAAGTGTTACAATGAATCAATTTCCCTCACACACAAGGTTAACCCTTAATGAGTTTCAGGCCTCCTGCTACTCTCACCACAGGAGTCAGTCCGCTCTAAGTGAGACTAATTGACTCCTTAGAGTGTCAGGATGCAACCTTACCTTGAATCCTTACCAGACTATATAGATGTGGCACCACCATGGACACTCACTAACAGGGGCCATGGAATTATGTCCCGACCACTGAAGCACGACCCTGAAATCTCACCTAGAGATTTCAAGGAATTACGCACTGACACAGACCAATCATATCCAAACAATCAATAAAGCTTTTATCATGCATGTACAAAATTATGTCGACCTTTATTACCGGTCCTTCTCATGTTTCAGATCAAGCCTATACCAACTCATCATACTCTATCCATGAATACCAAATCTCAACTCATCTCATTATCATGCCACTTTCATAACCAACCATCTCATGATTTTAACATGTCAAATTCATTCAAGTTCATCATTCACAACCCATACACCCTTCTAAGCATGCATATTCATTTCCCTTCAGGCCATTATATAATAATTCACTCATATACGAGCCAAACATCCAAGAATAGAAATAAAACACCACACCAGAACGCACACTCACCCAGCTCTTCGCTCAAGCTGAAGGGTCTTGCTCAAGCGAGAGGGTCTCTCGCTCAGGCAAGCTCCCTTCGCTTAGGCGAGAGCTCGACACACAGAAACAACAACCTCCACGCATTCTCGCATAGGCGAGCCTCTCCTCGCCTGAGCGAGATGCTCGCTCGCTCAAAAACTGAGCTGGTCGCCTGAGCGACCCCTCGCGTGAAAAGGGTCTGGGCGAGTCCCTGCCTATCTCGCCTAAGCGAGACTGGCTCGCTTGGTGAGATTATCAGGTTTCGCCACTGCTTTCCTGCAACAGCCATACATACCAGTCCAGACCAACATGCTCAAACGTTCCAAGCTTTCATAACATCGCACCAACCACATAATCTTAAAATAACAGCTGAACAACAGGAAAAAAACGAAATACATGAGTAAGCCATAGCTTCCCTACCTGGAAATGGCTAGCACAAGATCTTGACTCTGAACAGCGGGACGCGGCAACTCAAGGGACGACTTAAGGAGCTAGAAAAATAAGAAACAGCGGGGATATAAGTTACCCAGAGTAACAGTAGCATGAATACAAGCACAAAAAGAGGGAGCACTTACGTAGAGAAGAAAAAGGACGGGTTCGAACTTGTGTGCTCACGATGGTACGAAACCCTAGCAGAGATAGAAAGACGGTTGCGGCTCTTAGGAGAAGGAACAATTTTCTGAAAGTGAGAAGGAGTGTTAGGGTTAGGACAAACTCAGGGGGTTTTATCCTTTGGGTCAACCCTTAGGTCCACTAGTTAAAAGACAACCCTTAAAACTTTAGGGCAGGAAACTGGCCTTACAATTATCCACTATATTATTATATTTGATCAATATATTGTATTTGATTATTATTTTAGTGTAGTGAAAACTTTATTGTAATTAATAAATAATTAAATTATGATTTGTTTAAAGGAGTTATATGGTTGGATAATATTTACTAAGAATGATACAATTTGTATAAATTTGAAGTCCCACATATGAAAATATGTGTGAACCTTTGTTTGAGTTGTGTATTAGGTATTAATACCTATATTGGACAAATATTCCATTGTTTCATTGATGATCTAAGTTACATAGACTAATATTTCAGGTGATGAAAAGTTAAGGAGGGTTAGTGCACATTATGATATGTGTTAATGTGCAACTTAAGTTGTAATAAAGTTGCTATTATTCATTCTCTTATGTTTGCTTGTAAATCTAAGTTTTGTGCATTGGATCAGATGTTAGTTTATGGTAGGACATACTTAATACGAGTCTTCTAAGAGACATCAACTAATATTTCGTTTGTTGAATATCCTTGATATATAAATACATGTGTGGTCTATATAACTGTTGTGCATCGAACCTTTGAATGAATTTTAATTGATGTGATTTGTCAATTAAAATTTCTCCTTTTGTATGTATTTTCTTTATGTTGAATATTTGTTTCTATAGCTTATACCCTTACGTGTGATTTGTTTTGTGAACCGGAATGAATGCATTATGTACATGAACTCATATAGGTAAAGGGTAAAACAAATATCTAGTAGAGAATATTTTTTATTTATTTTAATTTTCTTTATATATATATATATATTATGTATGTCGTAAAAAGAAAAGAAAAATATAAAATATATGGAAGGACTAAACCAAATCCATTCAAAAATAAACCACGCTCACGAGAAACAAATCAACCCAATCTAAATTTTGGGAGATTAAACCTATTTCGAGCAAAATCTAAACTAATAACAAGAGACAAAACATTAAACTAAGTAAAAATACTACCTATTTATAATCCCAAAATTAGTTTAACTATATGTATTTTCTCCTCTATAAATGTATATGAAACTTTAAAAATTCATCTCTATGTATATTTTAGTGCACTTCAACCATCTAACCCTCACACTCCAAGGAATAAGCGGTCTATTAGAAAAAGCCTAAATGAGCATCATAGAATCAAATTCAAGCCACAACCTTAAAAACACAAGGATGTTAACATACTCAATAGTCAAGGATGTATGTATACAAAAAAAAATGTTTAATTATTTTTTTAGTCTCAGTTTTTGTTCAAAAATGTTAAATTGGTTCTCCAATTTTATGAAGTTTTAATTTGGTCTCAATTTTAAAAAAAATGATACAATTTAATCTTTTTTGTTAAATTTCTTAAAATGAATAAATGATTTTTCATAAAGATTGAAGTTGTTAATAATGATAATTTGTTTTATTGATATAATTAACATAATCATAGTGTCAATTTTGATAAAAAAAATCATTGATTCATTTTAAGAAATTCAACGAAAAGGACCAAATTGTTTCAATCTTTTACAAATCAAGACCAAATTAAAACTTAAAAAGACTAGAGGACCAATTTAAAATTTTTAGACAAAAATAGAGATAAAAAAAGGTAATTAAACAAAAAAAAAGAAGTATCTAACCACAAAGTAGGCAAAGAAACCTTTAACAATGTACTCCCCACGACTAACTTGAAATATACCACACCACAAGCCGCATGTTCTGGACATGAACTTCTTCAACCAATTATCCACATCTTTCAAAAGAGCCATAAGACGCTTCTAAATTAGCTGAGAATTCCATAAATAACAAAATTGATTAATTAAATTCTTCCCACCTGAGAATTTTTATTACCTTTCCAAAAAATAAAATTTGTATGATTTCCATTCTTTATACAAGTTGACTAATGTTATATATGTGAGGCCCAATTATATATGTGGCGTATGCTTCACGACAGCTTAAGGTACATAAGCGTAATTACCCCACTCATGATCTTGAGTTGGCAGCGATAGTGTTTGCCTTGAAGATCTGGAGGCACTATCTGTATGGTGCTCAGTTTCGGGTGTTCAGCGACCACAAAAGTTTAAAGTACTTGTTTGATCAGAAGGAGCTGAATATGAGGCAAAGGAGGTGGATGGAATTCCTGAAGGACTACGACTTCGAGCTTCTATATCATCCGGGGAAGGCAAATGTAGTGGCAGATGCCTTGAGTAGGAAGACGGTACACACAGCACATCTCATGATAAAAGAGGCAGAGCTACTAGAGAAGTTCAGAGACATGAGGCTACAGGTGGAGTTGGGGTCCGAGTCCATTAGGTGTAGTACCCTTACTATATCTAGTGACTTCTTGGGCTCGATCAGAGAGAGGCAGTTGTTGGATGCTCATCTGAACAGAGTTAGAGAACAGCTGGGATCCGAGGAGGCCAGAGACTTTGCTGTGAGTGATGATGGCATACTGAGGTTTCGAGGCAAAGTATGTATACCGGACGATGCTGAGGTGAGAAGGTGGATCCTTGAGGAAGGACACAAGAGTCGTCTTAGCTTGCATCCTGGCATGACTAAGATGTACCAGGACCTCAAGGAAACTTTCTGGTGGCAGGGGATGAAGAAGGATGTGGCTCAGTTTGTGTCCGCCTGTCTGACATGTCAGAAGGCGAAGGTGGAGCATCAGAGACCCGGTGGCGTTCTACAGTCGTTGGAGGTACCGGTGTGGAAATGGGACAGCATCTCCATGGACTTCGTGACTCATCTTCCGCGGACTTTTAGAGGACATGACACCATCTGGGTGATAGTGGATCGGTTGACCAAGAGTGCACACTTCTTGGCGATGAACTTGAGGATGTCCATGGCCAAGTTGGCTCAGCTGTACGTCAAAGAGATTGTGAGGTTGCATGGAGTACCTTCGAGCATAGTTTCCGATAGGGACTCGCGATTCACGTCCCGGTTTTGGCAGACGCTACAGAGTGCTATGGGTAGCAAACTCACCATGAGCTCAGCTTATCACCCTCAGACCGATGGCCAGTCTGAGAGGATGATCCAGTCACTAGAGGATTTGTTGAGGACTTGCATTTTGGACCACCTGGGAGCTTGGGACGAGGTATTGCCTTTGATAGAGTTCACCTACAACAACAGCTTTCATGCGAGCATTGGCATGACGCCATACGAGGCTCTTTATGGCAGGAGGTGTAGGACTCCTCTCTGTTGGTATCAGGATGGAGAGGCAGTGTTGGTTGGACCGGAGTTGTTAGCACAGACCACCGAGAAGGTGAGAATGGTGAGAGATAGGATGTTGGCTTCGTAGAGTAGGCAGAAGGCTTATGCGGATCGCAGGAGGAGGCCTTTGGAGTTTGCAGCAGGAGATCATGTATTCTTGAGGGTGACCCGAACCACGGGCGTGGGAAGGGCTCTCCGCTCGAGGAAGCTTTCACCCAAGTTCCTTGGCCCGTATCAGATCACGAGGAGGATTGGACCAGTGGCTTATGAGATAGCTTTACCCCCGCAGTTGGCGAACCTTCATCCAGTGTTTCATGTGTCACAACTGAGGAAGTATGTATTCGATCCGGCTCACGTGTTGGAAGCGGAGGATATACAGGTCAGGGAAGATCTCACAGTGGAAGTACCACCCATCGCTCTTGAGGATAGCAAGGTTGAGGAACGTCGTGGAAAGACCGTCAGTCTTGTCAAGGTCATCTGGGATCGAAGGACAGGTGACTCGACTTGGGAGTTAGAGGAGGACATGAGAAAATCACATCCACATCTGTTTACCTGGTGAGTCTTTATTTTCGAGGCCGAAAATTTTCTTGTTGGGGAAAATGTGAGGCCCAATTATTTGTTTTTGTTTCAGCCCTAATGTCAGTGGGCCGCCCTTGTAGTTGGGCCTAAGGCCGGCCCAACATAAATGCCCTTAGGTCTGCCCTAAACCTAGGGTACCCTACATT
>Ga0214543_1008208_pt1 | contig 17291 bp, 13 predicted proteins | sample CNSS2metaG_FD_160094 | JGI IMG/M metagenome (GOLD analysis project Ga0214543, IMG submission 160094) | Root nodule microbial communities from cowpea collected in UCLA plant growth center, Los Angeles, California, USA - CNSS2 | ecosystem: Host-associated > Plants > Roots > Nodule | place: USA... | reverse complement strand
GTTTGATCCAAGTTCCTCAAGAGCATTATTGGTGTTCCAATTTTCAACTTAAGTTTATGGTTTGGAATACCTGATGTGGTTAATGAATTTAAAAACTCTGGAGTAATTTGATCAAAAGCATCGACTTCTATTCCTTCAGAATTGTCTATTATATCAGAGCTAAGATACTCCTTTTGTTATCCTGCAAAAATAGTCAATAAAAGTTATTGATATGGAATACTATTTTATGAATATGTATATCATTAAATAAAATAAATTTTAGGATATGTCATGTAAAAGTTAGGTATTAATGATAAAACATAGTCATTGATTTGATCAACTATTTCAATTCTGCTGGCCAATATTGCCCTGCATTGTAAGAAATTAAGATCTCTGAAGTTTTCAATTAATTTTGAATAAGTACTAGCAACTATCGCTTCAACAGGATCAACAAAGTTTGTGATTAGCAATTCTGGCGGGATTTGTATTTCAGCTATACCATCATTAGGTTCAAATAATTTACCATCTCCGAGTTTCACTATCCATTCAGAGAATTCTTGAATTTGTCTTGCATCGGATTTTTGTCACCCGTTTTGCAATAAATGCATATTCTTTGTCAGTGTTAATATCTGACATTGGTCTCAAAGATAGGAAGCATTAATTGTTGCATGAACAATATCTGATATGTTTCCTTTAGGAATAACAGGTAGAATTTGCCTGAAATCACCACCAAAAACTATTATTTTTCCACCAAATATAGAGTTAGATTTATTTTCTTTTCTCATTATATCATTCAATGTTCTGTCTAGTGCTTCGAAACATAATTTATGTGCCATTGGTGCCTCATCCCATATAATTAACTCAGCCTTCTGTAATAATTCAGAAACCTCACTTCCTTGTTGGATATTACAAACTGAGGTATCTAGTGTTGGTACTGGAATTTTAAATTTTGAATGCGTCGTTCTTCCTCCTAGTTACAATAGAGATGCAATTCCACTTGATGTGACTGTTAAGACAATTTTTCGTTGACTACGCAAAGCTGAAGCCAATATTTTCCACATGAATGTTTTTCTTGTCCCACCATAGCCATATAGGAAGAACATAGCTCCTTTTTTACTTGTCACTGCATGCATTATCTTCTCAAAAATTTGTCGTTGCTCATCTATATAGTTTGTGAAAAGTAAATTAATATCAGTCTATATTACTATAATAAAGTAATTTAGTAGGTAATATAGGATATTTGCAATGTATTATTATTACTAGTAAGCAAGTTGAAGTTTGATTGAAACTGATGTTTTTGATCCTCAATGTTATAATCAAGTTCAGCATAAATTAATTTATTTCCTAAATGACTTGTAACATAGTCATTAGGATAAGGCATGTATGGGTAGTCCTTCAAGCTCTTTCTGTTTATTTGGAGAAGGTTTTCTATCTCCAACAACGTTAAATTTTGTAGCCGGTCAACAGTTAGATGCAATTCTACATAAAAGAAAAAAGTTATAGGTTAGTACATGGAATATATAAAAAATTTTAACTCAAGAGTATAAAAGTTTTTGTACCTGGCAATCTGGCGATTTTTCTTTGATTATATTGAATGTCATCTGAAAGCCATTCCCAAGTCTTTTGCCAAAATAGTTGTGGATTATTGACACAATTAGACAATAATATAGTTACAAACAACTTCTAAGATAATGTCCTGAACCCCAATCCTTTGCTTCTTTAATAGCTTCAATATATTCTCTATCATCGGCTAAGAATCCTGATGCAAAGCAAGCTTCTCTAAATGTCGGATATGTTATGTTATCAACAGTTTTGATGTCATCATAGAACGAAGGTCCCTTTACGACTGTTAGCATCCTCCGTAAATAAAAAAGCTCCCCAGTACTTGGTGGTACCCAAATAAGTCTACCTATTGTATTTCCTCTTTGTCTAGGTTTCCAACATCTATTCTTCTTGACATAAACAAACTTGGAAGCAAATTGTGTGTATGTTAAATTTCTTGCCTCTTGGAATGTTTTGTTGGACTCCATCCAAGCTATAAAAATTGATTGTGAAACACTTCGTTTAGAAATTATGTCATCAATGTCATCTTCATCTTTAAAATATACACCGTGCTCACCTTCAAGATGGAAAAAAAGTCTTTCCACTGCTGGATTTCTTCCATGAATAGGATCACGAGTGACACTACCTTTTCTTGAAATGGGTTAACCTTATTACATTCCACCTCAACCATGAACCACACATGTTAAATTGCAAAAACTAAATGGCTACTACTTTCATGTGGGTCAGGGAAAACAATATAATGTAGATAAGTGCAGGTTCACACTTATGATAAGCCCACTTTGCACTTAAAGTGGAAGTTTTTCATATGCAATACGTTTGACACAATCTGCAAAATTTATAAATATTATTCCTTATTATTTGGTGTGAGTTAACTTTATTAATGAAGTGTATAAATCACTCACGTCACCAAATGGGATACTTATGAGTCAAGTCAAGAATGGGAAACATTTTGTTCCAATCATATAGCGTAAGTTAGCAAAACCGAACAACTAGGTTTGCACTTAAATTCGGGATCATGAGTGACACAACCATCTATTGAAATGGGTTCATCTTATACCAACCCACCTCATCCACGAAGCAAACATGTTAAATTCTCAAAACTTAAGGGCTACTACTTTCATGTGGGTGAGAGAAAATAATGTAATGCAGAAAAGTGCAGGTTCACACTTACGATAACCCCGCTTTGCACTTAGACTGAAAGTTTTTTTATATGAAACTAGTATATTGACCCGTGCGTACGCACTGGGCATATTGGTTTTATTTTCTATATTAAAATAATAAAATAGTGAAAGTATTATGTAATGAAATATTATGAAAATTAAGTTATATTATTGTAAATGTTGTTATTAAAGTAATTAAATAGTAAATCTAAGTGATGCAATAATAATTTCAGTTTAAATATAATAAATAGAATTGATATCATAATATAATACAGTTAATTGATTTTATGAAATAATTATATTAGCCTATGATCCGTGTGAACATTGTTTTTGTTTTTTTTATTTTAATTTTTTTTAGAATAATAATATAATTGTTATTATATTTATTTAACAATTAAAAATACTAATAATAATATTAATATAAATTATAAATTATAAAAATTTTAAAAGATTAAAATTCTATTTAACAAAAGTATTTAGTATAACAACATTTTCTAAAGTTAAAAAAACACACTTATAATAATGAAACCATTATGAATAGTAATAATAATAATAAACATAATAATGATTTCCAATAATAATAATAATAATATTTATGCTATAAATATTAATATTAATGGTAACACTAAGGATAATGTCAACTATAATAATCTATTATTATATATAAAGATATACATTAACAACAACACAAATAAAAATGACAAGTAATTGAAATACAATCCCGTAATAAATTAATTTAAGATGTGTGTCTAACTATAATAATAATAATATTACCATTATAATAATATCTCGTAGTGATAAAAATAATAATAATAATACAATAACTATATATATATATATATATATATATATATATATATATATATATATATATATATATATATATATAAAGAGATATACATTTGTTGTGCCCTCTTTTGTTTATACAATTTTATACTCTTAATTATTATTTTTTAAATTAAAATAATTATTCATAATAAAAATTATTTGTCCATTTTATCATTTTAATAATTTTAGTAACTATTTTTTTTAATTCAAATAATTACACAGATATAAAAATACAATGAAAAACAAAAGAAATAAAAAATGTAAGTAATTGAGATATTATCCCGTAGTAAATAAATGTAAAATGTGTGTTTAACTTTAATAATAATAATAATAATAATAATAATAATAGATAATAATAATAACACTAAAATAATATCGCTTAGTCATAATAATAATAATAATAATAATAATAATAATAATACATATATAAAGAGATAAACATCCTTGGTGTCCTTTTTTGTTTTTTCAATTTTATCCTCTTAATTATTATATTTTAAACTTAAATAATTATTTAAAATAAAAAAGTATTTTTTACTTTTATTATTTTACTAATTTTAGTAACTATTTTTTTGAATTGAAATAATTATTCAAATGTAAAGATAAATAAACAACAAAACAAATAAAATGGTCAAGTAATTGTAACATGATTCATAGATAATAAGTAACAGTAAAATGTGTATGTAACCATAATAATAAAAACAACAACAAGAATAATAATAATAACTATTATAATAATTATAGTTCAAATTAATAATAATAGTAGTAATAATAATAATAGAAATATAATAATAGAAATAATTGTAGTTAATAATGATAAGAATAATAATACTTATAGTTGGTAATAATCTTGTTCATAGTAATTATAGTTAATAACAACAATTATAGTTAATAAGAACAATTATTATTATTATTATAATTAGAGTTGATAATAATAAAATAACAACAATAGTTAGAGTTATGATAGATAATAATAACAATAATATAAGCATAAAATAATAAATATCATGAAAATTATGTTATATTGTTGTAAATGTTATTATTAATGTAATGAAGTTGTAAATTCAGTTTTAAATATAATAAATAAAATGAATATCACAATACGGTGCAGTTAATTGATCTTACGAAATAATTATAATAGTATATGATCTGTGCGTGTACGCACTTTTTTATTTATTTTAAATCTATTTAGAATAATAATATAATTTTTATTATAGTTATTTAATCGTTAAAAATAATAATAATAATAATATTAATATAAATTATAAATTATAAAATTTTTAAAAATTAAAAATCTATTTAGCAAAAGTATTTAATATAATAATATTTTTTATAATTAATAAAAAGCACTTATACTAATAACATCACTTTGAATAATAATAATAATAATAATAATAATAATAATAATAATAATAATAATAATAATAATAATAATAATAATAATAATAAAAAAAAAAAATAATAACGATACTAATAATAAAAAACAAATGATGAGAATCATAATTTCTATGCTATAAATATTAATGTTAATGCATATATCAAGGCTAATGTTGACATACTAATAATCTATAATTATATATAAAGATATATATCAGCAACAAAACAATTAAGAAGAACAACTAATTGAAATATGATCTCGTAGTAAATAAAATTAAGATGTGTGTCTAACTATAATAATAATAATAATAATAATAATAATAATAATAATAATAATAATAATAATAATACCATTATAATAATATTCCGTAGTGAAAATAATAATAATAATAATGATACACTAACTTGATATATAAAGAGATACACATTTTTTATGTCCTTTTTTTTTGTTTTTACATTTTTATCCTCTTAATTATTATTTATTAAATTTAAATAATTACTCATAATAAAAAATTATTTGTCAGTTTTATCATTCTACTCATTTTAGTAACTATTTTTTTTTCAATTCAAAAAATACCAAGATATATAGATAAAATGAATAACAAAACAAATACAAAGAGAAAGCAATTGATATATGATCCCACAGTAAATAAAAACAAAATAAATGTCTAATTATAATAATAATAATAATACCACAATAATAATTTCGGGTAGTGATAAAAATATTAATACTACTACTAACAATAATATTAATATTAATACTATATATATAAAGAGATAAAAAAAATTTGTGTCCTTTTTATTTTATCAATTTTATCCTCTTAATTATTATATTTTAAATTTAAATAATTAATTATAATAAAAAAATTATTTTTCAGTTTTATTATTTTAATAAGGTTAAAATACCTTTTTGGTCCTAATTTTCGTCTAGTTTTGTCAAATAAGTCCTAATTTTGGTTTTGTGTTCAAATAGATCCCAATTTTCGTCAATTTTGTTCAATTGAGTCCCTTTTTGCTAACACCGTTTAAATCATTAACGATCATGAATAGTAATTGCCACGTGTCACTTCGTGGTTTTTTTTATTTTTGATTTATTTTTTTAAATTTTTTTTAAATGTCCTAGTGTCAACCCAATAGCATGTCACGTGTCAAAGTTAGTGTCCTATATTAGATTTGGTCCCTATATTTATTATTTTTGTTCAATTTAGTCCCAATTTTTGTTAACATGAACCAATTTAGTCCCTCTACAAATTTAAACCAAATTTAATTTTTATATTAATTCACATTTTTTATTAAATATTTTTATATAATATATTAAAATTCACATCATTATAACTTTGGTATAAATATTAAATTTGGTTACATCTTCGATAAGGACAAAATTGGTCAATTTTAAACAAAATTGGGACTAAATTGAACAAAAATAACAAATATAAGGACCAAATTGAATATAGAACATTGACTTTGACACGTGACACACTACTGGGTTGACACATGGACATTTTAAAAAAAAATTTAAAAAAACCACAAAGTGACTCATGGCAGTCATTGTTCACGGCCGTTAATGATTTAAACGGTGTTAGAAAAAAATGACCTAATTGAACAAAATTGACGAAAATTGGAACTTATTTGAACACAACCAAAATTAGGACTTATTTGACAAAACTTGACAAAAATTGGGACCAAAAAGATATTTTAACCTTTTTAATAATAATATTAATAATAATACACTAACTTAATGTATAAAGAGTACACATTTGTTAAGTTTTTTTTTAATTTTTACAATTTTATCCTCTTAATTATTATTTATTAAATTTAAATAATTATTCATAATAAAAATTATTTGTCAGTTTTATCATTCTACTAATTTTAGTAACTATTTTTTTTCAATTTAAAAAATACCAAGATATAGAGATAAAATGAATAACAAAACAAATACAAAGAGCAAGTAATTGATACCAAACCCGTCTGTTAACCTTCCTCTTTGCACAATCATGGATCACCTTATTCTGCATAAAATATGAATACATTTAAGTTTGGCAAACAAATTAAAATTCTATATAAATAAAGCACTAAATGTACCATGTAAATTGGACTAAAAATTACTCTCCTGATGCTCCCCTTCTGACATTTTTCCTTATACATAAAGTGGCTAGCTGCAAAGAAAATGGACTACATACACACACAACAACAAAGTAGTCAACAGGTAACATGTCATGTTAAATTAACTTCAGTCACCAACCTTTCCATGTTGTAAATCCATTCACGAGGCACATAGTTTCTCGTTTTAGTACTGGTCAGAATCTGGTCATTTATCTCGATAAATATACATTTGTCATGTCAAAAAGTTTATATTAAATTCATTAAAATAAAAGAAATTTTAATGACAACTTGATAAAAAAAAATTCAATTCCCATTACCTTTTCACTTTTGATGTTACAACTTGGTACAAAAATAACTTCTCGACGTAAGGAGCAGGTAGTTCAGCAAGAGGACTACTTGGTTTCACGTAAGGCACAACGGCTAGGCGATCTAGGTTCTCATCACCTACTTCAATGTCCATGACATTTTCTTCCTTCAACATAGCATCTGCCACCTCAGAAAGGGGCGCATGGGCTTGTTCATCACACATCTGCACCAAATTTCATACGTGTTATAACCTGATGTGACCCCACAAAGCCCAATTGCACCTTCAAGCCCAAGCCCAAGCCCATGAAAAGGCCGAATAACAAGAAGTATGATGAAGAAGATTCAAATAGGCCTCCCAATAGATGGACAAAAATCTAATGGGCTTGTCACATTATTTTCATGGGCCCAAAGAAATCAACAAGACTTGAAGAAGTGCATCAAAGCCCAATAGACTAGATTTTAAATTGGGCCAATATTTGGGCTTTGCTTTCAATAACGGTGTAAGACATAAAAATAGGTGTTACATGTACAAATGGGCTCGGCCCACTAAGAGTCTCCCTCAGGCCATGACTTCCTCAAGGATCATGCATCCCATGGAGCCAAGTCCACACTCCACCCATGTGCCTCCTTCATCCAAGGGCTAAGAGAGTGTCTTCTTTTCCAAGTCTTCATACAAAGGCTAGGAAGATTTCTCCTTCTCCAAGCCACCATCCAAGGGTGATGATTAAAGCTTCTCCTCCAAGCTTGATCTAAGGGCCAAGAATTAGCCTAGCTTTTAGGCTCACATATAAAAGCCAAAAGTAGACCATTTGTACATTTTACTCTTGAAATTTCTAATAGAATGTTTGTGTTGAGATCACTCCACCCATCTATTATTTTGAGAGCACCTAAGCTAAAGGTTTACAACATTTCCTCTAGCCACCTTCCACTAGTCTAGTTTATAGTCTAGTTTTCCTTTCACCACTCCAAATTCCATTGCTACAAGAGCCTTAAACACTTGTCTCCTTGCCATTTTCCGCTGCTTATGGAGTTCCTACCAACCACCACACATTGGAGCTCCATCATAACCTTCCTACTAAAACTAAAAATTATTACATTAACAGACTTGTCGATCATATGTGCTTTCAGCTTCTAGATCGCCTAACTGCTACGAAACAAAGGTCAGTGCCTCGACAATTATTAATGCATCGTCACTTAAACTGGAATCAATAGTCACCTTGCGCTCTTTCTTAGTTTCAACTTCTTCAGGACTTGGGGCAACTTCAGGAGTATTTTTAGGTTCACCGGTCAGGGCTGCTGCAACACATACACCACCTTCACCACTAATGGCAGTTCGACCTGTAATGTTAAGCCCACCACTGATTGAGGCTCCAACACTTCTTGTCCATGGATCACAAGTTGTTTCCCCAATGCCAAAATTTGGTGCTTTAAGACTTCCATCACCTTCAGCAATTTTAGATGCAGATGTTGTGCCAATGTCAATAGAATGCAATTCTAATGCTACACCAACTTCAACAGTTTCATCAATTCATTTGTTGCATTAGGCAAGATCTGTTCACTATCAATTGCATTTGTTGGGGGTTTGTAGCAGCTGTGTTGTCAGGCTCAATGTGGCCCTCCTTACCATTAACATGTGGACCATCATCTCTACCACCATTGACCTTAACTACATTAGAAGCAGCAATGTGCTCCTCATCAAATCTTTCTACTGCAGCCTTACTGTAAAAATCTCTTTTCATCCTCTCCAAATCTTGTTTCATTTCCAGCTGCAATTTGGCATTTGTATTAAACTTGTCCAACAATTCAGTTTTCTTCTTTTCTTTCCACTAGAGGTGCCTCATCAGCGAAGATGGGAAGGTTCATTTCCTCTTGGGTTAATGCCCAATCCATTCGAACTTGCACCAACACAGAGTTTGAATCCAAATGGCAAGTCACATTTCTCAAGAAACAAACACTTGTTCATATCACATTTCATGGATTTGCAGTTCTAAAACATGGGTTTGCAATTAAATACATTGAACGCATATTGAACCTCCTGCTGTAAAATTAAAATTCAAGTCAATTTTGCAAATAATATTATGTGGCTTCACAAATATATAGTGTTGTACAACCACATAATTGATTCTGCACATGCACTCAATATATTCCACTAATGCAATGCCACATTATGGTAAGTGTTAAATTATGAAATCATAAAAACAAACCCAAAATTCCATTTTTTGAACAACCAACATCACAGTTTTGTGGATAACTTTATGTGAAAATCAATTCCAATTGCTTCGCAGTTATACACTGCATACTTAGCATAAAAAGTTCAAATACACAAATACTCCACAAATCAATACATATAGGTTGGCAGTTAAACACTTAGTACAATTATATGCACAATTATATACAACATAATGCATCTGGTTGCGTTCAAAACAATTCATGATTCTTTCTCCCCACATTCTCAGCAACGCCCAAGACAAATATCTAGGGAAGACAACTGTACCAGTTATATTTTCCAAAGAAAGCCTCTGACAGGCCTACTGTAAGACCAGAGAAATTTAAATAATTAAATTAATAATTATTTAATAAATGGAGGTAGGGGAAGCCTTTATGGCACTTAATGTTCATTGTAGTGACATGGAAAAGTACTAGCTCAAGTGGTTGTGAGTACTTTGGTTATGTGAGAGGATTTGGGTTTGAGTCTTATGTATGCCTTTGTGTGTTATTTTAATTTATGCATTATTTCGTAGTATATTTGAATGATAGACGTGATAATATAATCCTAAAATTTTAGGAATTATCATAAATTTGAATTGGTTGAATTGGTTGTGCAATTGACTTGGTAAGTGATGGGTTGTGGGTTCAAACCTTCATGAGAACAAATTAATCTCTTTATTTTTGCTATAATACTTGTGGTCTGAATGTGAAAGGGTGGGAAAGCCCTAGAGGCCTTGGGCCTCCAAGGGAGTTGGAAAAATAGTCCATAATGGCTTATGAAAGGTAATAATAGACATTAAAAAGCCAATTTTCGTTTTATTTGTTTTTACCACAATTATGAGCCATATAAAAAGGGAGAATTAGGCCATTAGAAGGGTTTTGGAAGTTTGAAAAATTAGAGTGAGGAAGGATCACGAGTTTTGAGTGCAAAAGCGATTTGGGATTAGAGTAAAACGGTGGTGGTTGAGAGAGCAAAAAGGGAGGGTTCTAACTATCACAAAGTCAAGGTTAGACAACCTTTTAAAGCAAAGATTCACAGGTTAGGGGAGCTCTTTTGCATACCTTTCATTAATTGTTCAAGATGCTTGTGTAATATGTAATATGCAATGAATTATGTGCCATTACCATAAGATTTTCGTTCCAACATGTTGTGAATTGGGTATGTGATTGTTTTGTTGTATATGACTAAACCCTTGTGTGAATATATGGAAATACTGGCGTTATTAGTAATGTATGGGATTTTGGGTAATTGTTTTGTTTGGGAGTCAGATTTTGGAGTCTAAAATAGGTACATAATGTTGGAACAATGAAAGGGTTTGGTTATCATGTTTGTATGAGGTTTTGGCATGGTGTGCGGGTTTTGTGTGCGCGTAGTAGTAAGGTAATATAATAGTCTCACTCAGGCTAGCCAGGCTTGCCTAGGCGAGAGTTGCAGAGCCAAAATTGTGTTTCTAGACGAGCTACTCGCTTAAGAGGAACGCCAGGGTTTTGGGCGACCTGTTGCTTCGCTCAGGCGAGAACATCTCGCTTAAGCGAGAAAACGAGAATGTGAGACTGTGTTTTGGGGTGCCTCGCACAGGCGAGAGGATCAGGGTTTTGGGCGACAAGGCGTCTCGCCCAGGCGAGAGGTTCTCGCTTAAGCGTGACCTCTTGTCTAATTTTGAGTTTTGCTTAACTTGCCGCCTGGGCGAGTGTTTGGGTGTTAGGCGAAGTGTGAGCTCACCCAAGCGAGGGGGGACTCGCCTAAGCGAGATTTCGCAGGTTAATCAGTTCAGCACGCTCGCTCAGGCGAGGAAGCTTAGCTTAAGCGAGACAGACCTGGTCGCTTAAGCTAAGGCTTCTAGCCCAAGCGAGTTTAGTGTAGTTTATGTGTATTGTTTGTACGCTTTGATGAAACATGGATCAAGAGATGGTGTGCCATGAGCGGGTAGGTACATGGATGGTGGATAACATGTGATGGTATGAGCGGGGAGGTTCATACTCGATTACTCTTCTGTGGGGATACGAGCGAGGTAGATTCGTATGTTCCGTGCTCACAGTTGAGAGATGTTACGTGTGGGGAGGTACGTAGCTTGTGGGTCACATGTGTAGGACTACGGGCGGGTAGGTCCGTAGAGTAGGACTACGAGCGGGGAGGTTCGTAGAGGCAGGACCACGAGCGGGCAAGTTCGTGTGAGCATCAGAAATCCTAAGTCCATGACTAACCTTGTTGTATGTTAGTAATTGAAAAGCCTTGGGGCGTGTTGAGAATGTAACTAAGATGTAATTATGATACTAAGATTGGGTGATTTCTATTATTTAATTTATGTGATTTTTATATATATTGTTGAGCTCACCCTTTCTATGATCGTGTAATTTTTACACGAGAGCAGTTGATGATACAAGTAATGCTGCTAACACTCGAGATGGAGAAAGGGACTAGTTGGGAATTAGAGCTAGGGAATTACTATGTTTTAAAGTTTTATTTGGAACTTGTAATAACTTTTGGAATTATTTTTACGTATTAAATGATTGTCGCATTGAACATTAAATTTTGTTTTGTTTCCGCGACAAGAATTAATAAAGTTGCGACGTTCAAGCTTCATTTTATTTATTTTTTAAATATTTAATTAAGTAATATCTTTTAGGGATGTTACATTTGGTATCAGGGCAAACGTTTTAAGATTTTGGGGAACATAGGAAGTGAGCTTACTGCGTTTGTGTGTGATTTTATGTTATGGTGTTGAATGATAATAATTGTTGCTTTGGTTATAATCTGAGCTGGTTAATGTAAACAGCTGAATTATGTGGCGTGCACAAGCAATGGCTAATAGGAGGCGCAGAAACAATGTTAGGGCAGATGAGAATGCGAACGCAATCCACAGGATGGTGGACGCGATGCAGCCTGTTGCAGCGCAGCTGAGAGCGATGATTCCACCTGTTAGGCCTGCGACGATGGAGGATTTCATGCGCCGCAAACCGGTGAAGTTTACTGGCAAGGCCACCCCGGATGAGGCAGATGCGTGGCTGTGTGAATGTGAGAAAATCTTCGGGGTGATAGAGTGATCGGAGGCTCAGAAACGTACTTTTGCCACTTTTCTGTTGGTGACAAAGGCAGAGTACTGGTGGATGGAGATGCAGCAACAGATGCAGACACGCGAGGAGGAGGTGAATTGGGTTAACTTCAGAAAGAGGTTTCTAGAGAAGTACTTTCTCGACAGCGCTAAGCACGAGCAGGAAGTTGAGTTCCTTACCCTGCAGCAAGGGTCGATGTCAGTGTAGGCATGTGTGGAGAGATTTAAGTATTTAGCAAGGTTTTACTCTCAGACTGTGACAGAGGAGTGGCGTTGCAGGAAATTTGAAGGCGGCCTAAAGCATGAATTGAGGTGCTTCATTGTACCACTGAGGGTCAGGGAGTTTCCTGTCTTGGTCGAGCAGGCCAAGAGTGTGGAGCAGTTGGAGATAGGACCCAGCAGGGTCAGCAGATCCCAGAAGACTAGTGTTGAAGGCAGACAATAGAAGAAGCCCTATAGTCGATCGCCATCATCCTCACAGAAATTGAGGTGCTATAATTGTGGAGGAGAACACCTGAGGAGAGATTGTACACAGCCTACGGGCAGTGGGGGAAACAGTGTTAGCACTCGCAAGTGCTATGCTTGTGATCAGCCGGGGCACTTTGCTAATAGGTGCCCTAATAAGAAGACTACCACAAGAGCACGGCCGCCACCATCTTCATTAGATAGGCCTAGAGCAGCAGGCCGAGTCTTTGCTTTGACCAGTACGGAGGCCACTCAGTCAGGTAGTCTTATACTCGACCTTTGCTTATTGTTGGGTAACCGGGTGTAGGTGTTATTTGATTCAGGAGCTTCACACTCCTTTATATCTCATGACTGCTTGAAGAATTTGGGATTGTCGACTCGTGATCTGGGATGCGAGTTAATAGTCTCAACCCCAGCTCCCAGTTGCCTTTCCTTTATTTGCATCCTTCTTCAATTTCTATGATGAGGAATTTCTTTTTCGTTTCCCAGCCTTTTCGCTTTGAAGAAAAACCAAATCAGTAACATATAACTTGCACCCAAAACCAAAATGCATTCACCAACGAAAAATAAAGCCCAACAAGTAACCTCATTTCTTTCTTCCAAAACAAAAAATATAAAACTCGAACATGGAATTAAAATCAACCCTAAACGAAAAAAAAAATCCCCATTCACAAAAAAAAAAATCTAACTACAACATAACCCACCATGGCAACCGAAGACACAAATGCCTCCTTTCGAACAAGATTGAGAAGGAGAACTACCCGCGAGAAACTTCCACGACTCCATCAACCCACACCTCCTCCACCAACTACACCGTCGCCAACAATGGAATGAAAGGAATGAAACGAGAAAATGGGGTTTCATCTGAGGTGAAATGAACGAGCCTCAGTGGAAGATGAAGAAGTTTAGAGCAAGAGGAAGACAAAGCAATAGTAATTGTTATCCTACTTGATTACTTCTGCAACATACAGTAACTACTGTAAGACCCGTAGAATTTAATTAATTAAATAATTAATTAATTAATAAATGCGGGTGGGGAAATGATTATGACATTAAATTATGGTTGATATGACGTGAAAAAGTACTAGCTCAAGTGGTTTAGAGTACTTTGATTGTGTGAGAGGACTTGGGTTCGAGTCCTAGGTATGCTAACTTTTGTGGTTGTTTTATTTTTTAAATCTATGTAATCATGTCCTGGTATGATATGATGTCTGAATTGGATTTGTTAAGCATGAAACATGATTACTTGAATTGGTTGTGCAATTGTTTGGTGAATGAATGAGTATGGGTTCAAACCTTGGAGAACCAAACTAAAAACTTTATTTTTGGCATTTTGGCTTTGAATTCAATATGAAAGGTTGGGACAAACCCTAGATAGTTGAGAGGCAGCCTTGGGTAGCTGAAAAACAGATCCTAAAGGTCAATTTAATGGTAATTAACAGTACCATTAGGTAAATTTTCGGTTGGGTAATTAAACCCTACTAAAAGCCAAGTTTAAAAGGGTAAAAAGTGGTCATAGGGAAGGTTTTGCAAGCTGGAATAGCAACCTGAATTAGAGCACGAAAATCAGAGAGATTGGTGAGGTTTGAGTGAGATTCTGGTGAGGGTTGAGGAAGCACATCAAGAAAGGGGAAACGTGGTGATCATTGGACTCCTTCAAAGCAAACCAAATTTTACCAAAAGGATCCAGGTTAGGGGAGCTGGACTCCGTTTATCTTTTTTCTTATATTAAACTCCATGAATGATATGATGATATGAATGCATGAATATCGTTTTGATTGTGAAATTCTGATTTCTGGAAATTTTCCAAAATCCGCCTGGCGGGCCATACATAGCCGCTAGGCGGCTCATGCCTATTATATGAGTTTTGGGGTGTTTCTGGGGCAGCGCCTGGCAGTGAAACCCTGTACCGCCAGGCGATGCAAATGGATGGCTAAATTTTGGGCTTATTTCATGATCTGCCTGGCGGTGATGAATTTCCGCCAAGCGCCGCGAGTTTGTTGACGCGATTTTTGATTCTGTTCTTCTCAAGAGGATTCTAATCGGGGGGAAATTTGGGGATTTGTGGTTATAACATAATTGAGGTGGTATTTTGTTGATTTCCGGCTTGAGTGATATGCATAAGTAATGGAACAGTGTTAGGGTTGGAAGGAAAGTAGACCTTGCTATTAGACCAATTGACGTTGAAATTGTAAGGGAGAAAGTGGTAAAGATTGAGTGGGGAATTACACATGAGTCTACCTGCGAGTGAGCGAGAGTGTGAACTCAAAGAATATTTGACAGGAAACGTAGCAAGGGAATGAGAGAAAATGTGATAGGTTGTAACAAAACCTGGAATTTCCCAGGTCTGATGTACCACCTGGTAGGCTAGAGGATACCGCTAGGTGACAACGTGGAAATCAGGGGCATGTGGGAGAGTTTGGAGTGCGTTAAGTTGGGTTAGATGCGATGATAATCTGGTCATGAAATAATAAAGGGTAATTCAATGAAAAAGGCTTCTCTTTGATATATTTTGAGTGGGATAACACGTTGTGAAGGATAAAGAATGGAAAATCACGAGTGGGTCGTGAGGTTTGAAAGTAGGTTTTAATTCAGAATGAAGTATAAAGCACAACTAAGGTTGGATGGGTATCGAACATAAACCAGTCAGAGTCTAAGATAGTAGATTGAGATGATTAATCACATGCACAACATGACCAATAATATATTATGAGGTACAATTTCTGTTTTGTGTGGGTAGGAGTGGATTAAATATGATGATAACAGGTAATATTGACCTTAATCTTAAGCCTCAGTGTGGAGTAAGGGATGGAGAGGTCCGTGGAAGGGAATGAAGGATCATTATAGGCACTAAAACATGTTAAACCAGAAACAAGCTGTTCTGGTATAGCGCCTGGTGGGAGGGAACGACTCCGCCAGGCGGTAGAGAGGAAATCAGAGAGAACCTGATAGTGCAGCGCCTAGCGGTCGGGTCTGTGGCGCCAGGCGATATCTGTGCAAACAGTGAGGCACTGTTACGTATGTGCCTGGCGGTGAGAGTAATACCGCCAGGCGGTACCTGCAGCGAGGGGAGTTTTTGAGGTGCTGTGCGCCTGGCTATACGCAGCACCCGCCAGGCGGTCTGGGAGCTGGCAGCGCCTGGCGGCACGTGTCCCCCGCCAGGCGATTTATACTGCTGCAGCTTGAAATTATGGTTTCGTACTTGTCATCTACAAGGCGTCTAGTGGTGCTTTAAAGGTGGGATTGCTGGTGTTCCTTGAGTTGTGGCTCGGAACGTATCCCTTGAGTTGTGGCTCGGGATAGGGGTTAAGCACGTGGTATTCCTTCAGTTGTGGCTCGGGTTGGAGAGTGTTGCCAGTGTGAGTGTGCTGGTTGTGGCCATTACGGATGGCTTCAGATAGATTGCCCTCCTCAGTTGTTGGCTGACGAGTTTGGTAGTCTTGGGACGATACAGACTATGTTTGTATATGGGAACTCTACCTGGCGTTACGGTGTATGATCCGTAGCATGTTTTCCCGCACGTGCTCTATGAGTTGTGGCCGATAGGTATGGCAACAAGTCACCTTGAAGTAATTCATTAGACGATGTAGAACACGAATAATCTAATTGGGGGTCAGATGATAGGAATTAAAGAATGGAACAATGTGAGATGTTTAAGTTATGTATAGTTACATATGGTTATATGCTTATATATATCTGTAACTTTATGTGTATGTTTTATCTGTTAAGCTCACCCTATCTGCGTGTGTTTGGCGATGATCGTGTACGCGGTACACGGGAGCAGATGTTGTTGATGCAGGTGGCTCAGGTGAAGCGTAGTCGCGAAGAGGGGTTCGACTTGGGGAATTTCTTATGTTTCTTTATTGCTTTTGAAAACAGTTGTAAACCCTGATGGGTGATTTTATAACATTGCTCTTTTATTTTTTGGAACGGATGATTATGAACTTTACTTGTTCATTTAATAAATTTTAAATTTTCCCGCGTTTTGGGAAAATGAGGTATTATTAAATGCGCTGTATTTAATTTATTCTTTTATTTTATTTATAAATCCGTAATATCCTGACGGGATGTTACATTTGGTATCAGAGCAATGGTTTTCAAAATGATTTTTGGGGTCTGTTCCTGCAGAGAACAAACAAGATAGGTTAGGCACAAGCGTCACCTTACCACGTAGTCCGCTATCTCTTCAGTTGGCCTCTTCCCAGTCGATACATGTCGGCTTAGACCCAGGGGGGGTTACCTGCAGAAGAGT
>Ga0214543_1008202_pt1 | contig 17308 bp, 7 predicted proteins | sample CNSS2metaG_FD_160094 | JGI IMG/M metagenome (GOLD analysis project Ga0214543, IMG submission 160094) | Root nodule microbial communities from cowpea collected in UCLA plant growth center, Los Angeles, California, USA - CNSS2 | ecosystem: Host-associated > Plants > Roots > Nodule | place: USA... | reverse complement strand
AATAACACAAAATATATCTAACCTAAAAGAACCTAAAAACAACCTAAAACTACCCACAAAACACATGATTAAGTACAATTAAGGAGTCCAATAAAATAAGAATAATAAGTATTTTTCATACTTATCAGTTAACTTAATTTAGTCTGTAAGTGTGATCCTGACTAGGCCTGAGTGTTGGTCGGGTTGGATCGGATTCGGGTCTAACCTGACCAATCCGACACAATCTAAATTCAAAATTTTAAAATTCAATCAAAATTTTAAAATTCAACCCGACCATTTTATTTGTCGGGTTAGTCGGATATGAATAAACTCAAATACGGTTAAATATGGGTGGGTTATTCGGGTTTACATATAAATTTTACTTACACAAATATATTTAAAATTCAAAAGTGAAAGACAAATAATCATCCCGAAAATAGAAATCCCAAAAAACAGAAATCCCAAAAAACAGAAATCCCAAAAATAACCATCCACTATCTCTATCACCAAATGCTTGCAAATTAGCTCATCAATAAATAAGAGGAAACAATCCAGAACGAGAAAAAGGAAAAAAGAAGAGCCTTTTTGAAAAAAATCTAACATTGCTTATTATGAACCTGTTGATGTAACTCCCCCCTTAGTGATCCAGATTCACACTAGAGTTCTCGTTCTGCATCCCCAACAGCTTCGGCAACGGTAGAGCTTGATTCGATTGGAGACTTGTAGCTACTTCGTGAAGATGATGGAAGAAGAGACAAGACGAGAGTGTATCAAAAGAGCAGGGAGAACGAAAACTGATTTGGAGGTGGTTAGGGTTACTTATATTCCTAAATTTTTATAATACTTTAATAATACTTACGGGTCGGGTATTTGCAATTTTTTTTTTCACACCCGTACCCGACCAACTCAATTCATTAAACTCGTATTATTTTATCCAGCTTTACCCGAACCATATATAACCGATCCACACTTTATTTTTTTACACGGATTGGACGGGTGCGGTCGGGTACACATTTTTTTCTCAGGCCTAATCCTGACTAATATGAGTTAAGATAAAATAGATTTGCATAACTAAAAGGTCCACATCAAAAAAAATATATAGTATCAAAACAGCAACAAAAAGTTTCATAGATAACAACTAATTCAATGATTAGTTTGAAGTATATTTTTATTTTTATTTTTAAAATAAAAAAATTGTTCCTAAAGTTTAAAAATAAATTTTTAATTCTTGAGTAAGACATGATGGTGTAACACTCGAAAGAGGAGATACGGAAAATCTACCCAAAGTCGTTCAGCGCTTCTCTTCTATTCCGATAATATTGTCCAACTCTAGATATGAGAAAAGTATTTCAATTTTTTAAAGGAGTAAAATGCACTTTGGACAAACAAAAACGGAATTACTTTCTATTTAATGAACTGAAAACGTGATTAAGCCAAAGCTATAAACTTATATAAAAAATTTAACATTTTGGATAAAAGGAAGAGTTCATTTGGATTTTACTCAATCCAGTAAGTAAATTAAACTTTATGACGCAACTTGGTTGTTTAATCAAATAAATGAATCTGATATTAAAAGTTCAGAACTAACAAGGAGTTTCACAGTTTACGTCCACATGTAGGTCAGATTAACCATGATTTCTTAACGAGCCACTAATTATTTTAGTACTAATGAAATTGTAATACAGTTCGGTAGGTAGGTGGCTGAGCGTTTACTTTTATTTTAAGTTCAAAATGAAAATATTTTGCGTTATTTTAGTTTGACGTAACTATCAGATGTAAGCAAACCTTGGCGTTCGATTCTGAAGGGAGATATTATGATCATACCTAATTTTAACTAAATTATAATATATTTTCGTATCATCCTTTTTTTTTCTATTTTAATCTTCAAAAATATACTTAAGAGGTAAATCTCTCATAATTCCATATACGATTAAAATGACTGTAAAATAATTTACAAGAGGAGCATACTTAACATTGATAAAAACTAAATGGACGCATATCTTATTTAGACTATAATACTGTAGTTAAATCCTTAACTATACACACATGAATAACGCTAATAGCCCTGAAAGAAAATCCACATGCAGAAATCCAGAGAGTAGTGTTTGCTGAAATTGTTTTAGTAGATTGACTACACCAACTTGTTCGTAGAACCTGACCATATAAAGACAAGTAAAATATAATATATATCTATATGTAGTCTGAATCAGCATCTCTTCGAAAATGTTGCAGATCTGGATGACCGTCATATCCTGGTCTCCTAGGATTCCTGCAGCACGGGAGTCAGAAACGCTGTGTATATATTTTGTTTTATTTCACAAATTTTTAAATATCTTCACATACTTGTGCATCAAAAGTGGTATTCTTTTAAGCATATTTGAGAAGAAAACCTCAAATCAGGCAAGCATAACAATTTTACCAGCTAAACATTTGTACTAAACACTTAGCCAAGCTTAAGGTCGTGTTTTCGAGATAATCTATTTTTAAAATTCAAGGTATCCAATATCCTTAACTCGATCAGAATCACTACCCCTCTAACAATAATCCCAGTTCAGACATGCAACCGGGTTTCACTTTCAACATCCTACGTAAAATAACATTAACATACATAAAAAGACAAAAAGATGAACACGAAAATAAAACAGCGTATAAAAGAGAATAATACATAAAAGACGTACATGGGTTAAAAATGCAAATGACAGTATTAATGCAATATACGTATGTGGAATACATGATGTCCTTGAGCCATACCTTGCAAATCGGTTGGGTTCAAAACCAGGAACACCAGGAGGACCATAGGGATCAAAACGCGCGCCCGGAGGAAGACCCCTATTTACATATGATTTATACCACATAAGCTTAAAAATTAGCCACAGGTACAAGATACAGGGCAGTCAAAAGCAAATGCCCCCCTTACAAAGTAAAAAAGTGGTAAGACATTTTTATAAAGTTCAGTTTTCTTGTTGAAAAAAATCATAAATTTTAGTTAAATTGACTTTCAAATAAAAAATTGTTAATGCATGCCGACTCTGATATGAAACCAAAGAATATAAAAGATAGAAAGAAAAAAAGAATACTCTTTAAAATATTTTGGGCGAAATGACTTTTTTAAACTAATGCAAGTTGTGACACAATTGAAACCATTCAGCAAGTAAAAAGAACAGAACTACTCCAAAAAATATAAAACAGACCAATTCACTCTCTTGTATTAAACAAAGAAAGCTGATGTTTTTCATTAGCTGGGGTCTATTAAACCCAATGCCCATTCGTCAGGTTCTCTCAGAGAAAACACAGTCAAGGAGTAAGTGATGGACATTGCCTCAGAAAGAAGTTGGAACCTTCCCTACCCTTACCTAAGTTAGCAAGGCATGCTTTTTAGGTTGAACAGCCTTTAAATACACCGATAACTCAAGAAATTAAAAAAAAAAAGAGATCTGAGCAACTTACGGCATTCCTCCAGGAAAAGCAGGATCTCGACCAATACCACCAAACCACAGGGGGTCATTAGGCCCTGATTCCAAATGTTGAACTTAGTATCGACAATTACGGTTATGAAAAAATAATACACAACTTCGTAAAACTAAATTGAAATATGTTAAACTTACCTAGATGCATGCTCCCCCCACCAATGCCATGACCACCCCTGAAATCAAGGGAAGAAAGTTTCAAGGGATAAAAGGATTAGAAAAAACAGGAGGGGTTAACAACTACGTTAAGAACATGAAAAAGCAATGCACGTAAGAATACCTTGAAGGAAGCACTCCAGCAGGGGGCCCAGGAACAAGATCACTACCAGAACCAATGGGAACTGAAGGGAAAATAATCCTGTAGAAAAGGAAACAAAATATTAAAAACACAATTAATAAGTACGAAGCAATAAAGGCAAGTAGCAGTTATATGCAGGGAACATTTAACAGAATGATACTAAAACCAGCTTGCCACGTAGGCAAATGATGGTTCCATTTCTAATAAGTATGCCAGTTAGGAAGAAAAGCAGAAAAAATGTCTTCTCAGAGAGTAATTAACAGTAAATTATTCCTCTCTAGGAGGAAGAAAAGAAAGAGGTATTCATCACTGTCCATGGATAATTTGCCCCAAAATGTATGTCGTCATTCAACTCACAATGAAGAAATTCTTCGTTGATCAAGAAACATAAATATGGCATCATAGTCAATAAGCTTCTTAAAAGAATGTTTAGCACAGTAAACATCCAGGTAATGGCACCGATAGGAACCAGGGCTCAACTGCCCCGGCTGCCAATAATTTGGGACTAAAAGGACCCTACAAGTATTCGTGTAGGCCTAAGAATATCATGACTTGCAAGGGAATAGCACGGACTGACTTATATAAAGAATTAGGGGAGAAATTTAGTTATGAAGAGAAAGCAGATCTGATGAATCTGTCTAAATATATAAATTCCACTGGGGTGGGGAATTTTGGTCATAACTTGCAACAAAAGGGGAATTTTTATTGGAACTGGGGACATTGTTCTTTCATTTCAGTCTGTTGATTTAATTTAGTTCAGTGATGCTACCTTTTCTATTTAGGAACGAGAATCCTATTAAATTGGTGCATTCGTGGAATGTTTCGGGGACATTGTTCAAAGCTTGTGCAAACCAAAATCATAGATGCTAGTATAATCACGGTAGAATTTGTTCTCACAAACCAAAATCTATCAATCCAAAAATCTCTGATCATTAAAATGGTCCATCTCAAATCTCATCCCATGTGCAGTGGGTCCATAAACTACACACCAATTTGCAGAAAACTAAATCCTGATTACACTCAGGTGAACTTGGCTAGGTTCAGATAAAACCACCTATACCCGCAATTTGTGCGCAAATCGACTAGTTTAGTTGAGGTGCAGAAACAAGCACTGATTGAAGACATATCAGGACATCCTTCAACTTGATAGAATCAGAGGAAACTATCATCGTGTATAATACATCATATTTAAAGGCATGCGTAGAGAAATTATCCCAAAATTAATAAGCACATACCACAGATTGTTTTCATAATTTTCAAGTATGGAACATCAACTACACGAGAGCCTGACATATGTAGATATATGAATTGTAACGCTCAAACTTGCCAACAGTAAAAGTGTGTAAAATAAAATAGTTGATAATCAATCCATTGAGCAGTAACAAAAATCATTGAAATGGTGAAAGCAACAGAGTAATATTAAACCCTTACTGAGTTGGAGGACCAGCAGGTTCACCAAATCCACTAACAGGCTCAGGTATCTCTTGTCTGGTTCTGTCCCTTGTTTCTGAGCTGTATAGAAGACAAGGAGACAATTTTTCAAAGAGGATCCCAGTTCATAAAACATATTTTACAATAAAGCTTTTATATAAAAGGGTAATGCCACAGTTATCCAATACAACAGCCCAATATTAAAATAAATGGGTAGATTTTCTCAATTGACATGATTACATTATGAAAACAGGAAGCTGAACACAGCTCATTGAAAATCTTTAATAACACTACTGGTCTGTCTCTCAATACTATCAGTACTAGTTATCCACAAAAAAGTGAGATTAATTTTCATCCACTGAGTTATAAATTACTATCAATCATGCATATTGGATATAATGGCGTGATGGTGTCAAAATCTTTAAACTGATATTTTCATTCACTATAAATGTTAAAGAGTTTTAAACTTGACACAATGGCCTAATTCAGAAAACTCGAAGCATTCACTATCAGAAAGTTACACAAGAGCCAACATTAAACAAGGACACAAAGTTCACAGATCCAAATTCACCTTCTACTTGATGAGCTGGCATTAGCAGAACCATCTAATTTAGACAAGATGTCCCCGTCGATTCTCTTCACAAGCTTACCCAAATTCTTGAACTGCTGAGCATAATTGCTGCCCCCATCCTCTCCAGCATAGTCCCCAACACTGCAACAAAAAATCACACGCAAACACCATGGCAAAGTGAGCACACAATTCAACACAACAGAACCCCAACCTGCAAGAGTCTAAACTTGAGTGTGAACCCTCAAAATGGTTATAGTTTATTGAATCAGATGTTTGAATTGTGAACTGTATATCATATATTTTTGAACCGTGAATCAAATCTTGGTTTGAATCATAAGATACGAAACTTGTATAATCTAAAAGATAAAATATACAAAATTCTTAAACAATCACTAATTTTTACAAAAAGGAATAAAAGAATATAATTAACTCAATTGCATTTTATTTCCAAAAAGATTAAATAAAAATAATCCTTAAAAAACTAATTTAATATAAAAAATATAAGAATAAATATATACTAATTTAAATAATATTTTGAAATTTTAAAAAACAAATTAAATAAAAAGAAAATATTAAACAACAATTAATTTTATACAAAAAAATATAATAACACTTTATATTAATTTAAACAATAACTATTTTTTTTCTAAAAGATAATACTACTTTTTTATAAAAAATAAAACATAATATATAAATTATGACTGTAACTGCAAAATATTAAAGTAAGTTGTATGATTAAATTTGTCAGAGAGATGATGAAAAAGATTTATATTTTAAAATATTACTGTAAAAAAACTTTTTAGATCTGTCTTGATCTTCTTCCTCCTATTCATCTTCTCCCGGTTCATGGGTTTATCTTCCTCCTGGTTGATTTTCTCTTCCTTCTCTAATCTTCTTCTCAGCTCATCTCTCTCATCTTCTCCCTTCTCACTATTTATCTTCTCCAGTTCTCTATTTAATGTTTGTCTTCTGCGTTTATCCTATTATCTGATGTTCTCTCCCTTCTCACTATTTATCTTATCAAGTTCTCTTTTTAGTGTTTGTCTTCTGCGTTTGTCCTATTCACCTTCTCCGCCGTTCATCTTTTCCGCTGAACTTTCATCTTCGCTGAGTTTCTTTTCCTATATGTTCCTTTCTGATTTTTTCAGTTTTTGTTCCTTCATCGTGAATCGTATGTAATGAAAAATCGCGAATCACCCAATTCACCCGATTCCCCAATTCATGTTACGATTCAGGTTACAGAACATCAAACGATTTATAGCGAATCGAGATTCGAATCCTACTATTTTTTCGATTCTAACTACACTAAAATACTCAGAAACCCTAGTTTATATCAGAACAAACAATTAAATTTTCAGCCAAATTGAAAAGGGAATAGTGTCACTTACTCAATCTCGAGGCTTAAAGGCTCGGAAGACCCTTGAGACAAAACATGAACTAGCAATTTGTCATTCATGACGAGGCACTTCACAAGCACTTTCTCCGAACCTTTTTCTGGATTTGCGTAAACGAACGCGTACTCTTCGTTTAGCTCGTTCCAGTTATCAACGGATACTTCGTCTACAGACAAATCAAAGCACATAAACAAACATAAAAAATCAGCAACAAAAAATTCAAAGAAAAATTGAAAAGTGAAGCATAAAGGGAAAACTTCGGCTTCTTAAATTTCTTCATTATTACCATTTGATGGGTCAGAAAACGCATTGTCGGAGAGAGCCTGGGGACCCGTGGCGGTAAGGACATAGCCGGAGGCTAGGAAGGAGGAGTGAACGGCAAACGCGATTTTGTCGTTTGGATTGCGGAAGGTTGGCCTCGCGGCCCTGATCACCGCAAGCACCGACTTTTCACTCGCCATCCACGTTTTCAACAATGGCAAATTCTTGTGTTTCTGTTGTAACTCAGAAAACTTTTGAAACTAAATAGTTCAATTACATTGTTTAACAAAACAGTCTATCAAATTAAAATAGGGTGGAGGAGGGTTTAGACGTGCTTTAGAAGAAATGGAGAGGTTTCCAGTATTTTCAATAAATAAAAAATCTTATAAAACTTTCTTAAATAAATTTTTTTTTTTTTTTGTGATTGCGTATGCTGTGATTCTTATAATGACGCGTTATTTTGAATAAATGTATATTCAATTTTATTTTAAGTATAGGAGATTTTAGATAATGTATACTTTTAGATTTTTTTAATTTTCACTTATTGGTATTTCAAATAAAATTATCAATTTATCTTTAATTATATTTTTATAAATATTAAACATTTTAGAGGAATATTAGCATTTAGTTATTAATATCTAAGTATAGATATCGATTATTAATAATAAGACTTTACACTTGAATAAGGTGCAAGTGTGCATGACTCCACCCATTAATGTATTTTATTTTCTTACAATTGCTATTTTAAATTGTATGTAATTTCTTGCCCTTGCTATTTGTAGATTGTATGTAATTTTCTTACACCGGACACTTTTCTCCTGTACTTTTTTTTTCTCCCTGCAACCTGCAACCATGGAACATGATAACCCAAGATTATTCTTATATTTTTATTTCAAATTTTAAAAAATATTTTTCATTGTGAAATATAAAAAAATACATTCCGAATTCTATAATAAAGGATGCATTAAAAAATTGCATTATATTTAAATTACACTTAATAGTATTAAAGGAGTATATTTACTAATTTACTAATAAATACATTACAATAAATTTAGACAGAAAATTTTTATGAGAATAATTCTAACCATTAGGTGAAATTATTCTAACTAATCTTTATATAATCAGCACTCTCATAGAATATGTTTCAATTCCTTTTAATAATATTCAAAGACTGTTTTTACTTATAAATTCAATAAATCTAGCTGTTTTATTATCCCATTTCATCATTTTTTTTTCTTTCTACAATAATCTAATTCATTCGTGCTGTTTGATGATAAAGATAACCAAGGAGAGGAGAGGGAGAACACGGTTCTCTAGCTTTTAAATTTATAATTTCTGGATTCAGGATGTATAATATTTTCTGTTACATTTTAGAATGTGTAATCTAGAAGGTTGTTTTCAATTTGAAAATATATTTTGAAATGGATAATTTGAGATATAACTTATAAAAAGTACAAATTATATTTTGGATTGTGAGCTTTTTAATTTGGAATTATTTTTTCAAATAAATAATTCAAAATTTAAAAAGTATATTTTAAATTATATATTCTGAAAAATAATTTTAAATTTGGAAATACAATGCATAATTTGAAATGTATTTTTTTGAGTTATTTTTTAAATTGTGTATTTAAAAAAAATTATAAATTCCAAAATATACCTTTTGAGACATATAATTTGCAATATAACTTAAAAAATATATAGATAGTGCATTTTAAAATATATTTAGATTTGTTAAATTTTTTAACATAAATAAAATGGATTTTATGGATTTTATGAGAGTGCAGGAAGAAAAAAAAGTGGTACAATAAGCAATTTCGTAAGATAAGTGTTGTAACATGGATTATGAACACTATTGAGCCCAAGTGATGTATCCAATCCATCTTTCAGACAAACTTTTTATATATTAAATGAATAACTATATTTTTATGTAAAAAATATTTAAATTTTTCTTACAATCCCACTCTTAATTATTCCTCCATATCCCTTATTAAATCAGTCCTACTAGATTTGTTATTTAGAATGATTTTGTAATTTCGTGAGTTGGGTACTTTGTCTTTTTTATAGCTAATAAAAAAAAAACATAATTTCATGCTTCTAAAGTTACATTCATTAAAAATATCTATTCACAATTTGGTGTAGAAATTGCCTTTAAACAAATGAACGAAACTTTGTAATGAAATTACAAATATTTTTTATTACATTTAAATTTAAATATTAGGCAATTTAAACTTCTAAAGCTTTTTAGAAAATATCTTTATATTTAATTATAAGAATCATCTTATAACAAATATATTAAAGATAATTTAAAAGATATTTGTTATACTAATTTTAATGTACATAAAAAGTAATAAATTGTCCTGTAAATATAAGGTTGAAATATGTTTTTGTCTCCATTTTAATTATGTTTTGTCAAATAAGTTCTAATTTTGTTTTGATGTTCAAATAAGTCATAATTTTTGTTAGTTTTGTTCAATATGGTCTTTTTTTTTTTAACACTTTTTGAATCATTAACGGTCATAAACAGTAATTGTCACATGTTACTTCGTGATTTTTTTTAAAGTTTTTAATTTATTTTTAAATTTTTAAAAATTTGTTTAAATGTATACGTGTCAACAATCCAGCCGCGTGTCACGTGTCAAAATCAATATTTTATATTCGATTTGGTTTTTATATTTATTATTTTTGTTCAATTTTGTTTAAAATTTACCAATTTTGTTCCTGTAGATGAGACCAAATTTAATTTTTATATAAAAATTATAATGATGTGAATTTTAATATATTATATAAAAACATTTAATAAAAATGTAAATTTTAATATAAAAAATAAATTTGGTTTCAATTTGAAGAAAGACAAAATTTGTTATTGTTAACAAAAATTAGGATTAAATTGAACAAAACTAATAAAATATAGAGATTAAATTTATATGACACACAACTAGATTGAAACGTAAACATTAAAAAAAAAAACTACAAAAAGTGACACACGTAATAATTAATATTCATAACCATTAATAATTTTAACATTAAATAAAATTAATAAAAATGACAACTCATTTAAATATAAAAAACAAAATTAAGACCGATTGAAAAAACCTTAACGAAAATTATATCCAATAAAATATTTTAATCTGAATATAATTGGTGAAAGTGGGAAGGGTAAGATCTAACCAAAGGCATCACAGTACCCAGAACTCCGTCCCTATACATTAATACCTGTAACAGGCGGTTACATTATCAGTGTGTGAGTCGGTCACTGACTATAGTTACTTATAAAGCAACAGGTCCTCGGTTTTAAGATAGTTCTTGTTTGTCGCTTTTCTCTTGCACTCGTCCCTATCTCATCGGTAGATGTCTCTCTCTCTCAGTGGGGTTTTTCTCTCTTTGATTTCTTGATCTCTGTTTGTAACATTTAGACACCATTGCTGTTAAGGAACCCTTGTAATTATATCGCCCTGCATCTTGTTGAATCCTTAAGGAACCGATCTTTTTGGTGGGTTATAAACCTGGAGCAATCTCACTCCCTATACTCGAATTAGCTTTTACATAAATTTCGAAATTATATATGTATCAATGTATGTAGTGTATGATTTTGATTCATTTTGCAATTGGCGTGGGTTACAACTTTTTTTCTATTCACTGGCTCCAAACCTATGAATGAAGGCTGAAGCCTGAAGGGTCTGTTTGTTTGTTACTCTATTAACTATGTCTTTTATGTTAACGAGTTGACTTTTCTTTTAACTAGATCAGTTTTTGTGTGGCCGCTACTTGGTGTTATTTGAATTTGATATGATAATTACCGCTTCTTGGTGGTGTTGCAGGGCATTTGCTTCCACATTGAATATGGCTGAGGCTACACAGTCCAATGCGGAGTTGTTGGAGTGGCCAAAGAAAGATAAGCGCCGCTTCCTGCATGCTGTGTACCGTGTTGGTGATCTTGATCGCACGATTAAGTAGGATTTCGTTGGTTTGGGTTATTGAAATTCACTGTCACGTGTGCTTAGATGCTCACAATTTCCTAATTATTGTTCAGGTTTTACACTGAATGTTTGGGGATGAAGCTTTTGAGGAAAAGAGATGTTCCAGAAGAGAAATTTGCCAATGCTTTTCTTGGATTTGGCCCTGAACAATCCCATTTTGTTGTGGAATTGACTTACAGTATGCTCCTGTGTATATTTATTTTTTCTTGCTATTCTCTGATTTATGTACCTTTTGTCTAGCATCCTTTGTGTTGTATGGAATTGGACATTACTTACCTCCACACACATGTGATGTTTTTGGTCAGATTATGGGGTGACCTCATATGATATTGGAACTGGCTTTGGGCATTTTGGTATTGCAACTCCAGATGTAAGCCAGGGTCTTGCCTTTACCACTGCTTGACCTTGACCATTTATTTAACCTTTTGTGCTTAAATTAAATTGTATACATCTTCTACTTTTAGGTTTACAAATTGGTTGAAAACATCCGTGCCAAGGGTGGAGTTATCACTAGGGAGCCTGGTCCAGTTAAGGGTGGTAAATCTGTTATTGCCTTTGTGAAGGACCCTGACGGTTATATTTTTGAGCTCATTCAAAGACCTTCAACCCCTGAGCCATTGTGCCAAGTAATGCTTCGTGTTGGTGATTTAGAGCGCTCAATAAAATTTTATGAAAAGGTAACAGATCAAGTCTTGTTCTTTTAACGACGATCATGTATTTTAATATAAACCAAATAATGTCCTCTTAGATGCTTATTATAATAGTTGCATAAATATTCATGTTTGTCAGCTTAAATTATTTAAATTCTTTTGCTACTATCTGCTTGTCTGTAAAGAAACCTCTCTTTCTGCTGATACTCTGATGTTAGACTTTTTTGTATTATGTCCCTCAATGATCTCTTGCCTTGTTTTTATTCCATTGTTTCTAGGCATGTGGGATGAAATTCCGGAGAGAAAGTTTTGTGTTCAGTACATTTAGTCACACAATAAGTAACTCTTTCTTATCAATATAAAAGCCACTTCCAGTCATGCATTGAAGTAACTGCCTAAAAGCTTAAGCTATTAAGTGCATCTTTGAGTTACCAACTTGGTCATACAGGCTCTAATATCATGTTATTAACCAACTAACCCAGAAGCTTTAGTTATTATGAGAAGTTTCATGAATGGATTGTCGTCCATGTTGCCTGGTGTTCTGCATAGCATTGTCCTTTTCTCTTTTTAGGGGAATGTGGAGAATGAAGCCTGGGGTTGTGTAGGATGTAGTGCTTATATTGATAATTGAATAGAATCTTTCATTGATTTGTGTGGCATTTTGGATCTGGATTGGTAATTATGAACTGTTGCCTGTAATGGACATAAAAAATCCTGATATTGCATCTATTATATCATGTTTTGAACTTTTGTTCTTTAGGTGTGTTTGGTATTTTTGATGGCACACATTTGGATGCTTTCTCAACCTAATGAATTCGTGTTGGTTGTTGAAGTGAATGTCTGTTTGAACCATTATAATGGAAAATCAAGCACACCTTAATTCAATTGGGTTTTAGTAACTAAGGATCCTATTTTGGTTCTTATTGGATGTGCAGGCTTTAGGTTTGAGGGTCGTAAAGAGGGCTGATAGACCTGAACAAAAGGTGAGTTTCCTTATTCTTAGCATTCCACTCAAGCCAGGACATCTATCGTATCTAAGCTTTGACTTAAAATTTTTCCTGTATTATGTTACATATATTACAGTATACTGTAGTCATGCTTGGGTACGCAGACGAGCAAGAGACAACTGTGTTGGAGCTTACGTATAACTATGGTGTTACTGAATACACCAAGGGAAATGCTTATGCACAGGTTGGTAAATACGTATTTTTTATGTTATATTTCCTTATGTAAAAGCCTAAACCGGTTCTTCACATTTCTCTTCCCATTTGATCATAAAATTTATTTGTTGTACATAACAGGTTGCTATAAGTACGGACGATGTATACAAGAGTGCTGAGGTTGTGAACATAGTCACACAAGAGCTTGGAGGAAAGATTACTCGGCAACCAGGGCCAATTCCTGGAATCAACACAAAGATCACTTCTTTCTTAGACCCTGATGGATGGAAAACTGTGAGTATTTTATTTTTTATTTAGTTTTAATGTTGTAAAGGTGTGGCTTACTTTCTATTTGTTTTAACATAGAATCAAGAACCGAAATAATAGGTTAATTATGACGTAGGACACGTACACATGTTCTTACCCAGGGGCAACTACAGCTGTAATTTTACAATAGTATCATAAACTACGAAATAGAATGTGCTTTAATTGAACTTGCATTACTTTTTAATAACTGAACCTTTTATGCAGTTTTAATTATGAGTATGGACAAAACAATTGATTCTTCAGAGCTGAATGTTTATCGATTATGATTTATGATTTATGAATATGAAAGGTAGAGCAGGAAGTTTCTCATGTATAAAGAAATGGTGTTTAACCAAAGAAAAGAAGAATGTAATATACCAACTTCTGTGACCTTGAACCGATCATACATTTTGTGTTCTGTCAACTGTCATACTTTTCTGAATAATATTTGAATTGCTAACAACAAAGGAGGTCATGTCTCAGCATATTTTTAACTTCCTTTTGCAAGTCCTCAGCTTGTATTTCTCTAATTATTGAGTCAAGTATTGTATTTATCAAGATTTTGCCACATATCTAATAGCAATGTTTTCTTGAAAAAAAAGATAATAGAAATGCATTTTGAATATGTGCATATTTCTATTGCCTCCATTATTAATGACAAGCATGTCTAAGTGTGTCATTCATTTTGTATGAGTTTTGCAGGTTTTGGTTGACAATGAAGATTTTCTGAAGGAACTGGAGTGACAAGTGCTGTTGTATGAATAAATAAGTGATAAGATCGTGTGTGTTTTTTTTTCAATGTGGTGGTCTTCAGTATGTGACTTTATAATTGATTGAGTACGCAGTTTAAACTTCCATATGCTGATGTTTACCTCTATATTAACATCTTCAAATATTTCGAAAAATCGGGGGATAATTATGATGTATTAGCGCAGAACCTAAATCATTTTCAGCCAAATTGCTTGTATGTTTTTAGTCAAATGAGATTCCCATCTTGATGCTATTAGGCTTAGATATAATTTATGGTTTTGCATTATACAAAAATCCGAATATTGTTTGCTATAATTTTAGTCTTTATGTTTTACAGAATTTATAATTTTTATTCATAATTATTTTTATACGCTTTTATTCCCTTACTTTTTAATTGTTTATAATTTTTTTTAGACATTTCATCATGCACCTAGAAGAACAAAGTTTATGCTTATCAAATTAACTTTTCTTATTTTTATTTTTAAATTATGAATTATCTTTTGCAAGGATTTAAGAGTTAAATTTAAGATTTTTCTTTTAATTTTCAAGGATGGCTTACAATAAATTGATTGAAAAAAAATTAATCTATGGACCAAAATTATGTATTTTACGGAAGATATAAATTATATAAAAGAAATTAAAGAATAAAATTATGAATTAAATTTGCTTCAAAAAATTGAGACTAAAATTTTGGATATTTAAAGTAAGTAGGCTAAACTTCTGAATGTTTTCTGAGGTGAAAGTAATGGACTTTTCGAAAACGTAGAGTAAGATTATGGTACTTCTTGGCTCAACATTATTTTAATTGAGGGGTTTCTCCGTGCACTTCCAATAATCTCTCTTGTACCTCCCAAAACTAAATTTATTTTCATGGTTGCCCAAGGTAAAAAATAAGAGTTATTATCTCTTTTTCACCGCATATTCTCTGCACCCCCAAAATCATACACCCTCACCTTCTCCCACGTTCTGTTCTTCTCCCACACAGTCTCCACACATTCTTCATCCGTCTTCTCCCACACTGTTCTTCTCCACAACCTCCCTTTTCTCCTTTTCTCCTTTTGCACAACTCTACAGGCCCCATCTTCTCCATTTGCCCAGTTAAGTAGTGTTATTATATTTTAATTGATTTTAGGAATGGTTGTCTGTATATTTTAATTGATTTTAGCAATAGATTACAAGATCCGTATCATGTCTTCGTTTTAATATTTCACCAAAACGGCTTTCCAAATCCGTTTCTAACATGTGTGAAACGGAACACACATTCCGTTTAGTTTTTTTTTTTTATTTTTTTTATTTACCGAAACGAATTGTGAAATCCGTTTGCCAGAAAGCTGAAACGGAATACACAATCCGTTTCTTATTTTTGTTTTTGATTTTGACTGAAACGGATTTTGGAATCCGTGTTGGGGGAGGCTGAAACGGAATATAGAATCCGTTTTGGTGTTATTTTTGGACTTCACTGTTGATGATGTATTGCATTGCTTGAAGGATGATAATATTATAGGCAAAGGAGGTGCAGGCATGGTATACAATAAGAGACTGGCCTGCAATGCAAGTAATCAATAAGAAACTCTGTATTACTTTTCACCACCCTATACAAATTACACGTTAAAGTCCTTGGTGGCAGAACCGCCACGTGAAAAAGGAGAAAGACGTCCAAGTTTTTTAGACACTAAGTTGATGAACGATTTTCTAGGGAGAGGAGGCTTATCAGCGGAGGGTGAACCATATATTACAGGACTGCTTGATGCTGATCTAAGGGAAGATCTTTCGACCTCTTTTAGTTTCATTCTCAACTTCACTATCTCTAATTTCAGATCTTCGTTTTCTCTTCGTAAGATGGAGAACTCGTTTGACATTGGATTAAGCTCGTTGGGGGATAGATTCACCTTGTCACGAAAATTATTAGGAGAATCCCAACCTACACTACCATCCATGGAATCGCGAAGTCGTTGTTGTTCATAGTAGAGAACTTGAACCACAGTTTGAACAGGAAGCCTGTCGTTTTGAGCTGCGTTAGCACACGCATCTCGTGATAACTTCTGGCAATCCATCACGCTGCACACTTTCTTTTTCTCAGTGTCGCCTAGAATTGGATGAGGCTGAGATTTGCAAATTTTTACTTTACCACCAGCAATCTATGATGCTTTTATAAAATTGATGGAACATTAGATTATTTTTGTAAGTTTAATATTGTTATGTGTTGAAATCAAAATCTACCAACTCAAACGTGTTAAACCTCAGTGTGTGTGCTTTCTAGAAGAGAAATCTGATGTTGGCTTTGAAAAATAGTAAAAGTACAAAATGTGATCATGAGTGTAAGTTCTATTAAAGGGAAATGAAGTAACATGTCTCAAATTTTGATCTCCTTCCATGTCTCTCAAATTAAAATAAAATCATTATGCAAGTAAAGCTTTAATAAGACCCGAAAGAGAGACATGTAATCTGAGTACACCATATATTAAAGTATAATGCAAATTCTAGAGCAATCTAGAAAAATATAAGATAGAGTTATTGAAATGTAAAGAAACTTCTAGAGTATTGGAGAAAAGCCTAGGATAGAAAGAAATATCAAGAACATTCAACTATGTAGAAAATCTAGAAGTATTTGTTTTAGTTCTAACTAGGAGTTTCTAGAATAATCTATGGGTCTATAAATACCCATGTATCCTACCATTTTGTAACATGAAGAACAATTAACACAACATCCAATACAACTACTCTCAACTACAAAATACACTTCTTCAACTACTACTTTCACACTCTACTATTTACACATTTTCTCTATCCCTTCAACTATCCCTTTCACAACCTTGAAATACTAACAGTGGTATCAGAGCTACGTTCGATCATTTATTGGGCGTAGAAAAATTATTCTATTACTTCCAAAACCTTCCTTCTATACTTCCAAAAGAAGAGAGTTTTTTCTCTTAATCCATGGCTTCTAACATTGTTCACTTTTCTTCAGTCCCCCTACCAGTTTTTACCGGTGAAAATTTTGACCTTTGGAAACTCAAACTAAAGACATATTTTATCTCACAAAAATTGTGGGATATTGTTCAAT